>Ga0209913_1000419_pt1 | contig 36760 bp, 36 predicted proteins | sample PersoiDNA2013203_FD_185805 | JGI IMG/M metagenome (GOLD analysis project Ga0209913, IMG submission 185805) | Permafrost soil microbial communities from the Arctic, to analyse light accelerated degradation of dissolved organic matter (DOM) -... | ecosystem: Environmental > Terrestrial > Soil >... | reverse complement strand
TTGAAGCATCGACCACAAAAGACGAATCAGCTCATCTTTCTCGCTATGGCTGAGTTGACTCAGATCGGGAAGTTCTTGCATTGCAATGAATTGTCGCTTACCCCTCGCATGGGGGCTGAGTAGTTACGAATAACATAATAAAGAACGTCCACGGCAATACGGTTGACCATCTCGGCGAAGCCATCGTCGCAGGGCGCTACGTCGCCGGCGCATCGATTCCACCCGAGCCGATCCTGGGTGAGCAACTGGGAGTCAGTCGCACCGTGATACGTGAAGCCGTGAAGTCGCTTATCGCCAAAGGCTTGGTGACCACAGGCCCCAAGGTCGGCACCCGTGTGTTGCCCGAAGAGCATTGGAACTGGTTTGACCCCGACGTCATCGCTTGGCAAGCCAAGGCTGGCCTGACGCCCGAGTTTCTACGTGATCTGATGGATTTGCGCCGCGTTGTTGAGCCTGCCGCTGTTCGCCTCGCAGCCCAACGCGCCACCCCGGAGGATATCACTGACATCGAAACCGCCTTTGAAGGCATGACACGGGTTGTGAAAGAAGGCGGTGACTATGTCTCCTATGATCTGCGCTTCCACCAGGGGCTGCTGCGGGCCTGCCGCAACCGCATGCTCATCCACATGAGCAAGGCGCTCGGAGCCCTGTTGCGCACCAGCTTTGAGTTGTCTGCCAGCAAAAAAGGGGGGCCGGCGGGTTCCCTGGCGCTGCATCGCGCGGTACTCGATGCCGTGATTGCCCGCAACCCCGCCAAGGCTGAAAAGGCAATCCTGGTCCTGATTGACGGCGCCCATCTGGATATTGAAGAAATTCTCGCCTCGAGCCGCGACCTGCCCCGACTGAATAAGCCTGCCTCCATGCTCAAGGCGGCCTGATGAATTGATTTTTCTGGAGTCTATGTTGCAAAAAATATTAAATCTATTCTTCAAATTGCTTGAATTTCTGGTGGTCGTTTGCATGGTAGCCATGGTGTTCATGGTATTCGGCAATGTGGTGCTGCGCTACGGCTTCAACTCAGGCATTGACATATCTGACGAAATGTCCCGTTACTGCTTCATCTGGCTCACCTACATTGGCGCCATGGTTGCCATGCGCGAAAAAGGGCATCTGGGTGTGGACACGCTGGTTATGCATCTGGGGGTGGGGGGCAAGAAGCTATGCCTGTTTCTGAGCGAAACGCTGATGCTGGGTTGCAACGTGATGTTTTTTGTGGGCACCTGGGAAATGCATGAGCTCCAGGTCAGCAATGTGTCGCCAGTTGTCGGCATCTCGATGATCTGGGTTTATGGCATTGGTTACGTCGTGGGCGCTGTCATGGGCATCATGAACCTCAACGTGCTGTATCGCCTGTTGACCGGCCAGTTGCGCGAGGATGAACTGGTCCAAGTGATTGAAACCGAAGGCCTGGCGGATGTCGAAAAACAACTAAAGGAAGTCAAAGCATGACGGTTACAGTGTTTATTGTCAGCCTGCTGGCCGCCATGGCCGTTGGCATGCCCATCGCCTATGCCTTGCTCGTTTGCGGCGTGACGCTCATGGGTTTTCTGGGAGCGACCAGCGGCCTGGTTACGTTTGACAGCCAGATCCTGGCGCAGCGTTTTGTCGACGGTGCTGACAACTTCCCGCTACTGGCGGTGCCGTTCTTCATGCTCGCCGGAGAATTCATGAACGCTGGCGGCTTGAGTCGACGCATTGTCAACCTGGCCATGGCCTGGGTCGGCCATTTCCGCGGCGGCTTGGGCTATGTCACCGTGGTTGCCGCCGTGGTCATGGCTTCGCTTTCGGGCTCTGCCGTGGCCGATACCGCAGCGCTTGCGGCCCTGCTCATTCCGATGATGCGGACGGCCGGCTACAACATCAACCGCTCGGCCGGGCTGATTGCGTCGGGTGGCATCATCGCCCCGGTTATTCCACCCTCTATCGGGATGATTATTTTTGGGGTGGCGGGCAACGTCTCCATCACCAAATTGTTTCTAGCCGGGATTGTTCCAGGGGTGCTGATGGGCGCGGCCATTGGTCTCACCTGGTGGTGGGTGGCAAAGAAAGAAAGAGTGCTGCCAGCACCCAAACTTGCGATGCCGCAACGCCTGAAAATCACTGTCGAAGGAAGCCTGGCGCTCGCCCTGCCCGTCGTCATCATTGGCGGCATGAAATTCGGCGTGTTCACGCCGACCGAGGCGGCTGTGGTGGCGGCGGTCTACAGTTTTGCGGTAGGCATGTTTGTTTACCGTGAACTCAAATGGTCTGATCTGTACCAACTGGTGCTGACCGCAGGCAAGACGACGGCAGTGGTGATGTTTCTGGTGGCCGCAGCCATGGTCAGTGCCTGGCTCATCACGGTGGCCAACATTCCAACGGAAGTTGCCAACATGTTGGAGCCTTTCATGGGCAGCAAGATGCTGCTGATGTTTGTCATGATGGTGCTGATCGTGGTGGTCGGCACGGCCCTTGATTTCACGCCGACGGTGCTGATCCTCACGCCGGTGCTGATGCCCGTGGTGCTCAAGGCTGGCATTGATCCGGTGTACTTTGGCGTGTTGTTCATCATGAACAACGCCATCGGCCTGATCACGCCCCCGGTGGGCACCGTGCTCAACGTTGTGTGCGGTGTCGCCAAGATCACCATGGACGATGCGTTCAAGGGCGTACTGCCTTTCCTGCTGGCCCAGCTGGCTGTTCTGTTCCTGCTGGTTCTTTTTCCCCAGATCGTTACCGTGCCACTTCATTGGTGGATGCGATGACATTTTTCCCGACCCCTGTCGTTCATTTTTAAGGAGACAACCATGTTTAAGCGCAGAACCATTGCATCGGTCATTGCCGGTGCCGCCCTGCTGCTGGCGACTTCAGCCTTCGCCCAGTTTGCCGAGCGCACCATCAAGTTCACCAACGGCGTGGCCGAAGATCATCCGGTCGGACTCGGTGTCAAAAAAATGCAGGAAGTGCTCAATGCCAAGACCGGCGGCAAGATCAAGATCAATGCCTTCTGGAACAACGCCGCCGGTGGCGACCTGCAGGCCACGCAAGCCTTGCGTGCCGGCACGCAGGAGATGGTCTGTACCTCCAGCTCGCCGCTGGTGGGCATCATCAAGGAACTGGGCGTGTTCGATCTGCCGTTCCTGTTTGCCAATGAAAAAGAAGCGGACGCGGTGCTGGACGGCCCGGCGGGAGCCTACTTCAACAAGAAGCTTGAAGAAGCCGGTCTCGTCAATCTCGCTTACTGGGAAAACGGTTTTCGCAACCTGACCAACAACAAGCGCGCGGTGACCAAAGCGGAAGACTTCGAGGGCATTAAGGTTCGCGTCATGCAGAACAACATTTTTCTGGACACCTTCAAGACGCTGGGAACCAACGCTGTTCCGATGAACTTCGGCGAGGTGTTCACCGCGCTGGAAACCAAAACCATCGACGGCCAGGAAAATCCCTTCGTCACGATTGAAACGTCCAAGTTCAATGAAGTACAGAAGTACCTGAGTGTGACCCGGCATGCGTACACGCCTTTTCTGATTCTTTACAGCAAAAAACTTTGGGACCAGCTCAACGCGCAGGAGCAAGCTGTGATGCGCGAAGCCGCTCTAGAGGGTCAGAAAGTGCAGCGCACCGCTATCCGTGCGCAGTCCGAGAAATCGCTGACCAGCCTGAAAGCCAAAGGCATGCAGGTCAACGAGATTACCTCGGCTGAGCAGCGCCGCATGTTTGACAAGGTCAAACCGGTGTACGACAAAAACGTGCCAACAATCGGCGCGGAAGCCGTCACCGTCGTGCTGGATGCCCTGAAAAAAGCCCGCGGCGGTTAGTACGAACCGTCGCATGATCTGAGGCAAGGCCGCCAGGGGCATCCCTCGCGGCCTTTTTTTTTGGAGTCTGAATTGAAGATCACCAAATTTGAAACCCTGCGGCTGGGCGAGTTCCCCAACATCATCTGGGTTCGCGTTCATACCGATGAAGGACTGGTGGGGCTAGGTGAAACCTTCATGGGCGCGCAGGCGGTGGAAGCCTATCTCCATGAGTGGGTAGCCCCCAAACTGTTGGGGAAAGACCCGCTGGCCATTGAGGCGCGCAACAAGGACGTGATGGGGTATCTGGGCTGGCGCGGCTCTGGCGTCGAGACACGCGGCAACTCGGCCGTGGACATTGCCCTGTGGGACATCTTTGGCAAGGCCGCCAACATGCCCGTGCATACCGCGCTGGGGGGGCAAAAGCCGTGACGCCATCCGCATCTACAACACCTGCGCCGGCTACCAATATGTGCGCAACACCGTCAACCAGAGCACGGCCAACTGGGGTCTGGGGCAGCATGCGGGCCCTTACGAGGACCTGGAAGGCTTCCTGCACCGTGCCGACGAAGTGGCTGAGTCATTGCTGAGCGAAGGCATCAGCGCCATGAAAATCTGGCCCTTCGACCCGGCGGCAGAGAAGAGCGATGGCCAGTACATCAGCAACGCCGACCTCGATCAGGCGCTGGAACCCTTCCGCAAAATTCGTCAGGCCGTGGGCGAAAAAATGGACATCATGGTCGAATTTCACAGCCTGTGGCGCCTGCCCATGGCGCAAAAGATCGCGCGCGCCCTCAAGCCCTTCAATACCTTCTGGCACGAGGATGCCATCCGCATGGACAGCCTCGATCTGCTCAAGCAGTATGCGAAGGACTGCGAGGCCTTGATCTGCGCCAGCGAGACGCTCAGCTATAAATGGGGTTTCAAGGACTATCTGCAAACCGGCGTGGCTGGCGTCGCCATGTTGGATTTGAGCTGGTGCGGCGGCCTGACCGAGGCACGCAAGATCGCCGCCATGGCCGACGCCTGGCAGCTGCCGGTGGCGCCGCACGATTGCACCGGCCCGGTGGTGTGGGCGGCTTCTACCCATCTGTCACTGCATGCGCCCAACGCACTGATCCAGGAAAGCGTGCGCGCCTTCTACAGCGGCTGGTACAAGGAGTTGGTCACGGAATTGCCTACCGTGAAAAACGGCATGATCAGCCTCAATGACAAGCCCGGACTCGGGCTGGAGCTGCTGCCTGAGCTGCACAAGCGCGGGGACGCCACGGTGCGGGCCTCTGTGCCGGATTGAGCGTATTTCTTCGCAAGAACAGGGTGACGCCATTTTTCAGTCCTTCACAGCCTGTGAATGACGCACCGACTCAGGGTTTCTCCCAGTGTTCAATTTGAAGCAGCCATTGGTATGATGATATTTCAATACGATGTAAGTCTGCCGGTGCTTTGTTTTTGATGGAAGACTCAGTGCATGTCGACCTTTGAAGTATTGACATTCGTTTGCCTGGGTACGCCGTTCTGCCGACGTAGTACCTCTGATGACCGGCATATACGTTTGGTTGTCGGACTGGCTTTTTTTGAGGAAACACCTGAGACCGGGCAATCGGATTCAGGATAAGGAACTTATATGAAAAATTGTCGATTCACGCTCCGTACGGTAGCGATCAGCTGTTTGCTCGTCATTGCTGCCCAGGCACCGGCCACAGCGGCCGATACTGCGACCAAGAAAATCGCACTGTCCAATAACTTCGCTGGCAACTCCTGGCGCCAGACCATGCTCAAGAGCTGGGACAAAATCACCAAGGACGCTGTAGCCAAGCACATCGTCGCGCAGGCACCGAGCTTCACAACCGCCGAGAACCAGGCGACGGAACAAGCCGCACAAATTCAGAACATGATTTTGCAGGGCTACGACGCCATCGTCGTCAATGCGGCGTCTCCGACAGCGCTCAATGGAGCGGTTAAAAAAGCCTGTGATGCGGGCATTGTGGTGGTGTCATTTGACGGCATCGTCACTGAGCCCTGCGCTTATCGCATCGCGGTGGATTTCAAGAAGCTCGGAGAGATGCAGATCGACTACTTTGCTAGCCGCGGTCTCAAGGGCAACCTGCTTGAAGTGCGTGGTCTGGCGGGCGTATTTGTCGATGATGAAATCCATCAAGGCATTGCTGAGGGTGTAAAAAAACACCCCGAATACAAAATAGTCGGATCGGCTCATGGCAACTGGACCCAGACGGTCGCGCAAAAAGAGGTTTCGGCTGTTCTTTCGACCCTGCCCGCTGTGACGGCGGTTGCCACCCAAGGGGGTGACGGCTATGGCGTTGCCCAAGCGTTTAAGGCAGCGGGGCGGCCCACCCCGGTCATCTTTCTCGGCAATCGCCATGATGAACTGACCTGGTGGAAAGAGCAGCGCGATGCGAGCAAGTACCAGACCATGTCGGCCAGCATTGCTCCGGGTGCTTCGACATTTGCCTTCTGGGTTGCCCAGCAGATCCTGGCAGGGGCCAAAGTCCCCAAAGACATGAAGCTGCCATTAAGTGTTGTGACCCAGCAGACGCTGGATGAGTCTCTCAAGAATACCGAACCCGGTGGCGTGGTGAACGTTGAGTACTCGCAAAAAGAAGTGATGGATTTCCTGGCTAAGCTGAAGTAGGGTTTCGATGGTCCGGTCTTGCTCTTGTCAGAAGGCGAGACCGGATCGCATAGGAATGGATATTGCCTGTTCTGGCATGCATTTGATTTTTGGCGTTCATATAGGGTCGGCATTTCTGACAAGAGAGACATAGTGACAAATTCAATTTCTGAAATCCTGTTTGAGGTCCGGGATGCCGCCAAAGCCTTTGGTGCCGTGCAGGCGCTTCGCGGCGTGGATTTCCAGATCACGCGTGGTGAATGTATTGGCTTGGTCGGACATAACGGGGCTGGCAAATCCACCCTTATGAATGTGCTGTCCGGCACCCTGACGCCTGATCGCGGGGAACTGCATTTCGCTGGCAGAGCGGGGCGCTCCGACTGGGGTGTGCGCGAGGCGCAACGCCTGGGGGTCCGGTCCGTCTATCAGGAGCTTTCCCTTTGTGCCAATCTCTCGCTGGCCGAGAACATGCGTATTGCCCAGCCGCAGCTCAAAGGCTGGAACTGGCGTGTGAATGCCGGTTCTCAATTGGAGGCCTCGCTTGACCGTATCTTTCCCGGCCATGGTTTGCGTGCGGACCAGGTGGTGGCTGATCTGTCCATCGGCAAGCGTCAGCTGGTCGAGATTGCCCGCGCATTCACCCCCGGGGCGCAGCCTCTGGAACTGATGATTCTTGATGAGCCCACCTCCTCGCTGGACAGCCATGCGGCAGGCCAGTTGCTGGCCTATATCCGTGAATTCGTGGCGCATGGCAAGAGCTGCATTCTGATCTCCCACAAACTGCGTGAAATCTTCAATGTGGCAGACCGCGTGGTGGTCATGCGCGATGGTCAGGTTGTCGAGTCCGTGCGCACGGATCAGACCAGTCGCGACCGGCTGGTCGCCGCAATGGGCCAGGACGAGCAGGCTACCGGTTTTGCCGGTGAAGCTTCGACGACAGCCGGGCCGCAGAATGCGCCGCTGGTCGTGAAAGTATCCTCACCCACCCGGACGCGAATGGAGATGAACGCGGGTGCAGGTGAAGTGATCGGTCTGGCTGGATTGGCAGGACATGGTCAAACCGGGCTGCTGTTGCGTTTGCAGGCAGCGTCTGCCGGCGCAGCTGATTGCGCTGTGTGGGTTGACGGCGCCACGTCGTTTGTAGCCGGAGACCGCCAGACCGACGGGGTGTTTGGCTTGTGGTCGATCGCGCGCAACATGAGCGTGGGCTGTCTGTCGCAATTCCGGCGCGGGCTGCTGATTGATCTGAAGAAAGAGCGTGATCGTGCCGAGCAATGGCGGCAGCGCCTGGGTCTTGTGACACCGGGTCTTGATCTGCCGATCTATTCCCTGTCCGGCGGCAATCAGCAAAAGGTGCTGTTCGCCAGGGCACTGGGGTCGACCGCACCGATCATCCTGATGGACGACCCGATGCGCGGCGTGGACGTTGGCACCAAGCACGATGTCTATGCCCTGATTGCCGATGAGGCCCGGCGCGGACGGACCTTTATCTGGTACACGACCGAGTTCGATGAGTTGTTTCACTGCGATCGGGTCTATGTTTTCAACAACGGCGAAGTGGTCGGCGAACTGTCGCGGGCCGAGTTGAACGAAGAACGGGTGCTGAACATGTCTTTCGAGGAGATTGCTGCATGAGCCCTGTTCTTGCGAAGCGAGGGGTGCATATGCTGCATACCCTGTTGCCTGCGATGGCATTGACCTTGCTGTTGGGAGCCGTATTCTGGCGGCAGCCGCGCGCGATGTCCTACTTCGGCATCAACCTGCTGCTCGATCTGGCCATTCCCCTGATGTTTGCGACCCTGGCGCAAATGATGATTTTGGCCGTGAGTGATCTGGACCTGTCCATTGGTCCATTCGTCTCGCTGGTCGCCAGCATCGGCGCCACCTTGTTGCCGACGCGGCCCGCTTTGGCTATGCTCGCGCTCGCCGCAGCGGTTGCTGCTTACGCCCTGGCCGGCGCTGTGATCGAGTCACGCCGCCTGCCGTCCATCGTCGTCACTCTGGGCCTGTCCTTTGTCTGGCTTGGCTGTGCCGTACTTTTGCTGCCAACGCCGGGCGGGCTGGCGCCGGGCTGGCTGAGCAGTGCGATGGCTTACCGCACGCCATGGCTGCCGATGCCGATCTGGATGGCGCTGGTCGCCGCCGTGCTGGGACACGCCCTGATCACTCGCAGTGCATTCGGTACTCTGGTGCGAGGCTTGGGGGGTAATCCGGCTGCGGTGGCGCGTGTCGGCTGGTCGCTGGTTCGGGTACGGGCAGGTGTTTATGCCTTGGCCGGGGTGTTCGGCGTCATTGCCGGATTGATGCTGCTGGGACAAACGACCTCAGCCGATCCGAACATTGCATCCCGTTACACGCTGGTGTCCATTGCTGCCGTGATCCTGGGGGGCGGCAAATTTGTCGGCGGCTATGTTTCTCCGGTGGGTGCGGTGATCGGCGCATTGACGATGACACTGGCAGCCTCCTTTCTGACTTTCCTGGATATCGCGCCGGACTGGCAGGTTGGCATGCAGGGATTGATTCTCATCGTGGTGCTCGGCTTGCGTGCCGCGATTGACCGACTGGAGCGAATCGCGTGAGTACACTGACGAAATCTTTATCTGGCGTCACAAGCTTGCAGCGCTGGGGCGCGGGTCGTCCCTGGCTCGGCTCATGTGTGGCCGCCGTGCTGGCTTGGGCTGCCACCGTGTTCACAGGTCAGGGCCATGGGTCGGGCGACCTGCTGACAGCGGCATTGACTTTTTCCGCGTTTACCGTCCTGGTTTCTTTGGGGCAGATGTTGGTGATCAGCGTGGGCCCCGGCAATGCCGACCTCTCCATCCCGTCGTCAATCGCCTTGTCAGGCGCGGTGGCAATGATCGTGATGAATGGCAACAACACGATGATCGTGCCGGGTATTCTGGCTGCGGTGCTGGTGGGCGCAACGGTGGGTGTTTTCAATTTTGGACTGATCCGTGTTCTGAATATTCCTCCTATCATTGCGACGCTTGCCGGGTCGCTGATTGTGATGTCGGTCGCTATCTATGTTGGCCGGGGGCTGAAAATCAAGCCCCCTCCCCTGTTTTCCGATTTCATGGCCATGCGGCTGCTCGGCGTTCCGCTGCTCGCCGTGGTGGCCCTGGTGGTGACCGTCGGGATCGCCGTGATGCTGGAGAGAACCGTGCTGGGCCGGTCGATTGAGGCTGTCGGACAAAACGACCGGGCCGCCCGTCTGGCTGGCCTGCGTGTCGAGGTCACCAGATTTTGGGCCTATGTGATTTGTGCGGGCCTGGCCGGTCTGACCGGTGCACTGATTGCCGGATTTGCCGGTGGCAATTCGCTCGACCAGGGGCAAGAGTATCTCTTGCTGACAATTGCTGTGGTCGTCATAGGAGGCACCGCGGTTAGTGGTGGAGCTCCCAGCGTGCCTGGCATTTGGGGGGCCGCCATGTTCATGTTCCTGCTGGTGGCCATGCTCAATGCCGCAGGTGCAGGGCCGGGTCTTCGCACCTTGCTGACCGGGCTCATCATCATCGCGGTGATTGTGGCTGCCAGCTCACCCGGCAAGCGTTGATAAATTCCGACTTTAAGGAGACCCATGGCATGAAACCATTTGGAACACTGGAGGGCACCGGCTTTGAGGTGCTGGAGGCCGGATTTTCCGGCTGCTTGTTGCATTGCGAGCGCGTCGAGCGGCTGTGGACGGGAGCGCGCTGGTGCGAAGGCCCGGCCTGGTTTGCCGCGCACCGCACGCTGGTCTGGTCGGACATCCCGAACGATCGCATGCTGCGCCTGGACGAACTCAACGGTACCGTGGGAATATTTCGCCAACCGGCGCAAAATTCCAATGGCAACACCGTTGACCGTGAAGGCCGGCTCATCACCTGCGAGCATCTGACCCGGCGGCTTGTGCGCACGGAACACAACGGTGAGCAGACCATCCTGGCCGACCGTTGGCAGGGCCGGCGGTTGAACTCGCCGAACGATGTGGTGGTTCATTCAGACGGCGCCGTCTGGTTCACCGATCCGAGCTATGGCATTCTTTCCCACTATGAAGGCCGGCGTTCGGACAGCGAGATTGGCGCCTGCAATGTCTACCGGATTGACCCCGCAACGGGTGCGGTCGAACTGGTTGCCGATGACTTTGTCAAACCCAATGGCCTGGCTTTTTCTCCGGATGAGTCCATCCTCTATGTGGCCGATACCGGTGCCAGTCATGATCCCGACGGACCGCGTCACATTCGGCAGTTCCGTGTCAGCGGGGATGGACGTCGTCTTGAGACATCGCGTGTTTTTGCACAATGCACGAATGGACTGTTTGATGGCTTCAGGGTTGATCATGAGGGGCGGCTGTGGACCAGCGCGGCCGACGGCGTGCATGCCTACGCCCCCGATGGCACGCTGCTGGGCAAGATACTGCTGCCGGAGACGGTCGCCAATGTCTGCTTCGGAGGAATGAAGCGAAACCGGTTGTTCATGTGTGCAACAAGTTCCCTGTACGCGGTCTATCTCAATACCACGGGCTAGCGCGGCGATCAACAAGGAGTCAATGAGGCATGACACAGAAAATTGGATTCATCGGTATCGGCATGATGGGCCACGGCATGGCCAAGAACTTGCTGGTCAAGGGCTTTGCGCTGACCTTCAAGGTCAACCGCAATCGCGACAACCTGGCTGATCTGATCGCAGCCGGCGCGCTCGAGGCCAAAACCAATGCAGAATGCGCGCAGCTCTCGGACATCGTGTTTATCTGCGTCACGGGTTCGCCACAGGTGGAGCAGATCGTGTATGGCAAGGATGGCCTGCTGGAGGGCGGTCGCGCCGGATTGATCGTGGTCGACACCTCGACCGCTGAACCTGCCTCCAGTACAAAGATCCGCAATGACCTCGCAGCCAAAGGCATCAAGCTGGTTGATGCGCCGCTGACACGCACGCCCAAGGAAGCCGAAGAAGGCCGGCTCAACACCATGGTAGGCGCCGAACCCGAGGATTTCAAAACCCTGGAGCCCGTACTCAGAGCCTTTTGCGAAAACATCTTCCATGTCGGGCCGCCGGGGCAGGGTCATGTGCTCAAGCTGGTCAACAACATGATGGCCATGAGCTTTGCGGCGTCGATCGCCGAGGCCTTTGCCGTCGCGGCCAAAAGCGGGCTGGACCTGAACCGGCTCCATGACGTGATTTCCGCAGGCGGCGTCAACTGCGGCATTTTCCAGATGATGGCCACCAAAACCCTCAAGAATGGCGACTTGACCGGCTTCAAGTTCGGCATCGCCAATGCGCAGAAAGATCTGCGGTATTACACCCACCTGGCCGAAATGCTGCCGGTCACCAGCTTCATGGGTGAAGCCACGCATCAAAGCCTGATCCAGGCTGTCAATGCCGGTTATGGCGACAAGCTGATTGCGTCACTGTTTGAAGCACAGGAAAAACTCAACAACGTCAAGATCGTTCCCCATTGACCACCTCGACACACCACAGCAATCATCTTGAATGAATAAATCAGGCGACGCCGGCAATCTCGTTGCTGCACGGCAACTTGGTCTGCTTGCACAAGCGCCAGTTCAGGCATCAGATAAGGGTTCCCCTATTTTTGTGGTCATGGGCGTCAGCGGCTGCGGCAAAAGCACCGTGGGCGCCCAACTGGCCGCCGCCCTGGGCCTGGAGTTTCTCGAAGGCGACACCTTGCATTCGGCCACCAACGTGGCGCGGATGGCGGCCGGTGTTGCTTTGAGCGATGCGGACCGTGCGGGCTGGCTGCAGACGCTGGCCGAGCGTATCGGAGCAGCACGCTTGGCCGGGACGGGGTTGGTTCTGTCGTGCTCGGCGCTCAAGCGAGCCTACCGTGACATCCTGCGCCAAGGCGCGCCCGACCTGCATTTTCTGTACCTGCAGGGCGACTACGATCTGCTGGCAGCGCGCATGGCAGCGCGGACCGGTCATTACATGCCGCTGTCGCTGCTGGTCAGCCAGCTGGCCACGCTGGAAGTGCCGGACCCGCAGGAGAATGCGCAGATCTTTGATGTCGCGAGTCGGCCTGAGGTCATCGTGGCCGCCGTGGCTGCGGGATTCAGTTTGGCAAAGTGACGCCGACCTTGTGGCCGGCCGCAACAATCTCTTGCCAGGTCTGGGCATCCACCGCGATGCCATTGGCCTGGCGCTGCGCGCGGCGGGTGCGCTCCGGGTCGCCAGCAATCTGCACGGCGTCAAAGCCGGGTGCGACCGGCCCGGCCTGGAGCCATTCGATGAAAGCCAGTGCTTCCTGCTCAAAAGTGGACTGGGTGCCCAGCTTGGCCGGGTCAATCAGGATGGTCAACATGCCGTTGACGATGGCGCGCACGTCCGGGTTGGACGACTTGTGCCAGGTGCCGCCTCCGGTCAGAGCGCCACCCAGCAGCTCGCAGGCTACCGCCAGACCGTAGCCTTTGTGTTCGCCAAAAGCCAGCAGCGCACCAAACAGACCATGGCTCTGGGGCACCACCACGACACCCGGGTCGGTGCTGGGGAGGCCGTGTTCGTCGATCAGCGTGCCGGGCTCGACGCGCCGGCCTTCGTTGTGCGCGACACGCATCTTGCCCTGCGCCACGCGGCTGGTGGCGAAGTCCAGCACAAAAGGTTCGCGCCCCTTGAGCGGCACGCCAATGCAGCAGGGGTTGGTGCCGTAGCGCCCGTCGGCGCCGCCGAAAGGCGCCACCACCGGGCGCGACAGCACATTGACAAAATGCAGGGACACCAGACCCTGCGCCACGGCCATTTCGGCAAAGTGCCCGATGCGGCCCAGATGGTGTGCATTGGCCAGCGTCATGATGCAGCTGCCATGGGTTTGGGCGCGGGTGATGCCGAGTGCCATCGCCTGCTCGCCGACGATCTGGCCATAACCGCGCTGCCCGTCCAGCGTCAGCAGCGAACCGGTGTCGAGAACGACCTGCACGCTGGTATTCGGTTTGAGGCCGCCTTCGAGCACCGCCTCCACGTAGCGCGGCAGCATGCCCACGCCGTGCGAGTCGTGGCCGCTCAGATTGGCCAGCACCAGATTGGCCGCGACGGTTGCGGCCTCTTCGGGGGAACTGCCGGTCGCTATTAAAACGATAGCTACTTGTGCCCGTAATTCGGGGGCTTGAAGGGTTTTTTGCATAAAAATTACATGACTGCGCCGACTTGCCAGGGTACAAACTCGCTTTGTCCGTAGCCGTGCAGCTCGCTTTTGCTCTTTGCCCCTGAAGCTGTGGCCAATACAAGCTCGAAAATGCGCTGCCCCATCGCGGCCACCGTGCTGCTGCCGTCGATGATCTCGCCGCAGTTGAGGTCCATGTCATCTTCCTGCTTGCGCCACAGCGCCGAGTTGGTGGAGAGCTTGACGGCGGGTGTCGGCGCGCAGCCGTAGGCCGAGCCGCGCCCGGTAGTGAAGCAAATCAGATTGGCGCCGCCGGCGACCTGGCCGGTGGCGCTGACGGGGTCGTAGCCGGGCGTGTCCATGTAGACCAAGCCGTGAGCCTTCACGGCTTGCGCATATTCGTAGACCGCCTGCAGGTTGGTGGTGCCGCCTTTGGCGACAGCACCCAGCGATTTTTCCAGGATGGTGGTCAGCCCACCGGCCTTGTTGCCCGGTGACGGGTTGTTGTTCATCTCGCCGTCGTTGATCTGGGTGTAGTGCTCCCACCACTTGATGCGCTCTATCAGTTTCTCACCGACTTCGCGCTTCACGGCACGGCGCGTCAGCAGGTGTTCGGCGCCATAAATTTCCGGGGTTTCGCTCAGGATGGCCGAGCCGCCGTGCGCCACCAGCAAGTCGACTGCCGCGCCCAGCGCCGGGTTGGCACTGATGCCGGAGTAGCCGTCCGAGCCGCCGCATTGCAGGCCGATGGTGATGTGCGCGGCGCTGCAGGGCTCGCGCTTGACCGCGTTGGCCTGGGGCAGCATGTCCTTGATCAGCGCAATGCCCTTGGCGACGGTTTTGGCCGTGCCACCGGTGTCCTGAATGCTGAACGCGCGCAGTGTGTCGCCTTCGCGCAAGCTGCTGTTGGCCAGCCAGGCATTGATCTGATTCGACTCGCAGCCCAGCCCCACCACCAGCACGGCGGCGAAGTTGGCGTGGGTCGCGTAACCGGTCAGCGTGCGCCGCAAAATCTGCAACCCCAAGCCGTCGCTGTCCATGCCGCAGCCGGTGCCGTGGGTCAGTGCCACCACGCCGTCCACATTGGGGAAGGCGGCCAGCACAGCCGGGTTGTTTTGGCGCGAAAAATGGTCGGCAATGGCACGCGCCGCCGTGGCCGAGCAGTTCACGCTGGACAGGACGCCGATGTAGTTGCGCGTGGCGACGCGGCCGTCGGCGCGCTTGATGCCCATGAACGTAGCTTCACGCCGCGCCGGCTCCAGCTTGACGTCGGCACCGAAGGCATAGTCGCGCTCGAAGTCGCCCTTGTTCGGGCCCATGTCCAGGTTGTGCGTGTGAATGTGCTCGCCGGGTGCGATGGCCCGGGAAGCAAAGCCGATGATCTGGTTGTAGCGCCGCACCGGCTCGCCAGGGACCATGGCATGGGTCGCAATTTTGTGGCCGGCCGGGATCAGGCCCTTGACCGGGATCCCTTCGACGCTGGTGCCGCCCAGCAATTGCTGGCGGGCAATCAGCACATCGTCGTTGGGGTGGAGGCGGATAAAAGGTGTCATTTGATTAAAAACCATATTTGGAAGCCACAGGACAAGCCTCGGAAAGCAGGTGATGGCCAGACTGCCCAGCAAGGGCACCAGCCAGGGCAGGATCGCCATTGTGAATTCGCGTTTTTTTCATGATGTCTCCTCGGTTGGTGGTTGTGAAATTGCTCGGTGTCAGGAAGGCTTGGCGCGGCGCCAGCTCGCGCTGTAACGGGTATGGGCTTTTTTCAAATGGCGTTGCATGGCGTTGCGTGCAGCGCCCGCATCGTGGGCGCGAATCGCTTCCAGCACCGCAGCGTGTTCAATCAAGGCGGCATCCCAGGATTTCTGGTCTTCAAAATAGTCACCCATTCGCTCGAACAGCGTGCCGTGTCGGGCTTGCCAGTAGCCGCAGATGGTGTCGCGCAGCACCTCGTTGCCGCAGGCTTGGGCAATCGCATTGTGAAAGGCCTCGTCGCCCTCACGTGGTATCTGGCCCTTGGCAACTTCGTCGCGCATTTGTTGCAAGGCGTCACCGATGAGTTGCAGGTCTGCTTTTTTGGCGTTGCGGGCAGCCAGTGCCGCCACCTCGCTTTCCACCAGTTCGCGCGCCCGCATCAGCTCCAATGGCCCCCACTCGACCGTGTCGCTGGCCTTTTTGCGCGAGGGCTGGCGGCCTTTCGGCTTGAGCACATAAATGCCTGAGCCGGTGCGCACCTCGATCACTTTCTCCACCTCCAGCGCAATCAGGGCTTCGCGCACCGAAGGGCGGCTCACACCCAACTGCTTGGCCAGTTCGCGCTCGGCCGGCAGGCGTGTGCCGGCCGCAAACTCGCCCTTGCTGATCAGCGAGCGTAATTGCTCTGCAATCTGGCGGTACAAGCGTTGCGGTTGGATGATTTGCAGTGGCATGCTGGGCGCTTTTGAAATGTTGTTAAAGGTTGATCAGAATTGGACAATTGGTCAGATGACGCCCGGGGCGGTTCCAGTGGTGCCCTTGCGGCGGTCGCTCACACTCACGACGACAAACACCGGAGCGCACAGGGTCAAAAAACCAACCTTTATGGGCACGCCATCAATCAAGACGCTTACCGCTGTCTTCATCAAATAAGTGCACCTTGGCGGCATCAATTTGCAGCCCCACGATGTCATCGGGACTGACCGCTGTTCTCCCATGCAGAACCACGGTGAATGTCATTTCGCCCACCTTCAGCACAAGCTCCGTCTCCGCGCCGGTGGGCTCCACCACAAACACCTTGGCTGCAATCCCTTGTCCCGCCGCAGTGATGCCAATGTCACCTGGCCGGACGCCGTAGTGAACAGCCTGGCCGTCCACGCCCGTGCTAGTTGCGCCAGCCGGCCACTGATGACCCTGCGCTTCTACCCAGGCACGCCCATCGCGTTGGCGCAAGGTCCCCTTGAAAACATTCATGGCGGGTGAACCGATAAATTGCGCCACGAACAAATTGCCCGGGTGATCAAACAACTCCAGCGGAGTGCCGATCTGCTCAATGATGCCGTCATTCATCACCACAATGCGATCAGCCATCGTCATGGCCTCGATCTGGTCATGTGTGACGTAGACCGTGGTTGTTTTTAGCCGCTGGTGCAGAGCCTTGATTTCGGCGCGCATCGCCACCCGCAGCTTGGCGTCAAGGTTGGAGAGCGGCTCGTCAAATAGAAAAACCTTGGGATCGCGGACGATCGCACGTCCCATTGCGACCCGTTGGCGTTGCCCGCCTGACAGCTCACGGGGGAAGCGATCCAGAAGAGGATCAAGGTTCAGAATGCGCGCGGCATCACCCACCCGCTTGTTGGTGAGTTCGGCATCGGCTTTGCGCAGCTTGAGACTGAAAGCCATGTTGTCCCGCACGGTCATGTGCGGATACAGCGCATAACTTTGAAACACCATCGCGATATCGCGGTCTTTGGAATCAAGCTCATTGATGACGCGGTCATCGATTGCGATTTCGCCGTCGCTAATCTCCTCCAGCCCCGCCAGCATGCGCAGCAAGGTGGATTTGCCACAGCCCGAAGGGCCTACCAGCACCACAAACTCGCCATCGGCAATGTCAAAACTGATTCCATGAATGATCTTGATCTTGCCGAAACTTTTTTCGATGTTCTTGAACGATACGGATGCCATCTGTCCTGCTCTCTTTGGATGATAGTCAGCTCTTCACGGCGCCAGCCGTCAGGCCAGACACCATGTAACGCTTGAATGTGTAATAAATTGCCGCTGGCGGCATTGCGTAAATGAGGCCGGTTGTCATGAGCAATTCCCACGGGGAATCATCAGCCGAGAGGAAATTGCCCAAAGCCACCGCCAGCGTCAGGCTGGCATCGTTGGACAGCAGCAGGAACGCATACAGATACTCGTTCCAGGCCAGCAACAAGGCGTAGGTTCCGACGGCGACCAGCGAAGGCACCATCAGTGGCAGGTACACCAGTCGGAATAATTGCAGGGCGGTGGCGCCATCCATCCTGGCGGCTTCGTCCAATTCATAAGGCAACTTGTCAGAAGCTTGTTTGAGCACCCAGATGCAGTACGGTGACGCGATTGTCACCATCGCCAGTATCAAGGCCCACTGGCTGTTGAGCAAACCATAATTACCCATAGTCTTGTACATCGGGACGGCAAGAAACGCCGCCGGTATGCAGTAGGTGAACAAGGCAAGGTTCATCACCGTGCGGCCACCGCGCACTTTGAGGCGACTGATGGCAAAGGCCGCCATCGTCGAGATGGCCAGCGTCAGGATGCCCACCGACAAGGCAATTACCAGCGAGTTACCCAGTTGGGTCCAGAAGTGCTCAAGGTAAAAATGCTTTTGCCTGAACACAAAGGCGAAATTGTCGAGCGTCGGGTTCTTGGGCCACAGGCGCCCCGAGGTGGCTTGGTCTCTTGGTGAAATCGCAAACAAGACCATGTGGTAGATCGGGATAATGGTCCACAGCAGCACCGGGATGCCAATGAGCAACAGTTTGGCTTCGGTCGTCACACTCTTTAAGGTGATGCGCTTCACTTGGAGAGCCTTTTCATCATGAAGTACAACAGCGGCAATACCAGAGGCAATGCCACCACAACTGACGCCAGGGATAGGTCCACCTGATCCAGTCGCAGGTAACGGATGCCCAAGGTGGCGAGTACATGCGTCAAATCTGCCGGGCCGCCGCCGGTAAGCAGATAAACGCTGTTGAAGTCGCCCAGCGTCCAGATCATCGACAGGATGGTGGAGGTCAGATACAAGCTGCGCATTGATGGCCAAGTGATGAATTTGAATTTTTGCCAGGTAGTCGCCCCATCGACCGACGCCGCTTCGTATTGCTCAGCCGGAATCGCCATACGCCCCGCCAACAAGATCAGCGTCCAGAACGGCAGGGATTTCCAGATGTGCGCGAGCATCGAAAAACTCAATGCCAGCGTTGGATCATTAAGCCAATTGGGGCCATCCATTCCCGTGACCCGAAAAATCAGGGTATTGATGATGCCCCACTCGGGGTTGAGCATGAAGCGCATCGACAAAATGGTGGGTATCGACGGCACCGCCCAGGGAAGAATAAAAACTGCGGCCAAAATCTTGACCCACCAGCGCGTATTTAGGAAATAGCCCGAAAGCAGCAGGGCAACAATCATTTTCAAATTAACCGAAACAACAACAAAGATGACCGTATTGATCATCGTGCGGGGAAAAATAGGATCCGCAAACAACCTCACATAGCTGTCTGGATGTCGGGCCAGCCACAAACCATAACCCACAGGGTAGATGACAAAGACAAGAAAAATAAGGAGATAGGGAACAACGAAGACCATTCCCCAGAATTGCCACGACGACGCACCTCGGCCCAAGGGTCGAACAGGTGAACTGGCTTGATCAGCAGCAAGTGAACTCATGGCTTTTGAAGGTGCACAACCGTCCCGGCAACAGGGCGGCCGCGCAACTCTTTCTTTTAAATGACGATGTTAGTTGGCGACCGTCTTGATACGCGCGATCATTTCATCGACTGCCTTGTCAACGGGAATTTTTTCATTGAGGATGCGGTTCATGGCCTTGGCCCAGACGTTCTCGTTGTTCAGGATCGTGAACTTGTAGTTCTTGGTGAACTCGAAATTCACGGTACCTGCCTTGAACTGGTTGTAGACCGACGTACGGTGCGGATCCGCTTTCCAGAACGGGCGCTCCTGCGGCGCTTTCATCACGGGGAACCAGCGTCCGAGCGAGCCTTCCACATACGGCGTGAGATTCTCGTCCTGCATCAGGAAACTGACAAACTCCTTGGCGCGCGTCTTGTTTTTGGCCTGCGCGAACACCACACCGGTCTTGACTGCCGCGCGGTAAACCATCTTGCTACCATCAGGCTTGTTCGGAAAACCTGCCGTGCGGATGTTCTCGGTGTAATTCTTCTTGGCGATGGCCCGTTCCTCTGGCTTGAGGGCTTCATTGTTCATGTCGTCAAGCCACTTTGCCACGATCGAGATGGTGGCGTTGTGTGTCATCAGCGTTGTCTTGTTATGGAACGCAACGTTGTTGTCCGGGTCTGCCCAGCTGGTTGACGACGGCGGCGTACAGCCACGGGCGTAGATGTTGGTGTAGTCGGTCATGGCAGCAACCAGTCCAGCCTTCACCTTGGGATCGTCCACCAGGAGTTTGCCACTGTCGCTGACCAGCGACACGTTGTACGCATCCATGAACGTCAGGAAGGAGTAAAACGAGTCGGTCGAACCCACGCCCAGGGGCTGGCCGATGCCAAAAGTACGTTTGCCGGTTTTCTGGCGGTGGGCCGGCTGCGCCTTGTCACACCAGAACGACCAGTAATCGCTCCATTTGGTCGGAATATCCGACTCCTTGAAACCGGCCTCTGCCAGCATGTCCACCCAATACTGGATGTGCATGGTCTGCTGCTTCATGGGAAACGCATAGTAGGCACGTGTGCCGGTTTGGTTGTTAAGCAAAAAGGTCGTTTCCACCGTGTTAGGTGCAAACCGGGCACGAATCGGGTTGATGACGCTGCTGATATCTTCGAGCTTGCCGTCAAAAGCCCATTTGCCGGTAACCTGGAAATCAAACGGGTCGGCATAGGCCACATCCGGCGGGTTGCCGGAGTCCAGCGCAGCGACGGTCTTCGGGATTATGTCAATTTGCGAATACTGCGACAGCTCGACTTTGACGCCCTTGTGCTTCTGTTCGTATTTTTTGATGACTGCAAACAAGGCGTCATCTTCGGCCTTGTAATAGCCCTTGACCCACCAGACAGTGAGTTTTTCCTGGGCGACAGCCTGGCCGCCGGCCAATAGCGCCGTGGTCATGAGGGTCGCCGTGGCAAGTAATTTGAATTTCATCGACAGTCTCCTTGTGTAGTTGATGGGTGAGGAAAAGTTTTGTGGGGATCAGAACGCTTTCACCGGGGCAGGGCATGCCGGGTACGCCTTTTTTGTTTCAGCGATACTGGCCTCGTTGGCGCGGTCAGCCGACAGCACGCGCATACCCGCTTTCGGGGCGGTATCAATCAAGCCCTTGGCGACCAGCGGCTTGACCGGCTCGCGCACCACCATGCGGCTGCCCCCCCAGTTCCTCGCGCAACAGTGGTTCTGAAAAATCGACGCGCCGGCAGCGTAGCGCCCCGCGGCGGTGGTTTCACCGAGAAGGTCAACTCTATTGCCGTGGACGTTCATGATCATGAAATTTCATCTTTAATTGAAGATGAGATGATCCGTAAAGCTAAGGAATACTCTTGCTGAGCAGAGCGTAATTGCGCGGCAATCCGACGGTACAAGCGTTGCGGTTCGATAGTTTGCAGAGGCATGCTGGGCGCTTTTGAAATGTTATTAAAGGTTGATCAGAATTGGACAATTGGTCAGGCCAATTGATAATCTCATGATTCCATCTGCCGGGCATCCGGTTAAACCCTGTACTGCCTCAAATACCTTCCTGAAACCACAAGCCGCGCCGCGCGGTCTGGGCTTGCACGCTCAGGGCATGAGCTGGCCACCGTTGACCTCGATGATCTGGCCGGTGATGTAGCCCGACAGCACATCGTCGGCCAGGAACAGATAGGCTCCCACACATTCGTCGGCTGTTCCCAATCGGCCCATCGGGATGCCGCCGCGTGCGCCTTCGAGCTGCTCGGGCGTGGAGTTGCGTGCGTGGAAGTCGGTCAGGATGACGCCCGGGGCCACGCCGTTGACGCGCACGCCGTGCGGTGCCATCTCGCGCGCGAATACGCGGGTCATGGTGCTGACAAACGCCTTGGCCGCACCGTACAGGCCCGCGCCTTCACCGCCGCCGGTACGCGCGGCAATCGAGGTGGTGTTGATCATGCTGCCACGCCCGGCATGACGCATCACGGGGGCGGCCGCGCGACAGATGGCGAAGGCCGCGTGAATATTGAGGCCGATCACGCGGTCGAAGTCCTGGTCGCTGGCCTGCTCCAGCGCACGGCGGCCAAACATGTCGCCCGCGTTGTTGATCAGGATATCCACGCCGCCGAAGGCCTGGACCGTCTGCGCCACCAGTTGGTCGGGTACCCTGCGATCCAGCATGTCACCCGCCAGCGTGATGGCCTGACCGCCGGCCTGCCGGATGGTATTGGCTACGCCTTGCGCGCCCTCTTGGTTGCGTGAGTAATGCACCGCGACTCGCGCGCCAGCCGCGCCGAAGGATTGCGCGACGGCCGCACCGATGCCGGAGCCGCCGCCCGTGACCAGAACAGATTTGCCGGCAAACTGCAGGGCCTGGGAGGGGTTGATCATGTTGTGTTTTCCTGTGATGTGTAGAGCTTGATCGGGTTGGGGCAGCGCAGTCAGACTGCAGGACGTGCGGCACGTCGGCCTTGGACCAGCGTCATGGCGTACTGGATGGCATCGACCATGCTCTCGGCACTGGCGCGGCCCGTGCCCGCGATGTCGAATGCCGTGCCGTGATCCACCGACGTGCGCAGAATCGGCAGGCCCAACGTGATGTTGACGCCACTGACCGCTTGCCACACGCCCGTGGCCGGGTCGATGCTGAAGCCCAGCAGTTTGACCGGAATGTGGCCTTGGTCGTGGTACATCGCTACCACCGCATCGAACTGCTCGGCGCGCAGCTTGATGAACACCGTGTCTCCGGGCCAGGGGCCTGTCACGGCATGGCCAGCCGCGGCGTATTCGGCGACCAGGGGGGCGATGACGGCGCCGTCTTCCTTACCCAGAATGCCGCCTTCGCCTGCATGCGGATTGAGCCCGGCCACGGCCACGCGCGGCTGGCGGATGCCCAGAGCGTGCAGCGCTTCGAGCGTCACGTCGAGCACACGGCGCAGGCGTTGCGGCGTGAGTCGGGCCGGCACTTCGGCCAGGGCGCAGTGGGTGGTGACATGGGTCACGCGCATCGGCCCATGGGCCAGCATCATCACGCCATCGCGCATGCCGGTCAGATGAGCCAGCATTTCGGTGTGGCCTTCGAACGGATAGCCCGCCATGTGCAGCGCCTCCTTGCACAGCGGGGCGGTCACGATGGCGTCAGCCTCGCCGCTCAGGCAGAGCTGCACGGCACGTTCCACGGCACGGTAGGCCCAGTGACCGCCCGCTTCGCTGATTTGGCCGATGGTCAGCGGCTGCGTTACCGGCCCGACGTCGATCATGTCCACTACCGCAGCGGTGTCGAGTTGGAGCAGGCGCGCGGCTTGCTCCAGTGCCTGGGCACTGCCAAGCACCTTGAGTTCGATGCGGCCCTGCGCGACGAGATCGCGCATCTGGTGCGCGGCCTTGACAATGATCTCGGGGCCGATGCCCGCCGGGTCGCCCATGGTCAGGGCCAATCGGATGGGTGTGTTCATGGGATGCGTTCCTTGGAAGTTAATCTGTGTGAAGTGAAAGGGAGAGTGTGGCCAACAGGGCGCGCAGGTCGTCGGGCGGGCCGAAGGCGCCCGAACGAGAATAACAAGTGAGGCCATCCCACAGCCCACCGACCAGACGGGCACGGCCCCAGCCCGCGCGCGGACTGGCGCCGGCCTGCAGGCTGCGCACGTCGGCGGCCCGGCACAGGGCCAGCAAGGTGTCGCCGCCCACCACCACCAGCGTGGTCGGGCGGGGCCGGGTAGTGATGACGGTGTGCATGCGCTGCATAAGCCGGACCTGCGCCTCGGCGGGAAAGAGAGGCTGCGCCTCGGCCAGATCGAGCACCTCGGTGCGCGCCTCGGGCGGTGGCAGGTGACGCCACTGTTCCCGCAGCACCGGGTGGCGGCTGGCGGTGAGCACCAGGGTCAAGCCCTCTGTAGGGGCTGGTGGGGCCGTCGAGGCGTCGCTGCTTGCGCCTGACGGTGCTGCGGCTGCGGCCTGCCGCGCCAGCGCCCAGGCCAGCCCGGCGCTGCCGCACCACAGCCAGCGTTGCGCCTGCGGCTGGGCAGCGAGACTCGCGAGCCGGTCCAGGTCGTGCTCGCTCAAAATGTCCGGAATCACGACCTTGCCCGCGTCTTGCAGGCTATCTTGCACACGGATTGGAATGTGCGCCCTCAGGCCAACGTTGGCAAAGGCCTGCACCAGCGTGCCGACGTGTTCGTGCGTGCGCGGGCCGTAGGGCTGATGCGGTGGCGCCACCCAGTGGCGTCCCTGCACCGTGAAGCGCCCCTGCGCGGGAAAGGCCGGCGCGAACACCACGCCAGCAAAGCGCCCGCTGCGCATGAGCCAGGCGAGTTCGGCAAAAGTGTTGCCGCGCAGCAGGCTGTCGATTTTCTTGAAGGAGCTGCCGCTGGCGCCCAGCCAGTCCAGGCTGGGCGCCAGCAAGGCCGGCAGACGAGTGGGTGACACATCGCGTGTGCCCGTGGCGACGACCTGCACCGCCTGCGCGGATGGGCCAGGCTCATCCAGAAACACCGGCACATCGCCCGCATTGGCCCATGCCGCGGCACTGTCGAGCGCGCCGGTCAGATCGTCGGCCAGGATGTGCCAGGGTTTCATGTCGTTGCGCAGCCGCCAGTCGGCCTTGAACTCCATCTCCGCAGCATCCGGCCGAACCCTCTCATATTTCCAGACACCATTAATTTTCAAGCGGCGCAGGAAACTGCATACCGTAGCGTTGCGCACATTCGGCGAGCATAGGCGGGATGGTCGGATGCAGCATGATGCCATCGCACTCCTGCTCCTTCCGGCGCGAAAGTGCCCTGTCGCCAGGCATGCGCACGGCATCGAAGCCGGGCCGCGGCGGATTGCTTCTGCACGCGTCCCCGAGCCAATCGGTCTGGCGCAGAAAGTCCGTGGTACCGCCGAACGCCGCCGGATCGTACAGAGACATGAACACCGTGGCGCCCCACCCGTCGGCCGGATCAGCGCGACCGTGGCCGGCCAGCCCGCCGGTGAGCGCCTCGACCAGCAACGCCAGGCCAAAGCCTTTGTGCCCTGAGCTCATGCCACCCAGGGGCATGATGGTGCCGGGCGGATTCGTGGAGAGCACGCCCGGGTCGCGACTCGGATTGCCCTCGGCATCCAGCATGCATGCTTGGTCGAACTGCCTGCCCGCTTTCTGTAAGCGTGCACTCATCCCATTGGTCGTGATTGAGGAAGAAATGTCAATCAGGAATGGCGTGGTCGAAGTCGGAATGCCGGCGGCGATCGGGTTGGGTGTGAAGACGGCCCGCGTTCCGCCGTGCGGTGCAACGCTTTGCACGGCCGGGTCGGAACTCGCCAGCAGCAACATGAAGCCGGCCTCGGTCGCGCGCAGCAGGTAAGTGGCGAGACAAGCGATATGGTGACTGTGCCGGATGACGAGCGTCGCGCTGCCGTACTCGCGGGCGCGCGGCGCCAGCGCTTCAATTCCGCTCAACACCAGCCAGGGCCCGGGCAAACGCCGCCCGTCCCACAGCAGCGAGGCGCCACGATCGGCAAGCACCTCCGGGGCGCCCGAGCGGGTCATGGTGCCGTTCTCGATTTCCTTTACATAAGGTGCAAGCAATGCCAGCCCGTGTGTGTCGTGGCCCATCAGGTCGCCCTCGACCAGCGTCCGGGCGACCGCCTCGGCCGGCGCACCATCCACCCCCGCCGTCTGCAGCAGCTTGACTGCGAAGCCCGTCAACGCCTCAGCGGAATAACGATCAGTGGCGCCCATCAGCAGGCTGCCCTGCCGCCGGTCACACCGGCATGAGCGCCTGAAAAGTGGCATTGATTACGTTCGGCCATAGCATAAACCTCATGGAAGCGGCGCAGTTACCACGCCCTGATTGGGTTGATCAATTTGCAGCAACTCTCGTCGCTTGGGCTGTGGGAATGGGCAGCGTCAAGGCATGTACTGCCCGCCATTGACCTCGATGATCTGCCCGGTCACATAGCTGGACAGCTTTTCCGAGGCGAGGTAAATGAAAGCGCCGACGCATTCGTCGGCCGTTCCGAGCCGAGCCATCGGAATCGTCAGACGCATCGCTTCGAGTTGCGCGGGCGTGGAAAATTTGTCATGGAACGGCGTGGTGATCACGCCAGGGGCGACGGCATTGACACGAATCTGCTGGCCTGCGAGTTCCTTGGCGAGGCTCTTGGTCGCAGTGCTGACAAAGCCCTTGGAGCCGGCATACAGGCTGGCGCCCGGCCCACCGCCGTTGCGCGCGGCGATACTGGTCAGGTTGATGATGCTGCTGCCCTTCGTCATGTGCGGTACGGCGTACTTGGTGCACATCAACATCGAGCGTACGTTCAGACCCACGATGTCGTCGAAAATCTCATCGCTGACATCGGTGATGGGCACGCGCTTGACCAAGGCGCCAGCGTTGTTGATCAACACGTCTATGCGTTTGAAACGCTTGGCCGTTTCCGTGACTACACGTTCGCAATCGGTGCTGCGACGGAGATCGCCTTGCACCACCAGCGCCTCGCCGCCGGCCTTTTCGACCGCCTCGGCCACCTCCTTCGCAGCGGCCTTGGAGCTGTTGTAATGCACCGCCACTTTGCAGCCGAGTGCGCCGAAGGCTTTTGCACAGGCTGCACCGATACCGGTGGACGCACCCGTAACAAGAATGACTTTGCCTTTCAGATCATCCATTGACATACACCTCTGTTATCTGCTTCTTGCGTAGCAGGCGCATGACAATGGGCATGCTCCAAACGAGAATGGTTCGTCTCATAACTTAGGTGAATTAGGGTTAATCTCAATTGGCCGGGTGGTAAGGCCAATTCATAATTGCACGATCTGCAATATTGAGCATCCGGAGAAACCCTAGCAAGGGTCGTGTGCGTCCGCTTTTTTAACCAAGGGAGAAGCCATGAGACTCAAAGGAAAAACAGCACTGGATGATCCAGGCGGCGCTGCCCAAGATGCTGGAGGCTGGAGGTGGCAGCATCATCAACATGTCCAGCGTATGCGGCAGCCTCAAGAGCCTGCCCAACCGCTTCGCCTACGGCGCCAGCAAGGCTGCTGTGGTGGGTCTGACCAAATCGGTCGCCGCCGATTTTGTGGGACAGGGTATTCGCTGCAATGCCATTGCGCCAGGCACCGTGGACACGCCCTCACTGAGTGACCGCATCAACAGCTACGCAGATCCGGTTGAGGCGCGCAAGAATTTCATCGCGCGCCAGCCCATGGGACGCTTGGCCCAAGCCCACGAAATTGCACCCATCGTGGTGTACCTGGCCAGCGACGAATCGGTGTTTGCTACCGGCCAGCTGTTCTCGGTGGACGGTGGCATGACCATATGAACCAGCTCGATTTGGCCGGATACCTCAACTGATAATCCAACAATCAACTCAAAGGAAGAAACTATGAAACTCGTTCGTTATGGCAAGCCGGGCAAAGAAAAACCCGGCCTCATTGATGCCGAAGGCAAGCTGCGCGACTTGAGCGGCGTGATCAAGGACATAGGCCCCGATCAACTCGGGGATGCCGCGCTGGCCAGGCTGCGCAAGCTCAAGACGGCGAATCTGCCGCTCGTCAAAGGCTCGCCGCGCATGGGCAGCCCGGTCCGCGGTGTCGGCAAGTTCATTGCCATCGGCCTGAACTTCGCCGACCATGCCGCCGAGTCGGGGCTGCCGATTCCGAAAGAGCCGATTGTGTTCATGAAAGCCACCACCTGCATCCAGGGACCGAATGACCCGGTCATGCTGCCCAAGGGCTCCAAAAAAACCGATTGGGAAGTGGAGCTGGGGGTGGTGATTGGCACGAAAGCGCAGTACGTGTCACAAAAAGACGCCTTGAGCTTTGTTGCGGGCTACTGCACCATCAATGATCTCAGCGAGCGCGAGTACCAGATCGAGCGTGGCGGCACCTGGGACAAGGGCAAAGGCTGTGACACCTTCGGCCCGCTCGGCCCCTGGCTGGTGACGCGCGATGACGTGCCCAATCCGCAAAGACTCGGCATGTGGCTGGACCTCAACGGCAAACGCATGCAGACCGGCTCGACCCGAACCATGATTTTCAGTGTCGCCAAGCTGGTCAGCTACGTGAGCCAGTTCATGACATTGATGCCCGGGGACGTGATTACCACGGGCACGCCGCCCGGTGTAGGCCTGGGCATGAAGCCACCGCTGTATCTAAAGAAGGGCGACGTGATGGCCTTGGGCATCGAGGGCTTGGGCGAGCAGCACCAGCTGGTCGTGCCGTTCACGCGCTGAGGTAACTAGGTTCAAGGCATCGCCTGAACGTCAGCGTGGGCAGCGCCGGGCCAGATCCTGCATCAGCGCCCTGACGCCATAGGTCCAAGGCGCAACCTTATCCGAAGTGTTGACACGGTTGACCAGACTGCCAAGGGTTTCCGTTGAGACTGTTACCACGTCGCCCAATTCATGCGTGAAGCCCTGGCCGGGACCATGCCGGTCCTGTGTGGGAGCGAACATGGTGCCCAGGAACAGCATGAAACCGTCCGGGTACTGGTGATGGGGGCCAAAAGCATGCTGGACCAGTTCCAGCGGATCACGGCTGATCTGACTCATGGAGCTGCTGCCCTGCATGAGAAAACCGTTGGCCGCCGTGACCCGCATCGCCAGATCGCAACGGCGCACCGCGTCCATGCTGAAGTGTTCATCAAACAAGCGGATGAATGGCCCGATAGCGCACGATGCATTGTTGTCCTTGGCCTTGCCCAGCAACAGGGCACTGCGCCCTTCAAAGTCGCGCAGGTTCACATCGTTGCCAAGCGTGGCGCCGCGGACCTGCCCGCGGCTGTTGACCGCCAGTACGATTTCCGGTTCGGGGTTGTTCCAGTGACTGCTGGGATGGATGCCGACTTCCGCGCCAACACCCACAGCACTCATCGGCTGCGATTTGGTGAAAATCTCGGCATCGGGGCCGATGCCCACTTCCAGGTACTGCGACCATGCACCTTGCGCCAGCAGAGCCTTCTTGAGCATGACCGCCGCCTCGGAGCCGGGCTTGATGCTACTCAGGTTGTCACCAATCACCGCCACGACCGCCTGTCGCACGCTTTCGGCCCTGCTGGCGTCTCCTCGCGCCTGCTCCTCGATGACGCGCTCCAGCATGGATGAAATAAAAGTCACCCCACTGGCCTTGAGAGCCTGCAGATCGCACGGCGCAAGAAACCAGGGCAAGGCCGGGTTTCGTTCGTCCTGTGAGGAGTTTCGGAGCACCGCCTGGGTGTCGCCAATGCGGGTGACGCCATGTTGATGCACCGCACTAACGGGGTCGTCCATCTCCAGCAGCTCCGACATCGTGGCCGCCGCCGGACTCAGATCATAGACACCGTCGGGTTTGATGCACGCCAGCACTGGCCCGACATCGTTTAACCAGACACGGCCCACCAGAGTTGCTGTGGCGGCATCAACTGGAAGACAAATCGAGCTCGACAGGTGATCAAACATAGCGGACACACTTTCAAAAAAACGTTCATGACCAGGACCATTCGACGCAGCGGCCCGGAAGCGTGTCAAAGTTTAACCCGCGCAGGCTGGGCGAACGCTGCGGGTAAGCCGCTCTCAAATTCAAAGGCCCGTTCCCGATCGCCGGTCGATCGTCCGCAACCATGGGCGGCCTGGGCGTATCGGAGGCCACGCACCTAAAAATGCTTGGTGGACTAATGCTACCATTCGCTGAAACTGGTTTCAGCTCGGCCCTAAATCCTTGCCAAATTTCAGATGAGCACCAAAAAACTCCCGCAATCCATCCCAATCAGCCCGGCTTCGGCACGCGCCACAATTGCGGATGTCGCACGCGCCGCAAGCGTCTCCAAGGCAACGGTTTCCAGATTTCTGAACCATCGTGACAAACTACTCACCAAGGAAATTGCCACGCGAGTGGAAGTAGCCATTGCTGCCCTTTCCTACAGCCCCAGCCCCATGGCGCAGGCGCTTAAGCGTGGCCGCTCACGGCTGATTGGACTGGTGGTGGCCGATGTGACCAATCCATTTTCTGTGGCGGTTCTGCGTGGTGCAGAAAAGGCTTGCCAGGAAGCCGGCTACCTGCTCATGCTTTTTAACCTGGGTAATGACAGCGGCCGTGAACGTGAAGCCATTGAAGCGCTCACTGCCTACCAGGTAGAAGGCTTCATTCTGAACACCCTTGGACATGATGCCGGTGCCGCTGCCGACGCCGCTCGCCACGGAAAACCAGTGGTTTTGGTAGACCGGCGTCATCATGAAATGCAAGCCGACTTTGTGTCCTTGGACAACGCTGGCGCCGTGCGCCTTGGCTTGCGTCATATGGTGGAGGCGGGTTATCGCGAATTATTGTTTGTGTCAGAACCGGTGACGGACGTGAGTTCTCGTGAAGAGAGAGAAGCTGCTTTTCGCGGATTTGTCAGCGAGTCCGCGCAGGGTATCGCCGGCCTGCAAGGCAGTACGTTCGAAAGCACAGGGGACGGGGGGCAAGCGATGGACAACGCTTTGCGCGACCTGCGTAAGCGCGCTGGCCAGCGCCTGTCCGGCGTGCTCACCAGCAACGCTGTCGTGACTTTACGAGTGGTGGCATCCATGGCGCGTCTTGGCTTGCGCCTGGGCCCCGATGTTGGTCTGGTCGGCTTTGATGACACCGAGTGGTCGCCCTATGTCGGCCCAGGGCTGAGCACTATCGCCCAGCCGACCGACGATTTGGGGCGCATCGCAGCGGGCTGCCTTATTGAGCGTCTAAAGGGTCTGGAATTGCCACCGCGCCAGATCTTGTTGTCCGGCCGTCTGGTGGCGCGCGGTTCATCCCAGACCGCAGTCATCTGATGGGCATAAGGGTTTACCATGATTACAGCCCTTCACCCAGTTTCTATAATTCACTGAAACCGGTTTCATACCCTGTCCCAATGACGACCTTTTTCAGCCCCAACTACAGAAGGCTTTAAGCCCTAAAAAGCCCTCATTTCGTTGTTGCACACTCATGAATTACGTATTTCAATTTGGAGATGTTTTTGCGGCGTGGCCACTGCTAGTCAAAGGCACGCTCAGCACCATCGAACTCTCCATGCTGGCCATGTTGATAGGCCTGATGGTTGCCATCGGGTGCGCCTGGGGTAAAACTGCCGGACCGAGACCGCTACGCTGGTTCATCAATGCATACATCGAACTGATCCGCAACACGCCTTTTCTGGTACAGCTTTTCTTTTTCTTTTTTGCACTGCCCGCATTGGGCTTGCGCTGGTCAGCTCACACCGCCGCCCTCACGGCCATGGTGGTCAATCTGGGCGCCTATGCCACCGAGATCATCCGCGCCGGTATTGAATCCATTCCCAAAGGTCAGATTGAAGCCGGGTTGGCGCTCAATCTCAAGCGCCACAAGATATTTCAATATGTGATCTTGAAACCGGCCCTGCGCACTGTCTATCCAGCGCTGACCAGTCAATTCATTTTGCTCATGCTCAGCTCAAGTGTGGTGTCGGCCATTTCGGCGGACGACCTCACCTCGGTTGCGGCCAACCTACAGTCGCAAACCTTTCGAAGCTTCGAGATTTACATCGTCGTCGCAGTGATCTACCTGGTGTTGGCCTTGTCATTTTCAGCGCTGTTTCGTGTGATCTACCAACTTGCCCTTCACTACCCGGACCGCCGCTAATGCGTACTTTTGGCTTTTCCGAATTCCTGTTCATACTTGAGGCAGCCAAGTGGACCGTCGCACTCTCCATGATTGCCTTCATTGGCGGCGCGATCGGCGGACTGATCATTGCGCTGAGCCGTACTTCCGACAAGCCCTTGCTGCAAGCCCTCTCGGGTGGTTTCATTCAGATTTTCCAGGGCACACCGCTATTGTTGCAGCTCTTTTTGGTGTTTTTCGGTGCACCGGTAGTAGGTTTGGAAATCAATCCCTGGGTGGCTGCGGGCGTAGCGCTGATACTCAATAGCAGCGCTTTTCTCGGCGAAATATGGCGCGGCTGCATCCAGGCCATACCTGCCGGGCAATGGGAAGCCGCACAGGCGCTCAATCTGCCTTACCTGGCGCGTATGCGCCATGTGATCTTGCCGCAGGCTTTCAAAATAGCGCTGGCACCCACGGTCGGCTATATGGTGCAGATCATCAAAGGGACCTCACTGGCCGCCATCATCGGGTTTGCCGAGGTCACGAGGTCCGGGCAGATCATTAACAACGCCACCTTCCAACCACTGATCGTCTTCAGCGTAGTGGCGGCGATTTATTTTGTGCTGTGCTGGCCACTGTCTTTGTTGGCCGCTCGTATGGAGCGTCGACAGGCGGCAGCATTGGCGCGCTGATCAATTCCAGTTTTCTCAACCTGTAATTTTCACTTCATCTCACGGAGATCTACCTATGTTCAAGCATCTGCAACGCCGCGTATTCACAACTAGCGCACTGGCATTGGGCCTGGCCGTTACCCTGTCTGCCTGGGCACCTTCCGCCAAGGCCCAGACGGCGGCCGACATCAAGAAAAAGGGTGAACTAACCATTGGCATGCTGGTGGATTTTCCACCCTACGGGACCATGAACAGCAGCAATCAGCCTGATGGCTATGATGCCGACGTTGCGCGTCTGCTGGCCAAGGACCTAGGCGTCAAGCTCAATCTGATGCCCGTAACGGGCCCCAACCGCATACCCTTCCTGCTGACCAATAAGGTCGATCTGTTGGTCGCTTCGTTGGCGATCACGCCTGAGCGTGCCAAGCAGGTCCAGTTCTCCAAACCTTATGCGGCTGCCAGCATTGTGTTGTACGGTGACAAGAAAGCCAGCATCAAAGCGGCTGCCGACCTCAGAGGCAAGCGCGTTGGCGTGGCCCGTGCCAGCACACAAGACGTGGCACTGACCGCCGTGGCTCCCGAAGGCACCGAGATTCGCCGCTTTGACGATGACGCTTCGGCCATGCAAGCCTTGATGTCGGGCCAGGTGGACGCCATTGGTTGTTCGACAACGGTGGCGGCGCAAATCGATAAACGTGCACCTGCCAACGCCTTTGAAAACAAGTTCCTGCTCCGACAGCAGGTCATGGGGATCGTCATGCGTCCCGGCCAAGCTGAACTCCTAAAAACAGTGAACGACTTCGTGGATCGGAACACAGGCAACGGCGAGCTCAACAAGCTCTATCGCAAGTGGCTGGAAACCGACCTGCCAAAAATGCAATAAGCCCGATTTTGTTGTTTTCACCGGTGTTTTCATGACAGACGCAATGCAATCCCCCAACCCATCCGCCAATGGGAGCGAGCCCATCATCCGCATCGAGGCGGTGGACAAATGGTTCGGCAAATTTCAGGTACTGACCAACATTGATCTGAATGTACGGGCTGGCGAGCGCATTGTGGTCTGCGGCCCCTCGGGGTCAGGCAAGTCGACACTGATTCGCTGCATCAACCACCTGGAGACGGTACAAAAGGGCCGCATTGTGGTCAATGGCATCGACCTGACGGCGGGTGGTCGCAATGTGGAGTCGGTGCGCGAGGAAGTGGGTATGGTGTTCCAGCAATTCAACTTGTTTCCGCACCTGACCATTTTGCAGAACTGCACCTTGGCACCAATTCACTCCCGCGGACTGAGCCAAGCCGAGGCAGAGAGCATCGCGATGAAGTACCTGAATCGAGTGCGGATTCCTGAGCAGGCCAGCAAATACCCCAGCCAGCTCTCGGGTGGCCAGCAGCAACGCGTTGCCATTGCACGCGCCCTGTGCATGACGCCAAAGATCATGCTTTTTGACGAGCCCACCTCGGCGCTCGATCCGGAGATGGTCAAGGAGGTGCTTGACACCATGATCAGCCTGGCAGACGACGGCATGACCATGCTGTGTGTCACGCATGAGATGGGTTTTGCCCGTAGCGTGGCCGATCGTGTGATCTTCATGGCGGACGGAAAAATCATTGAACAAGCACCACCGCAAGAGTTCTTTAGCAACCCGCAACATGAGACGACTCGCAATTTCTTGGGGCAAATTCTGAACTCTCAGCATGCGCACTGACGTTTTCTCACCCACAACGTCATCTGCTTATTCTGCGCTTCCTGACTGCATTCAGATGGCCACCCCGGTGCTGATTTCCTTATCTGCCTTTGGCGCGGCCGAAGTCCGCCGCCACGGACAACTGTGGTTCACGCAACTCTCGCTTCAAGCGGGCGCTGATGGTGTTGAAGTGCGCAGCGAACTATTGGTGGATGGCGAAAGCGAACTCGCAGCCATTGCCCAGGTGGTGCGTGCCCTTGGTAAAGATCTGGTTTACTCCAGTGCGGACTATCTCTGGGCCCCAGACGGCACGCTCGACATGCCCGCGCTGGAGCGCGCGCTGCTTGCCGCCCAGACTTTGCTTGCACCAAAAATCAAGATGTCGATCGGTGGTTTTGGCCCTGGCTCGCACAGCACGCTTCTCACCCTGCAAGGCCGCTTAAAGGAAACCAAAGTTGAGTTGGTCATTGAGAACGATCAGACTCCGATGGCTGGCACGCTGGCTGCTATGCAGGATTTTTTCAGCGCTGCTTCGGCCCAAGGGCTGGTTCTGGGCATGACCTTTGACATGGGCAACTGGCATTGGAGCGGCGAGTGCCCACTGCAGGCTGCCGCTGTGCTGGCGCCACAGGTGCGTTATGTGCATTGCAAAGGCGTTCAGCGCCAGACACAGCGTTGGGTGGCCGTGCCCCTGGCTGAATCCAGCTCACCTTGGCGTGCCATCCTGCGAGCCTTGCCCACCGGCGTGCCTTGGGCCATTGAGTACCCGCTGACAGGTGACGACCTGGTGACTGTCACGCGACAGGAAATCGACCACCTTCGCGCGGTCGCCGCCAGCTTGGCAAACCCCACTTTACGCATTCATTAGACAGAAGTGCGCTGCAATATGACGAATACTTTGGACGTTATTACCTTTGGCGAGGCCATGATGCTGCTGGTGGCCGACCGGCCCGGTCCGTTGGAACTGGCACAGGCTTTCTACAAGCGCACTGCGGGGGCTGAAACCAACGTGGCTATTGGTCTGGCGCGACTGGGCCTCAAGGTGGGTTGGGCGAGCCGCTTGGGGACGGACTCCATGGGCCGCTATTTGCTCGCTGCAATGACACATGAAGGAATCGACTGCTCGCATGTGGTGTGTGACGCATCGCAACCAACTGGCTTTCAATTCAAGGGCTGCGTCACGGACGGCAGTGACCCGCCCGTCGAATATCACCGCAAAGGGTCCGCTGCAAGTCATATGGGTGTGGCAGACATTGATGAAGCTTGGCTGCTTGGCGCAAGACACCTTCACGCCACCGGTGTGTTTGCCGCCGTATCGGGGACGACCTTGCCCGCCGCCGCCAAAACCATGGATCTGATGCGCGCGGCTGGGCGCAGCGTGTCATTCGATCCCAACCTGCGGCCCACCCTGTGGGCGACACCGGAGTTGATGCGTAGCGCCATCAATGACCTGGCCACACGGGCTGATTGGGTATTACCCGGTCTGGAGGAAGGTCGCTTTTTGACCGGCAAGGACACCCCTGAAAGCATTGCCACCTTTTATCGTCAACGCGGTGCCAGGCTGGTGGTCGTCAAACTTGGGCGCGAAGGCGCTTATTTTGATAGCGATAGCGCAACGGGATATGTGGCTGGTTTCCCGGTGTCCAAGGTGGTGGACACGGTTGGTGCGGGTGACGGCTTTGCGGTGGGGGTCATCAGTGCACTGCTGGACGGTCTGAGCGTGCCAGCGGCGGTGAGGCGAGGCGCCTGGATTGGCGCGCGCGCCGTGCAGGTGTTGGGAGACAGTGAAGGACTTCCAACCCGTGCCCAACTCAATGAAGCTGGGCTGTGACGCATCCCTGGAAACAAAGTTGAGTCTGAAACATGTCTGATACCGTTCGCAAAAATGTCCTGGTTTTCCGCGAACTGCCGCCCGACCAGCTTGCACGCCTGAAGGCACAACATAAAGTCACCGTGGCCAACCCGCGTGTACCCGAACAGGCCGCCAGGTTTCGTGATGCCTTGGCCACCACTGAAGGCATGATCGGCTCCAGTTATGCCATCGACGAGGGTTTACTGGCCAGTGCGCCCCGACTCAGGGTCATCTCCAGCGTATCGGTCGGTGTGGACAACTACGCATTGCCGGCACTGGCAAAGCGCGGCATCATGCTGTGCCATACACCCGGTGTACTGACTGAGACCACTGCAGACACCATTTTTTCACTCATCATGGCCAGCAGCCGTCGCTTGGTGGAGTTGGCCAACCTTGTGCGCGACGGCCACTGGCAGCGCAACATTGGTGAAGATCTATTTGGTTGGGATGTGCACGGAAAGACGCTGGGCATACTCGGGTTTGGGCGCATCGGTCAGGCACTGGCGCGCCGAGCTGCACTGGGTTTTGGAATGCCGGTGCTGTATCACAACCGTCACCCGATAGACGCAGCTAAAGAGCTGCCAGAGTTGATTGGCAAGATCACGCACACGCCGATGGAGGAACTGCTGCAGCGTGCCGATATTGTGGCAGTCGTGCTGCCCTTATCCGATGAAACCCGTGGCTTGATGGGACCGCGTGAGTTTGGTTTGATGAAGCCGGGCGCGATATTTGTCAATGGCGCCCGGGGTGCTATCGTGCAAGAAGAGGCGCTGCTCCAGGCCCTGAACCATGGCACACTGCGCGCCGCTGGACTGGATGTGTTTGCAACTGAACCATTGCCACTGAACTCACCCTTACGCACCCATCCCAAGGTCACTGCGTTCCCGCACATTGGATCGGCAACGTTCGAGACCCGGCATGCGATGGCGGTGTTGGCGACGACCAACCTGTTGCAAGCATTGGCGGGCGAGCGGCCGCTGGCCATGTTTGATCTATCCGTGGTCTAACCTGCACTGCCGGTCGGCAAGCTATCGCACCAGTTAGCTGTTCATTGTCAGGCCCGCCGTTTGCCCGCGGCTATCGAATGCTGCATGAGACGACCGTCTAAACTGCTCCCTTCTAAAATGGCTGACTCATGCCCCTCAAAGACCTTCCCCCTGACGCCCGCCCGCGCGAAAAACTGCTGGCACGCGGCCCCGGCGCCCTGAGTGACGTCGAGCTGCTGGCCATCCTGCTACGCACGGGCATCAAAGGCAAGGGCGTGCTGCAAATGGCGCGCGAGTTGCTCGAGCTCAAAAAATCCAGCAGCGACGACAACGATGGCTTTGACGGCATTGCCGGCCTGCTGCACGCCACGTCCGATGACCTCAAACGCATCAAAGGCCTGGGGCCGGCTAAAAGGGCCGAACTGGTGGCGGTGCTGGAGTTGTCGCGCCGCGCCCTGGCCCAGCAACTGAAAGAACGCACCATCTTTGCCACGCCTGACGCCGTCAAGCACTACCTGCAACTGCACCTGGCGGCCAGACCGCATGAGGTGTTTGCGGTGCTGTTTCTGGACGTGCAAAACCGCCTGCTGGCGTTGGAAGAGTTGTTCCGCGGCACCCTGACACAAACCAGTGTAGCCCAACTGCGGAACAG
>Ga0209913_1000417_pt1 | contig 36802 bp, 41 predicted proteins | sample PersoiDNA2013203_FD_185805 | JGI IMG/M metagenome (GOLD analysis project Ga0209913, IMG submission 185805) | Permafrost soil microbial communities from the Arctic, to analyse light accelerated degradation of dissolved organic matter (DOM) -... | ecosystem: Environmental > Terrestrial > Soil >... | reverse complement strand
TCCTCGTCCTAAGGCACGACCGACATCGCGGCCGGTTGGACTTCGATCGTCACGTGGTTGCCAGAGTCCTGCGTGTAGTGGGCAAGTTCCTGCTGCTCGAGCTTGGAAAGGTCGATGATGCTTCCCACTCGAGTGACGCCCGACTGAACCGCGCTTCCGATCGCGAGCGTCTGTTCGGCCGCGATCCTCGTCATCGAGACGATCACGGTCGCGTCGGCATCGGGGCGGATATCGAGGCGCACACCGCGCGAGCGTCCGTTGATGACGTACGGCTCGATCTGAACGACCTTGCCATCGACGGGCGCGTAGACGTCGGTATCGGGCGCCGCGCCGATATCAAGCGCACCGTTGTCGGTTCCGGTTCCGCCCGACAGTTCGTAGTAGTTGAGGCCGCCACCTCTAGAGCCGGCGATGCGGTGGAAGAGGCGAGCGAGCAGTCCCTCGTTTACCTGCGTGCCTTCGGGCGAGAGAGCAACGGCGTCGGGCGCGGCGTGATAGCCGATCGCCGTCACCGCCCCGCGCGCAAGCGGCAGCTTCAGCGAGAGCGCGCCGGCCCTGGCAACGACGATGGGCACCGGCTGGCCGCCGCTGAGTGACCCGTTGCTGGAGGTCGCGATCGTGCCCAGCGGCGAAACCGGTCGACCGTTGGTCCAGGCGCTGAGCACAAGAATGAGTGCGATGATCGCCGCTGCGACGCCGAGAGTCGCCTGCCAGACGGTCCGCCGAGAGCGGCGCGCGTGACGGGCCGGCTCGTGCAGCCGCCGCGCGCGTCGACCCTGCCGACGCGCGTGTGCTCGGTAATAAGGCATGCAGGCCACCGTACCGAAGAGGTGCCGCGCTTTCAAATCGCGAGCGGTATCAGTTCCGGCGCCGCGCACGCTACGATCCCGGCTATGCCCGACGGGGCGACCAGAATCGCGATTCCTCGCTGGATCCAGCTCGTCGGCTTGCCGCTCCTACTGTTGCTCGCCTGGACGCTCGCGAATACGGTCGGAAGAGCCGTTTTTCTCTTCGTCGTGGCTGGGCTGATCGCCCTGCTGCTGAATCCGATGGTGCGAACGCTGGGCCAGATCTGGATTCCGCGCGGAATCGCGATCGCGATCGTCTACCTCAGCTTCGCCGCCGCCGCGACTTTCTGCGTCATCGCTCTTGCAACCGTCGGTACCGACAACGTTCGCTCGACCGCCAACCGGATCAACGACTACTTCACGATGACCAACTCGCATCACCAGACGGGGGCGGAAAGCGACGTCGACCGGTTGCAGTTATGGCTCAACACGCACCATCTCGAGCGGGTCAAGATCCGCAAGCACGGCCTCGAATTCGTCCGGAGCATCAACGTCAAGGGAGCCACATCGAAGGCGATCACCCTGATCGAGGGGGCGGCCCTGAGCGCGATCGAGATTCTCTTCAGCATCGTCTTGGTGGTTGTCGTCTCGATCTACATGCTGCTCGACATGAGCAGGTCGAGTGCGCCGATCGACCGGAGATTTCCGCCTAAAAAGGGCTCACCGCCGCTTCTGACCCAGCTCGAGCAGGCGCTCGCCGGCTACGTGAAGGGGCAGCTTCTTCTCTCTCTGATCATCGGCTTCAGCGCCGGCGTAGGCCTGTGGCTGTTCGGCGTAACAGGCCTGCTCCCGGGCGGCGACCGCTACGCGCTTTATTTCGGGCTTTGGGTCGGCTTCACCGAGCTCATCCCCTACCTCGGGCCCTGGCTCGGTGCGGTTCCGCCGTTCGTCTATGCGCTCATCGTGCACCCAATCGCCGCCGTTTGGGTCACCCTTCTCTTCCTCGGCATTCAGCAGATCGAAGGGCACATCGTAGTGCCGAAGGTGATGGGGAGTGCGCTCCGTCTGCACCCCTTGCTCGTCATCTTCGGAATGCTGGCCGGGGCGGAGATATACGGAGTCCTCGGCGTCTTCGTCGCTCTGCCGCTTCTTGCCGTGCTGCGCGCACTCTGGGAGTTCTTCGCCGACCGAGTGACGTTCGAGACCTGGGCGCCGGCCGCCGCGACGCCGGTAGGCGTGTCTGTCGCGCAGCCGGTGCCCGAGCAGGCGGAGCGAGAGTCGGCAATCGCCGCCGCGGAGGAAACCGGAGTGAGCGCGGATGAGAGCGAAACGAGCGCAGAGGAGCCCGATGAGCAGGAGACCGAGAACTAGCGTGGCCGAGACTCTTCTTTCGGCTCGCTCGGTGTCCCGTCGGTTCGGCCACGTGATCGCACTCGCGCCGATCGACCTCGAGCTTTGCTCGGGGGAAGCCGTCGCGCTCGTGGGCCCGAATGGCGCCGGCAAGTCGACGCTGATGTCGATACTGGCCGGGGCGCTCAGAGCTAGCGAGGGCGGCATCGCCATCACCGGCTCGGCCAAGGTCGGCTGGCTGCCTCAGAGACCCGCTCATTACGGGCGCCTGACCGCGCTCGAAAACCTCGTTCTCTTCGCCCGCCTCGAGGCGATGGAAGATCCCCAGCACGAGGCCGTCCGAATGCTCGAGCGCTTCTCGCTGCCGAGCGACCGGCTGAGCGCGTATCTCTCGATCGGTAACCGGCAGCGTCTGAGCCTGGCCATCGCGCTGCTCGGAGACCCAAACATCCTTCTCCTCGACGAGCCAACCGCCTCGCTCGACCCGAAGCAGCGCGCACGCCTCTGGCGCGAGGCCGAACGCCATGTCGTCGAGGGCGGCGCGGTGCTCTTCTCGAGCCAGAACCCCGAGGAGGTCGAGCGCCATGCCACACGTGTGATCGCACTCGACTCCGGCGAGCTCGTCTTCGGTGGAAGCCCCGAGGAGTACACGGTCTGGGAGCGTGAGCCGTGAGAACACTGCGAGCCGCCGCTCTGCTCACCCGCAAGGACCTCGTCTCGCTGCGCCGGGCACCGCTGGTGGTGATCTTGCTGGCCTGTTATCCGCTCCTGATCGCGGGACTCGTCGGCCTGGTCGCCGGTTATGCCAACGCCCGACCGCGCGTGGCAGTCGTCGACCTCGACCACATCCCGGCCAAGACCACGGTCGCCGGTCACACGTACCAGATCAAGAACCTGATCGATGAAGTGGCGAAGAACGTGCGCATCTCTTGGATGTCGAGAGCCCAGGCCGCACAAGCGCTGCGCACCGGCGAGGTGGTAGGCGTGATCACGATTCCGCCCGGCTTCATCACCGATCTGAAGAGCGTCGTTCGTAGCCCTCAAGTCGAGTTCGAGACCTCACAGGGCGGCATCTCTTCAAGGGTCACTCAGCAGATGCAGGCGCTCGTCTACAACCTCAACCGCAAGCTTCAGGAGGCCTATCTGGAAGACGCGATCGGCTACATCTCGATCATCCGCAACGGAGGCACGGCCAACTTCCTCGGCTCGAACTACGAGGTGCTCGGAATCAAGAAGGCGCGCTCGCTCTTAGCGGCAGAGAAGAAAAACCCCCGGGCGGCCAAGGTCGTGCGCTTCCTCGATAGCGCAGAGAGCGCACTCAAGGCCTCGCAGGTCTCGGCCCGCGCCGTCGCCCAGCCGATCCGGCTTTCGACCGCGACTCGTAACGGCCGCGGCTGGCTGCTCTCAGCACAAATGCAGGCCTACGCGCTGGCACTGACGATAAGCATCCTGGCGCTGGCTCTCGCCGCCGCAGTTACCGCTTCGGAGCGCGACGAGAACGTCGCCTGCCTGCTCGGGCGAGGATTGGTGTCACGACTGTCTCTTCTCGCTGCCAAGATTGCGCTCGCGACGATCATCTCGCTCGCGGTCGGCGCCGTGATCTTGCTCGCCTTCGGAGCCATAGTGATCATCGGCGATATCGCGGGCGGCCAGCCCTGGCAGCGGATTCCGCTCGTGCTGATCGGCGTGGCGCTCTGCGGGGCAGCGCTAGGCGCGATCGGAACGTTGATCGGAGCGCTTGCTCGCGAGGGCCGTTCGGCCACACTGGGAGCTCTGCTGGTGGCACTTCCGATCGTCTTGCTTGGCCTGATTCCCCGAGAGATCGCGCCGCCCGCCGGAGTCGTCAGCGACATCTTCCCCTTCGGTCACGGCGAGCGCTTCTTCGGCTCCGCTCTCTACGACCTCCATCCCTGGGCGACAGTCGGCCCCGAAGCGCTCTGGTTGGTCGGGCTGCTCTGCTTCTGGGGCGCGATCGCGCGCCTCGTCCTTCCTCGCTTGACGGAGAGCTAGTGCCCGATCAAGCAATACCCTCCGGCTTCTGGGAGCGGCTCGCCGGCGAAGACAAGGGAGAAAGCACTCTCTGGAGCAGCCTCCTGCGGGCCGAGCCGGAGCGCGAGCTAGAGCTCGCCTTCTCGCCGCTGGCCGCGCCCGCGCTGGCGCTGGGTATCGAGACCGTCTACGAGGGCTATCTCATTCACTACGGAAGCTCGCGCCTGTTCGCACCGGACGAGCCGAATCTCGCGCTGTTGCTCGGCGATCGGCTCTATGCCCGCGGCCTCGTGCTCGTGAGCAGGCTCGGAAACGTAGCCGCCGTGGCCGACCTGGCGACGCTGCTGGAGCTCTGCGCGCGTATGCAGGCCGAGCGCAAGCAAGGTGACGGCGCTCTCTGGGCGGCCGGGATCTCACGACTCGGCAAGGGCGGAATCGAGAGCGAAGGCGAGGCGTTTCTTAGCTCGGGCGACGGCGAGCCGCTTCTGCGCCTGGCTCGCGAGACCGCCGGTTTCGAGCCGGTCGAGCGGGCTTTGGCGGTCCACGCGCTCCGGTTCCGGAAAGCTCACTAGTAAACTGGCCAACCGGTCCCTAGAGCGCCTAACGGAATGAAGACCCGCCGACTGGGTGCGATCGGTGGATGCGAGACAAGGGAGCTCGGTTGGGGACGGAGGGGCGCCGGATGAGTGCGAGATCGTGGTGCGAGGCTAGGACGCAGGGAGTATTCGTATCGGTCAGAGATACGGATGCGACCGAGGACGACGTCCTCGTGCCGCGAGATCGTGCTCAGGCGGTGGTTCTCTGTTTCCAGCCGAGCTCTAAAAGCAGGGAGTGCCCGTAGCGGGGCTACGGGTGCGACTGAGGACGCGGTATCGCGCCGCCGAGCGCGGTCAGGCGGCGGAGTGCTTCGTTTGGAGACGAGTTCCAAGGGTTGGACGGGCCGTGAAGGCGCACTGGTGGTGCGTCGAGCGGTCCGGGCGGCCGCTGGCGCCGCGGGGCGGCCGCTTCGGGCGTGTAGGCCTAGCGGGGTAGGTCCTAAAAAGCCCCGAGATAAGCTGCGACCGGCTTTCGCCGGTCGCGCTCGCCAATCATTACAGCCATCCCGTTGATCAAATAATCGAACATAGGCGCGGGTGAGCGCATCCCTCGCGCCTCCCTCGTAACGAGTGATTTGAGCGGCCGGAATCAGCCGCGAGCGCGCAGAAGCGCCTCGAGCGCCTCACGCCGGGACGACACGCCGAGCTTGTGAAGCAGGCTCTTCACGTGCGAGCGCACCGTGTGCTCGGAGATGTAGAGGCGGCGCGCGATATCCTCGGTGCCGAGGTGCTCGTCTAGGAGGAGAAGCACCTCGAGCTCACGGGCCGATAGAAGGGAGGCGATCTCCTCGGGCACAGCATGATCGCGGCGCCCATCCCGCACCTGCTCGAGCAAACGACGCGCGATGGATCCCGAGAGCGCAGCCTCGCCGTTCACTACTCCGCGCAAGAACTCGACGATGCGCAGCGGCGGCTCCGTCTTGAGGAGATATCCGGAGGCGCCGCCCCGGATCGCGCGAAGAAGGTTTTCCTCTGTGCCCGAAGCCGTTAGAACCACGACCTCGGAGCCAGGGGCGACCCTGCGAATCTCCGGAAGAGCTTCGAGCCCGCCCAGACCTGGCATCGAGAGATCGAGCAGCACAAGATCCGGTTGGTGCTTCGCCGCCTGCTTGATCGCCTCGTCGCCGCTAGACGCCTGAGCGACTATCTCGAAGCCGTGCTGCGCTAGAAGCGACGCAAGAGCTTCTTGCGTCAACGGGTGATCGTCGACGATGAGTACGCGGTCGGACATGGTCTCGTCCCTTATCGGCAGCCTTATTGTTGCCGAAAAGGGGATACGTGGACGCCGAGCGTCAAAAACATCAAAGCGCTCTCGACTCCTGGCTCGCCGGGGAGTTCTTGCTCGTTGCCCTTCTCAGCGCGGCGCTCGCGCTCTGGGGTTCTTATCCGAGCCTGCCGAGCACCTTCGATCTCCCCCAGCTCCTGCTGGCGCTTAATACTGCGATAGCGCTCACATCGGCGCTGGTAGCAGTGCTGGCCGGCGTTCGCTTCTCGGTCGACTCGCGCCGCATGGATCTGCTTCTCTGCGCGGGCTTCAGCGTAGCGGCCCTCTCGATACTCGCCTTCGAGATCGCGCCGACTTTGGGCGGATCGACGCTCGGCAAGCCGGAGGCGTGGGCCGGCCTGATCGGGCGCATTCTTTCGGCCGCCCTGATCGGCGCGGCGGCATTCGCTCGCGGGCAGGCGCGAAGGCCCGATCGGGCGCTCCCAGTGGCACTCGGCGCCGGCGTACTCGCGCTGCTCGTCATCTGGAGCGGAACCCGCACGCTTACCCAGGCGGTGGCCGACTCTGGCACTTCGAGCGGGCCGGAGCTACCCCTGACGTTCGCCTTCGCGCTGCTTGCACTGCTCTATCTCGGGGCCATGGTCGGTTTCGGGTTGCGCTTCCGGCGCTGGCTAGAAGACCTGGATAGCTGGCTGGCGCTGGCGGCCACGCTGTGGCTCTTCTCGAGCCTGAACTCCGTCTTCAAGCCACTTCTGCCGGGGGAGCGGGCGGCGCTCGGCGACTTTCTGCGCCTACTCGCCTGCGGCCTTCTGGCCGTCGGCGTTTGGCGAGCGATCCGTGCCGCGGAGTTCGGTCGTGCCGTCTCGGAGGAGAGAGCCAGAGTCGCGCGCGATATCCATGACGGCCTGGCTCAATACCTGTTCGCGCTTTCCACTCACCTCAGCATGCTCAGAACGGGCGCGGAGCTCGAGAATGTCCTGCCGCGCTTGGAAGAGGTTGCCGCGCTCGCTCAGCAGGAGGCGCGTTTCGCAGTGCTGGCGCTGTCCTCAGCTGGTGGAAGCGCGCCTTTCGACGCGGCCTTGCACCGTTACGTGGAGTTTCTCTGCGCCGACGGCAAGCTCGAGGTCGACGTCGAGATTGAGCCCGACATCCGTCTGGCCCCCGACGAGCAGATCGAGATCTTTCGCATTGTCCAGGAAGGTCTCGGCAACGTGCGCAAGCACGCCAACGCGATCTGGGCGGAAGTGAAGATCACGGAGAACGGCGGTAAGCGAACGGTCACCGTCCGTGACGACGGAGACGGCTTCGACGGCCCCCATTTAGGCGCCGGTCAAGGCTTGAAGAACATGCGCCGGCGAGCGAATTCGATCGGCGCCGACTTCACCCTCTCGAGCAAGCCTGGGGTCGGAACGACGCTCGAGGTGGCGCTGAGGGGTTGACCGCCGGCGCGGCGAGACCGCCGAAACCGTGCCGAGGGATTGGTCAGAGGGGCCTCGCCAGGCAGAGGCCGACGAGGCAGACCGAGGCGACAATCTCGAGCATTCCCACCTCGGTCGGTCGCAATGGGTGCGCGGTATCCGCCAAGCGGCGCTCGGCAATTGGAAGCGCGAGCGCCCGGATCGCCAGCGCAACGAAGAGCACGGCGTACGCGACCGGCAACAGTAGTAAGGCCGTGATCGCCGCGATCGTGTGGTATCCGATCGAAAGCGCCGCGAACCGCAAGTTGCCCCGCTCTCGGATGACCGAGCGAACCGTCAGGACCGTCCCGGCCAGGTAGAGGCCGGCCGCGAGAGCTGCGAGGGCCACCCGCGAGTCATCGAGCGGACCCGCCAGGTAGGCGGCCGCAGGGACCAGAACCAGGGCTTGGGCCACCTGCGCCAAGCCCTCGATGACGCCCCTCGGACGGCCCGGGCGCGACAGCGAAACGGTGACCGCCGCCGCTGGCAGAAGCACCAGCAGGGCCAGGAACAGCGCCGGGTGTGAGATCGTGAGGGCTAGGCTGAGCGCCGAAAAGGTCGCGCCATAAACCAGCAGCGGAGATCGGTACTTCTGTCGGTTCCGGGCCCGCCGCCACGTCTGCGCCGTCGCCGACGTTAGGTACCCACCGGCGGCGGCTCCCGCGAGGGCAAGCTGCCAGCCGTCGAATCGGCTGACCGAAATCCCCAGCAGAAGTGGTATTGCCAGCATCGGCCAGGCGCCGTGCTGCCGAGGTACCCACAGCCTCGGAGCGGCGGCCTTGCCCTTTGCAGTACCCGTAAGCGCGTTCACCCGGCCACGGTACCGCGGGGCCGGGGGCCGCGCATGCTTTGGTGGCCCGTTGTGGGTCGACTTATCGCCAACCTCGACGCTCCGTCCGAACGTTCAACTGGGCGCTTCCGTGGGAACCGGCAACGCCGGCGGTCGTTGGCAGACCTGCGTCCTATAGAAAAAGCCCCGAGTTACCGGGGCTTTTCCCGTAGCAAGCCTGTAAGCCGGATTCTGTCGAGGGTGACCATCCATCTAGGCCGCCGGTTGCCCGACGGCTCGAGCGACGTACCCGGTCCCTGGGCGGGCCACCTGAACGGGACCTGCTTCGCCTTGCACCGGACGGGGTTTGGCGAGCCACCGCGTCACCGCGGCGCTGGTGGGCTCTTGCCCCACCTTTTCACCCTTACCGCCGGTTTCCCGGAGGCGGTGTCCTTTCTGTGCCACTTTCCGTCGGCTTTCGCCGCCTGGGGTTTCCCCAGCGTCCTGCCCTGCGGTGTCCGGACTTTCCTCGGGCCGCCTGAGCGGCTCGCGGTCACCCGGCCTGCGACTCGCAGTTTAGCGCTGCGCCGGCGGGTCTCAGGAGCCCGGGCCAGGACGAGCCGCACTCCGGGCAGATGACGTCTTCGCCCTCGTGGAAAACGAACTCGCCGCAGACCAGGCACTCGAGGCTGGCGCCGCGCGCGAGCGCGCAGAGCTCTTGTTCGAGCGTCCGATGAAGAGAGGTGATGGTCATGGGATTTCTATACCCGTTTTCCTCACGTCAGCATCCTGAAAACGCCGGTCACCTTGCCGAGGATCTGCACGTAATCCGCGTAGATCGGCTCGAGCGCGTCGTTCTCGGGCTGTAGGCGCACGCGCCCGCCCTCGCGGAAGAAGCGCTTGACGGTAGCCTCGCCGGCCGACTCGTCCTCGCCGGCTAGAGCAACGACGATCTCGCCGTTCTCTGCCTTCTCCTGTCTGCGCACGACCAGGATGTCGCCGTCGAGGATGCCGGCGCCCGTCATCGAATCGCCCTTGACTCGCAGCAGGAACTCCTCGCCTCCGCGCGAGAGCGGCTCGGGCACAGCCAGATAGTCCTCGATGTTCTCTTCGGCGAGAAGCGGCGAGCCGGCCGCAACCTGGCCGAGGAGCGGAAGCCTGTGCTCCTCCTCGCGCTCGCGCGCAATCAGCTCGAGCGCTCGCGGTTTGGTCGGATCGCGCTTGAGTAGGCCGGCTCGCTCGAGGTTGGCTAGATGGGCGTGCACCGTGGAGGGGGAAGCGAGCCCGACCGCTTGCCCGATCTCGCGCACGGTCGGTGGATAGCCGTGCTGCTCGACGTAGCTGAGAAGGTAGTCCCAGATCTCTCTCTGTCGCGGTGTTAGCACCCGATCCTCCTTGGCCGACTGAAGGTTTACGAACGTCTGTTCGCCATGGAGGCTAGCGCTCCTCCCGGACGCAGTCAACTATCCGCGACGAGGTGATCCCTTATTCGGACTCGCGCCAGAACTGCATCATGCCGGGGCCAAACTGCTCGTTCGGGCGCTTCCAGAAGCCGAACTTCTCGTAGAACACCTCCCGATCCTTGGCCACCATCATTCCCACGACCGCGCCGGCGCAGGCGTACTCGCCGATGTAGTCCATCACCTTCTCCATCAACGCCTGGCCGATGCCCAGCTGCTTGCTGGTGCTCGGGCCTGACGATGACATCCTGGACGTAGAAGCAGGTGCTACCGTCGCCGACCACTCTGGCCATACCGACGACCTCATCGCCGAGAAAGGCGCAGGCGGCGAAGAGGGAGTTCTCCAGCCCCTTCTCGTACGCAACTGAGTCGCCGGTTTCCCATCCCACCGATCGCCTCAACTCAGTGAACTCGGCACCAGTCAGCGTCCTCTCCAGGAGCCGATCGGACCCGGTCGACGGACCTTCATTCCGGGATGGATTCGCGGGTTGCATCTTCCCGTGCGCGGCTAGAAAAGCCGACCGGCGCAAAGCCTCGCACGGAGACCCTACGCCGGCTTCAGTGCGCTGGAGAGGACTTGAACCTCCACGGCCCATTCGGGCCACAAGGCCCTCAACCTTGCGCGTCTACCAATTCCGCCACCAGCGCTAGCGCCCGGATTGTACCGGGCTTTCGGCTCTCTACCCGGATTACTTGAGGAGCCGGAAAAGCGCGACCGTGTTGATGAACCAAACGGCGGCGACGACGATTGTCAGACGGGTCAGGTTGCGCTCGACGATGTGGGTGCCGCCGTGCGAGGTTGGCGTGAAGCCAAGCCCGCCGAGACCACCCTCGCGCCCGGAGTGCAGGAGGATGAGCACGACCAATCCGATCGAGACGAGGATGTGAAAGCCTGCGAGAACGCCAACCATGAGCGAGCCGAGGATAGCAGCGTCGGCCTAGCTCTTGGCGGCGCGGGCAATCGCCTGCTCGAGCAGCGCCTCGATCTTCTCGGCCTGGAGCCGGACACTGTGCTCGGCCGCCGCTACCCTGCCGGCCTCGTTCGGACTGGGCAGACTCGCAGCCGTCTCGAGCGCCGCGGCGATCTCCTCCTCGTCCGTCGGATCGACGAGCACCCCGGCGGCGGACGGAACGAACTCGGGCGGGCCACCGAGGCGCGTCGCCACGACCGGGCGCCCGCAGGCCATCGCCTCGAGCAGCGCCTGGCCAAAGGGCTCGATCAAGCTCGGCTGGCAAAGAACGTCACAGGCCGCAAGCCATGTCGGCACCCGCTCGTGCGGAATACGACCGAGCACACGCACTCCCGCGAGACCCTCCAACTCCCCGCGCAGCGGCCCGTCACCGAGGAAGACGAGCGAGCCCCTTCCGAGACGTTCGAAGGCGCGCGCGAGCCGGATCACGTTCTTGCGCTCCGTCAGCGAGCCGACGCAGAGGAAGAGCGGGCCCTCTCCCTCCCAGCCAAGCTCGATCCGGGCCTCGGCCTGATCGCGCGGCTGGAAGCGCTCGAGGTCAACACCGCAGTCGATCACGCTGATTTTCCCGCGCGAGCTCGGAAGCTTCGTCTCCAGCTCGCGGGCGAGAAAACGAGAGACGACGATGACCGCGCTCGCCCGCTTCACCGTCCAGCTCGTCAGCGTGCGTACGCCCGGGGTCGAGCCGATGTTGCGCACGTCCTGCCCATGCCCCGTGACCACGAGCGGCGCCTTCGAGGCCAGCGCGCCGATCAGGCCGGACGGGACGAGGAAGTGGGCGTAGACAACCTCGGGCCGAAAGCTGCGCGCCTTCTTTCGTGCCTCACGGGCGAGAGAGAGAAAACGCCGCTTCCCGCCCGAGCGCCGGTCGAGCACCGCCCGCTCGAGCTCGTGCCCGCGCGTCGCAAGCTCGCTTTCGAGCTGGGCGACGAAGACCCCGAGATCGGGGGCGTCCGGCCCCGGGTACATCTGCGAGACGAGCAGGATGCGCATCTTGGGGAGAAAGACTGACGGTTTCGGAGCTGGCGTGTGACAGGAACTCGTCTCGGAATGAAGACCCGTGACTGGGTGTGATCGGTGGGATGCGAGGCTAGGACGCAGTGTCGCGTTCGTAGCTGGAGGCTACGGGCGCGACCGAGGACAACGCATCGCGCCGCCGAGCGCGGCCAGGCGATGGAGTGCTTCGTTTTGAGACGAGTTACAGAAAGGTGTGAGTTTCGCCGTTACGATCGCAGTGGGTGGTGGGATGGGCATCCTCCACGCGGCGGCGCGAAGCGAGGAGGCTCAGGTGAGAGCTTCGTTCAAGAACTGGTGCACCAGCGTCGGCCGACCCTCGGCGTCGAAGACGCCGAACTCGCCCTTGTAATCCCAGACCGTCCAGGGGATGCGGTGCCGGGCAAGGGCCGCGAGCACGTCCCGGTACCAGCGCTCGCGGGCGGGCTCGGGGGTGGTGCCGAGAGCGCCGAGCTCGCCACACCAGAGCGGCAGGCCGGTTTCTTCCGCCAGCGCAAGCGCGGGCGCGAGCACCCGCTCGATATCCGCCGCCGCGAAGACGCGCTCACCACGGCACGCGAAGCGCATCTCCGGCGAGAAGGCGTCCCATTCCTCCTGCGAGACGAGCTCGCCCGGGTAGTCGACCGGCCCCTGGTAGGTGCCCGGAAGCGCCCAGGGAGCGCGGTAATGCGTGAACAGGAGCGGGTCATAGAAATGGAAGCTGAGGATCAGGTGCTCGTCGGCGGGGACGCGCAGATCGGAGAAGGCGCGCGGATCGGCGAAGCCGTTGGAGTCGATCGCCACGACGCGCTCGGGCTCGTGCACGCGCAGCTCGGCGAGCGTTCGGGCGGCGAGCTGGTTCCAATCCTCGGGATCGCGCGCGACAGGCTCGTTCAATAGCTCGTAGGCAACCCGGTCGAGTGGCCAGTGCGCGAGCGCCTTCGAAAGATCGCGCCAGAGCGCGCAGAAGCGATCCTGCTCCGCCGGATCGACGAAGAGCGGCCTGCCCGCGGCGTTGAAGTAATGCGAGCGAACAATGTGCAGATCGACGACCGCGCGCAGCTCGGCTCGCTCGCACCAGCCGAGTGCCTGCTCGAGCAGCTCGAAGGCCTCGGGCTCGCGCCGGCCCTCCTCGTCCCAGAGCTGCTCCTCGTCGACAGGGAAGCGAACGTGATCGAAGCCGGTGGACGCGATTCTCTCGACGTCCGCCTCGGTGAACCAGGCGCGCCGCTCGGCTCCACGGCGCGGCGACTGCGAGAGCCAGTGCGAGACGTTGACGCCGTGCCCGAGCCAGAAGCTCATCGGGGCCGATCGAAAGTGCCGAACTCTTCGCGCAGCACGGTGCATATCTCGCCGATAGTGGCGCGGAGAACCAACGCCTCGCGCATCGCCGGAAGCAGGCTCTCGCTTCCGCGCGCCGTCTCGCGCACCACTTCGAGTGCTTTTTCTATCGCCGCGCCGTCTCGCTCGGCTCGCACCTTGGCGGTGCGCTCACACTGGCGCCGCTCGATCTCGGGGTCGATCCGGTGTAGCTCGATCGCCTTGGCGTCGACCTCCTCCTGGAAGCGGTTGACGCCGACGATCACCCGCTCGCCCGACTCGACCTCGCGCTGGTGCCGGTAGGAGGCTTCCTCGATCTCGGCCTGGACGAAGCCCTGCTCGATCGCCGCCACCGCTCCGCCGAGCGTATCGATGCGCTCGATCAGCTCCATGGCGCTGCTCTCCAGCTCGCTCGTCAGCGCCTCGATGAAGTAGGAGCCGCCGAGGGGATCGGCACTGTCGGTGGAGCCCGCCTCCTGGGCGAGAATCTGCTGCGTCCTCAGCGCGATCCGTACCGCGTGCTCGGTCGGCAACGCCAGCGCCTCGTCGAAGGAGTTCGTGTGCAGCGACTGGGCGCCGCCGCAAACAGCGGAGAAGGCCTGCAGAGCGACCCGGACGATGTTGTTCTCGGGCTGCTGCGCGGTCAGCGTCGAGCCGCCGGTCTGGGCGTGGAAGCGAAGCATCTGCGCCTTCGGATTGGTGGCGCCGAAGCGCTCGCTCATGATCTTCGCCCAGAGGCGCCGCGCCGCCCGGAACTTGGCCACCTCCTGGAAGAAGTCGTTGTGGGCGTTGAAGAAGAAGGAAAGGCGAGCGCCAAAACGGTCGGGCGAGAGTCCAGCCTCAACCGCAGCCTGGCAGTAGGCGATCCCGTTGGCGAGCGTGAAGGCGAGCTCCTGCACGGCCGTCGAGCCGGCCTCGCGGATGTGGTAGCCCGAGATCGAGATGGTGTTGAAGCCGGGCAAGCGCCCTTCGCAGTAGGCGAACAGGTCGGTCGTGATCCGCATCGAGGGCCGAGGCGGGAAGATGTAATTCCCGCGCGCCACGTACTCCTTGAGGATGTCGTTCTGGACGGTGCCGCGCAGCTTCTCGGGCGCCACGCCCTGCTTCTCGGCCACCAGCTCGTAGAGAAGGAGCAGTAGCGCCGCCGGGGCGTTGATCGTCATCGAGGTCGAGACCTGGTCAAGCGGGATCTCGGCGAAGAGCAGCTCCATGTCGGCCAGCGAGTCGATCGCCACGCCGGTGCGTCCGACCTCGCCCTCGGCGAGCGGATGGTCGGAGTCGTAGCCGAGCTGAGTCGGCAGATCGAACGCGACCGAGAGCCCGGTCTGGCCCTTCTCGAGCAGGTAGCGGAAGCGGGCGTTCGTCTCCTCGGCCGAGCCGAAGCCCGCGTACTGGCGAATCGTCCAGGGGCGGCCACGGTACATGGTCGCGTAGGGACCGCGCGTGAACGGATAGGCGCCCGGCGACTCGGGCTCGAGCCCGGCGATGTCTTCGCTCGTGTAGACGGGCTTGAGCTCGATTCCCGCTTCGGTCTTGCGCGATTCCTCTGCCGGCGTCACGGCTGCAATCGTACGCATCCCGAGACCGCGAGGGGCCGATAGCAGCGTCCCCGGCGGCGGGAGCTATCCACCAGAAGCGGGTAGCAGCCGATAACGTGATGACCGCATCCCTCGCAGGAGGGAGGCGCGCCGGTGCAGCCGGAGCGATCGAGATGACGCCTAGCGACCCATACCGCAAGTGGCAAGGCCCCGAGGAGGAGAGCCCCCCGCGCTTCGAGCCGCTCGAATACTCGCCGATTCCATACGAGCCCGCGGTCGAGCCCGCGCGTGACTACGAGCCCATCCACCCCGAGGGAGCCGTCCGTGGACTGCTCAAGAAACTCGCGGCGCCGATCGTCGCTCTAGGTGTTCTGCTGATGAAGTTCAAAGTTGCGATCCTGGTCGTGCTCAAGCTCCCGCTGTTCACGACCGCCGCCTCGATGGTCGTCTCGATCGGAGCTTACGCGATGATCTGGGGTTGGCCTTTCGGCCTCGGCTTCGTGCTGCTCCTGCTCGTGCACGAGTCGGGCCATGTGCTCGAGGCGCGGCGTCAGGGCCTGCCGGTGAGCGCGCCCGTGTTCATTCCCTTCATGGGCGCCGCCATTCTTCTACGCGAGATGCCGCACAACGCCTGGCGAGAAGCGCGCCTGGCACTCGCGGGCCCGCTCGTCGGGTCGCTGGGGGCGGCACTCTGCTGGGGTCTCGCCACCGCCTATCACTCCGACTTGCTGCTAGCGCTCGCCTACGTCGGCTTTTTCCTCAACCTCTTCAACCTGCTGCCGATCGTGCCGCTCGACGGCGGCCGAGTCGTAGCTGCGCTTCATCCGGCGATCTGGATCGTTGGTTTCGCCGCCCTCGCTGGACTGGTCATCCTCGCACCCAACCCGATCCTGCTCATCATCCTGGTTCTGGCGGCCTACGAGCTCTACCACCGCTGGAGCGCACGACACGAGACTCGCGAGCGCGAGTACTACAAGGTGAAGCCCGGGCAACGTTTCGCCGTCGCCGTCGGCTACTTCGGACTCGCCATACTGCTCACGATCGCCATGACCCAGACTCACGTTGCCCGTCACTTCTGATGCCCAAGCAGCGCGAAAGGCTCGAGGACCGCGAGGTTCTTTCCAGCGTCGATGGCCAGCACGAGCGCAACGTGCAGATGATCGCCGCCGAGTTTCGGCGCGGCTTCGAGGCAGTCGACAAGATCGACAGGCCGGCGGTATCGATCTTCGGCTCGGCGCGGGTGGCTGAGGGTCAGCACTTCTACGACTTGGCGCGCAAGGTCGGAGGCGAGTTCGCACGCGCCGGTTGGGCGGTCGTGACCGGCGGCGGGCCGGGGACCATGGAGGCGGCCAACCGCGGCGCGCAGGAGGCCGGCGGGCTCTCGGTCGGCTTCAACATCCGCCTGCCACACGAGCAAGCGGCGAATCCCTACATCGACTTGCTCCTCACCTTCGACCACTTCTACGCCCGCAAGACGATGTTCGTGAAGGCAGCCGAGGGCTTCGTCATCTTCCCGGGCGGCTTCGGCACGATGGATGAGCTGTTCGAGTCGTTGACCCTGATCCAGGTTGGCAAGGTCTTCCACTTCCCGGTTGTGCTGATGGACCGCGACTACTGGGAGGAGATGGTGAGCTGGATGCGCCGCGAGCTACTCGGCAAGAAGATGATCTCGCCCGACGATCTCGCTCTGCTCTCGCGCACGGACGACCCGTGCGAGGCGGTTCGGATCGTGCTCGAGCACCACGAGCTGCAGAACGGCGAGACTGTGGCTCGCGCCTAGAGGAAGCTTCAAGCGCGGCCAGATACTCGTTCACGCTCGGGTCGTCCTGCCTTCCTCAGACGTGTCTCTATGTACGAACCGGACCCGTCCAAGCGAATCGGTGGCGTCGAGAAATGCCCGCTCCGAGCCCGGTCCCGGCGCTCAGGACATGTCTGGGTGCCTGGCACCAGGACAGTCCGAACGAGACGATTACACCTAGAAAGCGCCTGCTCAACGCCCATTCCGAGCCGCTCGAGACATGTCCTGGTGCCTGGCACCGGGCGGTGTGCGCGCCGCGAAGTGCCTGCTTAGAGTTCGTTTCGGGCCGCTTCTGACCTGTCCTGGCGCCCGTTGCTCCGCGGGTCAGCGCCGAAAAGCGCTTCGCTGACCGAGCACGCGAGCCAGGTCGGAGATCGAGAGGATGCCAACCAGGTGGCCGTCGTGAACGACGAGGCCGCGACCGATCTCTCCTCCCATCAGCTCGCCCAGAGCATCTTCCGCGCTGTCTTCGGAATCGAGCACCGGAACCTGATCGCTCGCGATAACGCTGTCGCGAACGAGCCGATCGCCCCACTCGCCGCGAGGGTGACTACTGATCGCGCCGAAGGGGAGCAACCCGAGCACATCGCCGTTCGAAACGACCGGGTAGGTGCTGTGGCGGGCAAGGCCGCCGAGCGAGTCCGCGAACTCGCCGAGGGCCTCATTAGCCGGGGCGGTCACCGGCTCGCGCGTCATCAGATCGCGCACGTGTAGGCCCACGAGCGCTTCGCGCGCACGCATGAAGCGAGTCTCGCTGCCGGCGGCGCCGAGTAGGAACCAGCCAATTAAAGCGAGCCAGATACCGCTGAAGGATCTGTAAGCGATGAAACTGAGAGCACCGCCGACGATCATTAGGTAGCCAAAGCCGCGCCCGCAGGCCGCCGCGATCCTCGTCGCCCAGGCGAAGTCACCCTTCGCCTTCCAGAGCGCCGCTCTGAGCAGGCGACCGCCGTCGAGGGGAAGCGCCGGCAGAAGGTTGAACGCAAGCAAGAACAGGTTGATGTAGCCGAGCCAGGCGAGAGTGCCGTTGAGCGCCGTGGAGAAGGTTGTGAGAAGTGCCATCCCGACAAAGAACACACCGAGGGCAAGCGAGACCGCCGGCCCGGCGATGCCGATGCGAAACTCCGCGCCCGGGCTCTTGAACATCTCTTTGAACTGAGCGACGCCGCCGAAGAGCCACAGCGTGATGCCTTCGATCTCCATCCCGTTGCGGCGGGCGACGAGCGAGTGCCCGATCTCGTGCAGGAGGATCGAGAGAAAGAAGACGATCGCGGCTATCACGCCCATGATCACGTAGGTCGTGCTCGAAAGACCGGGATTCTGCGAAGGGAAGACCGAGGTCGCCAGAAACCAGACGACCAAGGCGAAAACGATCAGCCAGCTCCAGTTGAAGGAGATGCGGATGCCGGCGATGCGGCCGATCGTGAAGTTGGGATTCATGGCCTCGCTTCTTCTCCTGGCTTCACGGCTCGAAGTACCCCGAGCCTACTGCTTCTCAAAAATCGTGTCTCTCCGGTATTTCCGAATCGAGCCCGGCTCAAGCCCGGGCGCAACCGAGACCTCTTCGGCCTCGGGAAAGCTCAGGCGCCGGCATGCCGCTCGCGAAAAGCGCGGGCCTTGGCCCTGTTGCCGCAGATGGCCATCGAGCACCAGGCGCGGGAGTGGTTCTTGGAGACATCGAAGAAAGCCCAGCGGCAGTCATCGCTGCGACAGGCCTTGAGCCGTTCCCAGGTTCCGGCTCGCATCGCCTCGGCGACGATAGCGAGCAGGCGCCCGTGCGCTCCGTCAACGCCGCTGGCGCTAGGCATCAAGCTCGCGCCGCCGCCGGCGTCGAAGCGAAGCCGCAGGCCGGCGCGCTCGGCCGTCGTATCGAGTACCGCCGGGGCCTTGGGATCGAGCTCGCCGCCGGAGTTTGCATACAGAAGAGCTCGCAGAGCTTCGCGCAACACCCGCGAGCGCTCCAGATCCTGCTCGCTCGCCTCCACCCTGCCTTCGACCATGGCGTGCTCCGAGAGCCAGGAGACGAGTGCAGACGGCGTAGCGAGCTCGTCCGATCCCGACCCCACATCGGCGGTGTTCACGAACGCCCGAACGATCTCGAGCTCATCAGGCAGCGTGCTCATATCCTAACCACCATAAAAGGTTGACAAGTTACGTAACCACTCATATTATAACGCTAGTTAGTCACCTCATGAGGAGGCCGAAGTGCTGGTTCATCCCGATTTCGTCTGCGATGTTCTACGCGAGCGCCAGCGCGACCTCCTCGCCGAAGCGACTCGGCGGCGACGCCGGGCGCAGGCAGCAAGTCCGATTCGAGCGAAGGAGAGGTCATCTTGGATAGCAAGTACGTCGTGGCCGAGATCGAAGCCGTCGAGTCGTTTGGCGGCGAGAAACCCGAGGACGGCACCTGGAAGCCGGTTCGAGCCAAGCTCGGAATCGAGGCTTTCGGCGTCAACGCCTTCGTAGGGCGCGAGGTCGGCGCTCGCGTCATCGAGGACCATACAGAGGAAGGCAGCGGGCACCAGGAGCTCTACGTCGTGCTCGCGGGCAGGGCGCGCTTCGAGCTCGACGACGAGAAGGTCGAGACGAAGGCTGGCTCGCTCGTCTTCGTCGCCGATCCGACCGTGAAGCGCACCGCTTTCGCGCTCGAGCCGAACACCTCGGTGCTCGCCATCGGCGCACCGGCAGGCAGCGTCTTCACGCCCTCGAGCTGGGACAACCCGTTCACGAGCTGAGGCCGCTCCCAGACGAGCTTCCACCACGTCACCCGCGGGAGATGCGCGGACGGCCGCAGAGTCAGTCGCTCTCGTTCGCGCCGCGCATCTCCTCGGTCAGCGCCCGGGCGCGTGCGTGCACGTCACGCCTGAGATTCTCGAGATCGGTCGAAGCCGGCTCGCACTCCTTCTCATCAGTCTCGACCAGCGGCTCGGGCGCGAGCTCGAGCGCAGCGGAAGCGGGCTCGGGAGCGCGGGCGCGGGTCTCGGCCAACTTGTGTCGAAGCTCCTCGGCCGGATCGATCGCGGGTCGCCGCCGGCGAAGCCGAGACATAAACTCCCAAACCGTTCCGAAGGCGCGTGCCAGCACACGGGCAGCCCAAAGCATGGCGCGATGCTACACTCATCGCCGCTTCCTGCCTCGCCAACCGCCGCGAGTCCCGCGCGACGGCACCAAGCGAGGCCGAACAAGACCGAAGGAAGGAGATACGGGAGCCCGTGACAGACTATGAGGTCCTGATCATGCTCGACCCCGAGCTGGGCGAAGATCGCCAGCAGGAGGTCGTCGACCGCATTCGCACGCAAGTTGTGGAAGGTGGCGGTGTCTGGGAGGCACACACCCCCTGGGGCCGCCGAAGGCTCGCCTACGAGATCGCGCACCGGAACGAGGGCATTTACTACCTCGTCACTTTCTCTGCCTCTCCCGAGGTCCTAAACGAGGTCTCGCGCCTGCTCAAGATCGACGATTCCGTACTCCGTCACATGGCAGTTCGCCGCGTCAAGGGCTCGAGTGCGGCAACCCCGGCGGCCGTGACCGTGAGTGCCGATACCGCAGAACCCACTCCCGTCCAGGAGGACGAGTAGCCTTAGCGAACTCACGTTCGTTCAGGGAGGAGAAACCATGGCCAACATCAACTGCGTAGTCCTCGTTGGCAACCTGACTCGCGATCCGGAGCTTCGGCACACCCCAAGCGGAACCGCCGTCTGCAAGCTCCGAGTCGCCGTCAACACCCGCCAGAAGGATTCGGCGACGGGCCAATGGGGCGACAAGCCCAACTACTTCGACGTTACCGTCTGGGGCAACCAGGGCGAGAGCTGCGCGCAGTTCCTGGCCAAGGGGCGGCCGGTGGCGATCGACGGCAGGCTCGACTGGCACGAATGGGACGCCCAAGACGGCACGAAGCGCCAGGCAGTCGAGATCATCGCCGAGAACGTTCAGTTCCTCGGTAGCCGCGAAAGCAGCGAAAGCGGCGAAAGCTCCAGCTTTGTTCCCCAGGGCACGACGACCGCGAACGCCGACTTCGGCCCATCCGACGACGACATTCCGTTCTAGAAGGAGAGACCTTGGCTCAGCAGGACAAGAAGCGCAAGCGCATGAGCCCCAGCTCGATGCCGACCCGACGCAAAGGTTGCCATTTCTGTAAGGACAAAGTCGAGGAGATCGACTGGAAGAACGCGGGCGGCCTGCGCCGCTACATGTCCGAGCGCGGCAAGATCCGGGCCAGGCGCATCACTGGAGTCTGCCGCCGTCACCAGCGGCAACTCGCGGTTGCGATCAAGCGCGCGCGCGAGATGGCCCTTCTCCCCTACGTATCGGAGTAAGGAGCAGGAATGGAAGTCATCCTTCTTCAGGACGTGGAGAAGCTGGGGCTGCGGGGCGACGTGGTCTCGGTGACACGCGGCTACGCGCGCAACTTCTTGATCCCGCGCAAGCTGGCCGAGACGGCGACGCGGGCCAAAGTCGAGGAGATACGAAAGCGAGACTCTCGCCGAGCGCTGCAAGAGGCGCGCAGCGCCGGGCAGGCCGAGACGATCGCCGAGAGGTTGCGCAAGACGGTGCTCCGCTTCGAGATGAAGGCCGGTCCCACCGGTGCGCTCTTCGGCTCGGTTACCCCCAGCGACATCGCCGACGAGATCTGGCGCACCCGCAAGATCCGCATCGATCGGCGAAAGATCGAGCTTCCAGATCCACTCAAGCGCGTCGGCAGTTACGCAGTGTCGATTCACATCTTCGAAGACGTGAGCGTGGCGGTGAAGACGCTCGTAGTCCCTGAGGGTGGCGAGCTCACTCCCGAGCAGGAGCTGGGCATCGAGGCAGGCGAGCCGGTAAGCGAAGAGCCCGAGGCGCCCGTCGCCGAGGCGACGCCCGCCGAAGACGAGACAGCCGATTCCGCAAGCTGATCTCGGTGGATGCGCAGCTCTCGCGAGAACTGCGCCGTTACCGAGTGCGAGCTTGCGGCCGCCCGACGGCTCCGCGCCTGTGCCACAGCTGAAAACGGTGCTCCTCGCCACGAGCGAGCCGCCCGATGTTGGCGCGATGTAGCCAGATAATGGCCAGCGCAGCTGCGCCCATGAAGATAACCACCGAAAGATCCTGCCCCAGTAGGAGCGCCGCGGGAGCCAGGGAGACCGCCGCCAGTATCGAGGCGAGCGACGCATAGCGTCCGACGAGGAAAACCAGAGCCCAGACCGCCATGCCTACGACCGCGACGAACGGAGCGATACCGATCGCCGCGCCGCCGCAGGTGGCGACCATCTTGCCGCCACGACGGAAGCGCATGAATAGCGGACGCCAGTGCCCGAGCATCGCCGCCGCCCCGGCGAGCACAGCCACGAGCGAGCCATGCGTTAGCGAGGCGATCAGCGCCGGGACGAAGCCCTTGAGCACGTCGAAGAGCACGACCGCGAGACCGTAGCGGGCGCCGAAGCAACGCCAGACATTGGTGCCACCGATGTTGCCGCTGCCACAACGGCGAACGTCCTCGCCCCGTAACAGGCGTACGAGCCAGTAGCCGAAGGGGATGCTGCCGGCGAGATAGCCGGCGAGGACGAGTAGCACCGCAGTGCTCATGTTCATCTACTTCTCGTATCGAGGAAGGTCGCTGACATCGGCCGATTACGAGCCACCGCGTGCGAGCACCACAGTGCTTCGGGCCGACGCTGAGCATAGCGCCACGGCAGACTGTGCGAGCGGGAAGCCGCCCGTGCTATGACTCTGGCCGTGCACTGGCCGCGGTCGACACGGATACCGGCGAGCGAAGATGCTTCTTCACCGCCGAAACGCTCAGAAGCCCGCGGAACCGCGGATAAGCTAGCGGCGCGAAACGGGCAGGCGACTCAGAGCGGGCAAAGCAACTGGCGGCGCGAGGTCGCTCTGCTCGCGCTCGTGTTGCTCGGTATAACCATCTTCTTCGCCGGTTACGCGGCCGGAAGGCACGACAACACCTTCCGCACGAGCTGGTACTCCCCACTCCGAGGAACCAGCGCGGCTCCGCTGACCGTCGGCAGTGTGCAGGGAGGGCCGATCGACCCGGTCGGCAATACACCGCTTCTCGTAACGGTGCGCGGCCTACGCATTCTGCCCGCGAACGAGCGCTACGTTCTCTACGTGCTCGACGCCAAACGCGTGCCGTCACGTTGCGGCGCGTTCTCGATCGGTGAGGGTACAACGCAGGTGAAACTGAGCTACCCCGGGCTGCCAAAGGAGCCGCACGGCTGGAAGATCGCGCGAGAGCGACGGGACGCAACCGGCATCGGGAAAATCGTCGCCCGAACAGCCTGGCGCTAGCTCCGCGCGCCAGGCCAAGGGCCTATTCCGTTTGGGATGCGCGGTCGAAGGGGTTGAGCCGTGGATGCCAAGAACTCGTCTCGGAATGAAGACCCGTCGACTGGGTGCGATCGATGGATGCGAGACAAGGGAGCTCGGTTGGGGACGGAGGGGCGCCGGATGAGTGCGAGATCGTGGTGCGAGGCTAGGACGCAGGGAGTATTCGTATCGGTCAGAGATACGGATGCGACCGAGGACAACGTCCTCGTGCCGCGAGATCGTGCTCAGGCGGTGGTTCTCTGTTTCCAGCCGAGCTCAGAAAGCAGGGAGCGCTCGTAGCGGGGCTACGGGTGCGACTGAAGACGCAGTATCGCGCCGCCGAGCGCGGTCAGGCGGCGGAGTGCTTCATTTGGAGACGAGTTCCAGGGGTCGGGCGGGCCGTGAGGGCGCACTGGTAGTGCGTCAAACGGTCTGGGCGGCCGCTGGCTCCGCGGAGCGGCCGCTTCGGGCGTGTAGGCCTAGCGGGATAGGCCCAAAAAGCCGGAGTTGGCATTCGGATGTCCGAGGCATGACAATAGGGTCATGAACACCGTGCTCGAAGAGCGAGTACGCGAGCTTCGGGAGGAGCGCCATCACGGCGCGAGCTGGATGGCCAGGCACGCGCTCGAGGCGCTCGTCGAGGCGGTCAGGAACGGTGAGGATCCGGTCGAGGTCGCTCGCGTCCTCGCCTCGACTCGAATCTCCCTGGGCGCAATCGCCGGCGCGGTCGGCCGGGTGCTCACGGCCGGAACACCCGAGCAGGTCGTCGCCGAGGCCGAAGCGGTGATCGGCTCGCGCGATCGCGCCGCCAAGGCCATCGCAATCATGCTCGCCTCAGAGATCTCGGGCACCGTGATGACACATTCGGCGTCGGGCACCGTGCGCGAAGCGCTTGTTCACACTCCGCCCCAGCGAGTCGTCTGTACCGTCTCGGAGCCCGGCGGCGAGGGCCGTCGGCTGGCCGCAAAGCTGAGAGCGGAGGGCATCGAGGTCGAGCTGATCGCCGACGACGAGGGCCCCGATGCCGCCCGGGAAAGCGATCTCGTCTTACTCGGAGCCGACACGGTCTTCAGCGACGGCTCGCTCGTCAACAAGATCGGGACGGGAGCGATAGCGAGCGCCGCGAAAGATGCGGGCGTAACGGTCATCGTCGCCTGCGAGATCTTCAAGCTGGCGCCTTTCGAACCCCAGCCGCCCGCGGAAGACACCTTCGAGCTGATCCCCGCGGCGATGATCGATCGCGTCGTGACCGAGGAGGGAGCCGCGGAAACCAGGGACGTAACCGCGCTCATCGACCGGACGCCTTGCCTGAGGCAGGGCTACGACCTTCTCTGCGGCCGCCGCTCCGAGCTCCGCCCGTTCGAGAGCTCCTAGCGCGGTGACGGTCCGGGCTGGCGGCGGCGTATGTATATCTGGCGAGATGAGCCGGATATTCGTCACGCTTCTCGTCCTTGTCTTGCTGGCTGGCTGCGGCGGCGGTTCGACCGGCTCGAGCGCTTCGGCCAAGCTCAGCGTCACCGTCTGGCCGCAAGGCGTAAGCAGCGGCAGCGTCACCTACACGCTCGCCTGCCCCCGGGCAATGGGCACGCTCCCCGCGGCTCGCTCGGCCTGCTCGAAGCTGCGACGAATAGGCGTCACGGCCTTCGCGCCGGTTCCGGCGAACACGGCTTGCACCGAGATCTACGGCGGCCCGCAGATCGCCCGAGCCACCGGACGTCTCGCGGGCCAATCGATCAGGGCCGACTTCAACCGCACGAACGGCTGCGAGATCGCGCGCTGGAGCCGGCTCGCCTTTCTCTTCCCACTCAGTTCGTAGCCTGTCGGCGGACGGGTTAGATCGGATGCGAAAGCCCGCGCCGGCTCATCCTCACTACGATTAGGCGTTGCGCGCCCCGAACGCGCCCGATCGAAGATGCTCGAGCCGCTCACCATTCTCATCACCGCCGTCGGTTGCCCTGGAACCGTCGCTCTCCTGCGCTCCCTGCGCGAGAACGGCGAGCGCGAGGTGCGCCTCGTCGGAGTGGACATGAACGAGCTGGCGATCGGGCGCCACCTCTGCGACGTCTTCGCGACCGTCCCGGCCGGAAGTGACCCTGGCTTCGCCGCTGCCGTGCTCGAGATCTGCCGGCGCGAGCACGTGGATGTCGTCCTGCCGCAGTCTTCCTACACTCTCGAGGGTCTCGCGATCGAGAAGGATCGCTTCGAGGGCATCGTCGTCGTCGTCGCCTCGCTCGATGCGATCAGGCACGCCAACGACAAGGCCGAGACCTTCGCCCTCTGCGACTCGATCGGGGTGCGCGTTCCCGCTTGGCGGCGCGTCAGCACTCCCGCCGAGTTCGAGCAGGCCGGGCGCGAGCTCGGCTATCCCGAGCGCGAGATCTGTATGAAGCCGCTCGTCTCCTCGGGGACGCGTGGCTTTCGCGTGATCTCGGCCTCGGCCGACCGGCGCAAGCAGCTGCTCGAGAACCGCCCCGGCGTGCCCGAGGCTCTCCGGCTCGAGGAGGCCGCCGAGCTGGCCGGAGGAACCGGTGTCGAATGGCTGATCATGGAGCTCGCGACCGGTAAGGAGCAAACGATCGACGGCTATGCCGAGCACGGTGAGATTCTGCTCGGCTACCCGAAAACGCGCGAGGCGATGCGCGCCGGCCTGGCCATGTACTTCGAGACGCTCGACAGCCCCGAGCTGATGGAAGCCGGCGCCAAGATCATCCGCGAGCTCGATTTCGACGGCTTCTTCAGCGTCAACCTGGTCGGCGGCTGCGTGATCGAGATCAACCCGCGCATCTCGACCGTGCCCTACCAGGAGGACTTCAACTACCCCTACCTGGCGCTCAAACGCGCCATCGGCGAGCTCTCGGCCGACGAGCTGCGCGCCTATTCGGCGCGCGCCCGCCCCAGCCGGCGAACGCTCCGCTTCTTCGATCAACTCGAGTGGGACGAGTAGCTCTACCTAAGAGCCTACGCCGCTAGGTCTGCACACTCGAGGCGGCCGATCCGCGGCGCCAGTACCCGAAGAGCCGCTAACCGCACCACCAGTGCGCCTTCACCACCCTTCGGCCGCTGGCATCCACGGCTTGACCCCCTCGAACGCACATCCCTACCGGCGTAGGCTCTAAACCGCCGGCGGGTCGATCACCAGCCGCGACACCTTGAACACCTCGGCGTACGGCCGGCCGATGGTCACTCCGTGCACCCTGGCGAGGCTGCGGATGTAGTCGGGGTCGGCGTAGGAGCGATGGCGCTGCGATGCGTACTTGCCCACCGCCTCGACCTTCCGCTCGAGCTCGTGCTCGCCGAAGGCGATGTAGCAGTCGTCCGAGAAGCCGGAGGTGTTCCAGGGCAGCAGGTATCCGAGCACGGTCGTGCGCTTGAAGGCGCGTAGCCCCTCCTTGGCGACCGTCTGGTGATCCTGGTGCATATCGGAGGGAGAAGGCTGGAAGACGACGTCGGGCCGGTACTCCCTGGTCTCCTCGACGAGCAGCTCGAGGATCTCCTGCCGGTGCTCGGGGAAGGTACGAACGCCGAAGTCGTGCAGCACGACGTCGGAGATCCCGAGCGCCGCAGTCGCCTCGCGGGCTTCGCCGGCGAGCGTGTCGGGGGGAAAGCCCGGCGGCAGCGAACGGTTGGCGACCGAGAAGGCCACGTAGCGAACGTGGCAGCCGGAGTTGGCAAGCAGGGCGAGCGTGCCGCCGCAACCCAGCTCACCGTCGTCGGTGTGAGGGGCGAGGACTAGAGCGCGCTTCCAGATGTCGGCGATCACGTTTTGTGTGGAATCGTTGGTTAGATGGAGAAAGCGTCCGGCATCGAGCGGGATTCCAGAACGCCCAGCAATTCGGCCAGAACTATAACGGCGCCTCGTCCCCGGCACCGCCGAGGCCGGAAGAGTGAGCAAGCACGGCTGTAGCCTCGGTAGCCAGATCGCCGCAGCTCAGGCACACCCCGCCGCGCTCCCGCACGGCCTCGATCAAGCGGTAGAAGAGCCTGTCCCAACCGCACGCCTGGGCTGGATCGAAGCTACCGGGGTGCCAGAGCAGCGAGAAGGCACCACCGTTTTCTCGCGCCCAGTCGAGCAGCCTGAGCAGGCGCGGCTCGGCCTGCCGGGCCGAAAGGCCCAGGTAGCGCTCCTCGGCCAGCGTGGCATCCATGACGGCAAGCGGGATCTCGATCAGGTCGAACGGGCGGTCGGCTCCGAAGTCCCAAGGACGAAACGGCTGCGCGATGCCGGCGCGGAAGCCGGGTCGGTCGGGAAAGCCAAGCGAGCAGTCGTAGCTGAAGCCGAGCTTCTGGATCGCGTCCAGGTTCCGCTGCATATCGAGGCGCAGGTAGTGGTAACGGTGCCCGGTGACCTCGCCGGCTAGATCGCGCAGCCGCTCCGCCTCGAGCGCGAGCTGACTGGGATCGTCGGCGGCGGTGTAGCTGCCGTGCAGACCGACCTCGGCGCCGCACTTGAGCAGCGTCTCCACCAACCTGGGGCGCAGCCGATCGTAGAGCTCGGGCGCAGGACCGTCCGCCGGATGGCGGTGAGCGGCCATGACGAAGAAGGTCGAGCGGGCGCCGCGGCGCCTGAGCTCGGCCGTGACCTGCTCGAAGCGCCAGTAGGGATCGCTGCCTCGCAGCTTGTGCAGAGGAACGGCCGCGAGCGCCCTCGCCTCGCGAGAGGCCGCTTGAGCGTGGCCCTTCAGGACGGCGCCCTTGAAGCGCGCCACCGAGCCGACGATGGCGCGACGCGTCCAGCGCCAGGGAACGTCCACATCGGTCGAGAGCGCGACTGCGAAGCGGGCCCCACCCCAGCGGCGCGGCTCAACACCGAGCTTCCGGCGCAGGCGCTCGAGCGGCGGATCGAGCGGATCGAGCGAGGAGAACACTCCCAGGAAGCGCCCGTGCTCGTCGCGGCGCCCGCTCAGCTCTTCGACGCGGGCCAGATCGAAGAAGGCCGCGGCTAGATCGTCAGCTTCGGGCCGCTCGCCTCGCGCCACCTGCTCCCAGGCTTGCTCGTTGTAGGGAACGTCGTCGCCGAAGCCGATCTCGGTCGCTCCGATCGTGTCGAGCACCCAGCGGGCTCGCCGCTCAACCTGGGCCGGTGTCACCGGCGTCCTGCCTCCGGGGTAGCCACACCGCGATGCTAGCGACTTCCCTCACCCGATCTACAGACGCGCCCTGAGGGTCTATCCCGTTAGGAATGCGCGGTCGAAGGGGTTGGACCGTGGATGCCAGGGGTCGGGCGGGCCGTGAAGGCACACTGGTAGTGCGCCGAACGGTCTGGGCGGCCACTGGCGCCGCGGGGCGGCCGCTTCGGTCGTGTAGGCCTAGCGGGATAGGCCCTATACCGGTGCGCGCTTGCTCAACCGGATTACCGGCGACGATAGTAACTTTTAGCTGTGCGGCTTGGTGAACCGGCCCTGAAAGGCTATTAGCCGTCCGTTCAGCGAGAAGAAGTAGCGCCGGTTGGTCGCAATCCCTGGCGAGAATTTGCCCATGCCCATATGCCACACGATCTTCCCATCCGAGGTGCGGGCGGCGTAGGTATCGCCCTCCAGCGTCGAGAAGAAGACGAGATTCCCGACCACGAGCGAGTGCGCGAGGATGCGGCCCGAGACGCTCACTCTCCAGAGAAGCGCACCTGTCGTAGCCCTGAGCGCGCTCAGACTGCCCGCGAGATTCCCCACGAAGACACGGCCGCTGGCAACGGCAGGTGTGGCGTACGTCAGCGCTCCGAGATTGTACGTCCAGAGGATGCGCCCGCTTGCAGCCGAGAGCGCGACGACCTTGCCCGTGCGAGCGACCGTGAAGATCCGCCTTCCGTCCGACGAGGGGCTGGCATAGAAGCTCTCGTATCTGAGGTAATCCCGCCGCACCTGTACGGCCCAGACGCGGTGGCCGTTACCGCGACGCACGCAGACGATCAGCCCGTTGTAGTTCGTAATACAAACCCGACCGCCAATAACCGAGGGGCTAGAGTTGATACGACCACCCGTGTCGTACACCCAAAGCGGCCGCCCGCTGCGGGCTCTCAGGGCGTATAGCTTGCCGTCGTGGCCGCCGACGTAGACGATGCCCCTGACGACGACGGGCGACGATTCGACTGGGGCGCTTGTCTCGAGCTGCCAAAGCAGGCGACCATCCGAACGTCTGTAAGCAGTCACAGTCCCGTCGTAAGAGGTGACGAACAAACGGGGGCCGGCAATCGCCGGCGTCGACGCCATGAGTCCCGCGGCCTTCCGCGCCCAGATGATTTTGCCGGTTTGGGCATCGATCGCCAACGTCCGTCCCCGCTCGAGGTTGACGTAGAGGTACCCGTAGCAGTAGCTCGGCGGGTATTCCATGAGGTCGTGAAGCCCGCGCGTCCAGAGGATCTTGCCCGGCCGCCCGAGATTCACATCCGGCCGAGCGAGAGTCCGCATTGCGTCTCCGCCGAAGTTGTTCCAGCAAGTCTCATCAACTCGAGCGCGGCGGGTTTTTTTTGGCGGGCGCGACGCGTGTGTCGAGGTATCAGACGTCTTGATCGTCACGCTCTCGAGCGAGCTGACCGAGCCACCGGCGCCGGGACTGCGGAGGTGGAGAGCAAGCAAGGCCCCGAACAGTGAAATACAAAGCAGGACAACGATCCCCAGAGGTATGAGGAATCGTTTTTTCCTAATCCAGCGAGGAAGCCTCCGCAAACCGCCCGAGTATACCGGCGGGTTTTAGAACCCATTCCGGTAGGGATGTGCTCCTAGGCACGCATTACTCCCTCTGCGCGACCCGCGGCAAGCACGCCACTGCCATCGCAAGAGCTCCCCAGGTGATCGGATCCTCGAAGAAGCCGCTGTAGGAAAGGGAATGCACGAACAGCACTCCGAATACGGCGGCAAGAGAAAGCCCGATCGTCGAGTCGCGCTTCCACGCCTTCCGCAGTGTGACGAAGGCCCCGGCGAACCAGGCCAGGTAGGCGGCGAAACCGACGATTCCGAGCTCGGCGGCGACGGTTAGCGGTGTTGTGTGCGAGGTGTCTCGCTTGGCGGAGCTGCGGGACGCCGACTCCTTCTGGGCCGCAAGCGGCTGTGAGCCGACGCCTACTCCGATCAGCGGATTACTGCGAAAAACATCGAAAGTGATCGAAGCGAGGTGCGAGCGCCCGCTGGTCAGATTGCGCAGAGAGTGGCCTTGAACGTTGACAGCCATGAGCCCCGCCCCGGCGAGCGCCAGCATGGCGGCGCAGATCGCGATCGCCCGACGGGTGCGGCGACCGCCGACGACGAGCGTGATGCCGACCACAACAACGAAGAGGGCAGCGAGGCTCGACTGGGAGTACGAGTAGTACAGGCCCATCCAGATGAAGGCGATCAGAGCCGCCGCGATAGCGAAGAGCAGACGCCTCCGCCACATCAGCACCACGAGCACGCTCAGTGCGAGCGCAAGATGCCGCCCATAGATGTTCGGGTCGTAGAAAAGAGAGTTGGTTCGGAAGAAGCTGGTGTAGATGTTCGACACCTCTAGGGAGCGCGAGAAGTAGACGCGCTGGGTCGCTTCCTCCCACAAACCGAAGGCCGAAAAGGCAATCGCTTCTCCCACTAAAACGAACGCCAGGGCTCTTGGAAGCCACGATCGACTGGGCTCGTGGACTACGACAGCAACGAGCGCCAAGAAGGGAAAGAGAAAGGCGGCGAGTTCTATCGATCCCGCGCGCACGTCCTTCGCCCAGAGCAGGGAGAGCGCGTACAGGCAGATTAAAGCTGCGCTCGGAACGGCGAGCGAGCGCTCGATGCGGCGCGCCGGCGCACCACGGAAGAGCCTCCACGCAAGCGCAAGCGCGGCCGCTGCGAGCACTCCGTAGAGCGGTAAGAGCAGCCTTACATGCTGCGAGCCGAGCGATATGCCGATGCGGAAAGGTGCGACGAGCAGCAGCAGCAGCGGTGCGATTCCCGCGTAGCGCGTGAACAGAAAAGCGAGGGCTACGACGACGAGCGCTACCGCAAGGAGCGCGCCGACTCGCAACGGCGAGGCGACGAGAAGCCTCAGATCGTGCCCGGGGACGAGCGCGAGCGCCAGCCCCGCTTCAGCCGCCGCCAACAGAGCCAAGCCCGAGAGGATCACTCGGTTCCCACCAAGCAACACCGGGAAGCTCGCGAGTGCCCCTAAAACTGCGGCCACGTAGGCTAGATCGGTGTGAGACATAGGCTTGCGCCGCAGACACTAGCTGCCTTCCGGCAGAGATTGGCGCAACATCTCGAGATCGGTCTCGTGCGTCAGCCCGGTCGAGCGACCTTCCTTAACGGTTGAAGAAAAACCACGGGCGCACCGATATCACCGGTTTAATTACCGCGCCCGCGCGTCCGCTCGTTCGGCCGTATGCTGGCGCAGTCTTTCGTCTCGCTCCGCAAGATCTCCAGATGGCCACGAAGGTTCTCATCGTCAGCTTCTACTTTCCCCCGGCGGGCGGCGGCGGCGTGCAGCGCTGGCTGAAGCTCGCCGGCTACCTGCCCGAGCACGGAATCGAGACGCACGTCCTTGCTCCCAACGATTCTCGCTGGATACAGAGCGACCCCGAGCTACAGATCCCGGCGCAAGTTCACGTCCACCGCGTTCGTTATCTCGGCCCGAGTGGAATCCGGCCGGCCGAGCAGCTGCTCGGCGTGAGCAGGCCGCGGCGGCTCTGGCGCCGGGCACTACTCACGCCGAGGCGCCTGCTCCTTCCCGACGAGAACGTCAGCTGGGTTGCGAGCGCTCTTCCGGCCGCACTACGGATCATCCGGCGCGAGGGCATCGACGTCGTGGTCACCACCTCGCCCCCGACCTCCGTGCACATGATCGGCGCGCTACTGCGGCGTCGCACCGGGGTGCGCTGGATCGCCGACCTACGCGACTCGGTCGTTGCCAAGTCCGACCGGCATTACGAGCGTGCGCTCGTGCGTCTCAAGGAGGGAGTAAACCGGAGGCTCGCCCGCACCATCGCCCGTAAAGCGGATGCGATCGTTTGTGTGACGCCGACGATCGCCAGGGAGATGACCGAGCTCGGTGCGCGCGGCGAAACGCGGGTGATCCCGAACGGGGCCGACTTCGACGATTTCGCGGAGATCGAGTACGAGCCCGGCGAGCGCTTCCGCATCACTCACACCGGAAACTTCTTCGGCAAGCGCGACCCACGTCCGTTCCTGCTCGCCTTGGCTCAAATCGACGCGCCGATCACGGCTCGCTTCATCGGCGAGTTCAGGACGGCCGACAGGTTGTGGGCCGAGAGCCTCGGCTTGGGCGAGCGGTTCGAGCTGATTCGCTTCCAGCCGCACGCGCAAGCGATAGCCTCGCAACGAAATTCCGAGGCGCTGCTGCTCTTGATTCCCTATTCCGGAGGTCGCGGCACCGACGTCACCTCGGGGAAGATCTACGAGTACCTCGCGGCCAGGCGCCCGATTCTCGCGGCGGTACCGCCAAAGGGCGCGGCCGCCGAGCTGGTGCGCGAGGCCGGTGCCGGTCTCGTCGTGCCTCCAGACGACAGCGATGCCATTCGCACCGCTCTCGTCGAGCTGGTCGAGCGCTGGCGCAAGGGAACGCTCGGCGACGTCGAGCTCCCGCCCGATCTCGTCCGCAGCATCGACCGCAAGGAGCGCATGCGCGAGATCGCCGAGCTGGTCGAGCGGATCGCAGCTCTCTAATCGGCCGAGCGATCGACCGGGCTAGAGCCGACCGAGATTTTTCACGTAGCGGTACAGGTAGACGAGCGCCGGCTTGGGATCGCGAAGCGAGAGGATGGGCTCGACGAAGGGCGGCCGCGCCAAGACAGGGCGCTCGCCTCTCATGAGCGTGATCGCCCAGTGCTTTCTCCGGCCCTCGCTGGTGCGCGGCTCCGGCGGCCTGCCGATCAGATCGAGGTAGGCGATGTGAGCCAGATTCACGCCGCAGGCGGCCGCGAGCGTGTGCCACATCCAGAGCCGCGGGTTAATCTCCATCAACTTGAACTGACCGTCGCGGGGATCGCGCTTGAACTCGACCTGCGAGATACCGGAGAAGTCGCAGACGTGCAATAGGCGAAGCGAATCCTCGACTAGCTCGGGTACCCAGAGCGACTCGCCGTGCCGACAACTGCCGACGCCACGCGGCACCAACTTGCGGCTGCGCGGCGTTTGGCGAAGCTTGCGGCCGCAGAAGACGCCGAGCGCGCGACCGTTGGCGTCGAGGTAACTGCCCACGGTGTAGAGCTCCTTGTCGCCGCCTGGAACAACCTCCTGCAACATCGGGGCATAGGGCTCGGCCTTCGCGTAGGCCTCGTCGAGGTCGGCCATCGAGTCACAGCGAAAGACGCGCCGCTTGGGGTAGACCTTGCGGAAGGCGATCGGCTCTGACGGCTTGACGAAGAGCGGAAAGCCGAGCTCGCTCGCCGCCTGCCGGGCCTCGGAGGCCGAGCCGGGGTAGAGCGTTCGCGGCGCAGCAACGTTCGCCTCAGCGGCGCGGGCAAGCTGCCAGCGCTTGCGCTGGAGCACGTCGAGCTTCTCGGCGTCGGGGCTGGGGCAAAGCAATTTGCCGCCGAGATCGGGCAGCGTGCGAGCGACCGAGGCCAGCCCGTCGTCGTGAGTGGCGAAGATCGGCGTCGGCGCAGGCAGCAGCTCGGTCAGCTCGGAAAGGAAAGCTGCGAAGCGCTGCTCGGCTGCATAGGGGTCTGGGCAAAGCACCGGCAACCCGTAGCGCGAGCGAAGCCCAATCGCGTAGGGACGATGGTCGAGCGCCAGCACCCGTACGCCCGAGCGAGCCAGCGTCTGGATCGCACCGAGGCCGTTGACCCAGCCGACCTCGAGCACGATCGCCGGCGCCACGGAAGAGCCGTCGAGAAAGCGCTCGATGCGCGAGCGCGTCGCCTGATCGATGATCTTCTCGCTCACCAGGGGGCGATCGTACCGGCTGCCGGAGTCGCGTAACCCTTGGAACTCGTTTCCCAACAAAGCACTCGGCCGCTAGGTCGACGAGTCGTCCTCCTGAAACGAGTTCTCGATACGATCGATCGCCGACTCGGTATCTCCCGCACCCCGTATTGATGCCCGCGACTGAACAAAAAGCGACGAAGCTCGACCGGCGATGACCGCTCGATGATCCGCAAGCAGATAGGTCGCCTCGCTCAACAGTCCCTGGTCTACGGAATCGGGGGCATAATCTCACGCTTCGCCGCGATCTTCCTGCTCAAGGTCTACACGCACTTCCTGACCAGGGCGGATTACGGGGCGGTGGCGGTTCTTCTGGCCGCCGAGGCGGTGATGGTCATCCTCCTCCGAGCGGGAATCCAGAACGCCTTCTTCCGCTTCTACTACCTGACGTCCGACCCGATCAAGAGACGGACTGTCGTTCGCACCTCCTTCTGGTTCACGATGATCGCCGCGACTGTCGGGCTCGTGCTCGGACTCGTCTTCGCGCCCGAGATCGCGACTGCCTTGGGGCTGGAAGCCGGGGACATCAACCTCGTCCGGGCGGCCTCCGTGTTTCTCTGGGCTGACATGAACTACCAACAGCAAACCGCGTTCTTCCGCGCCGAGCAGCGCTCGATTTCGTACGCCATTGCCAGCGTCAGCAACGTGGCGATCACCATCTGCTCGACGGTGCTGCTCGTCATTGTTTTCCGGCAGGGCCCGCTGGGCCTGATCGTCGGCAATTTCACCGGCACCCTCTGTGTGTACGCGGCGCTTCTCGTCTATCGCCTCAGGCTACTCGGCTTCGAGTTCGACCTTCGCCTCTACCGCGCGATGGAGCACTTCGGCCTGCCGCTGCTTCCCTCGGCGCTTGCCCTGTGGGCGACCAAGTTCTCCGACCGCTTTTTCATCCTTCACTACCTTGGCAAAGACGCGGTCGGCGTCTACTCCTTCGGCGTCATGATCGCCTCGGCGCTGGTGTTGGCCATCACCGCCTTCCAGCTCGCCTGGCCGGCCTTTGCCTATTCGATCGAAGACGACGAGGAGGCTCGCCACACCTACGCTTACGTGCTCACGTATTTCCTCTTCTTCATGACCTGGGCGGCCGTCGCGATATCGCTGCTCGCGCCCTTCCTGGCCCATCTACTCGCCGGCAAGCCCGTCTTCCGCCCGGGTGCCCGTTTCGTACCGGTGCTCGCCTTCGGCAGCGTGATCTTCGCCGGCTACTCGGTGGTGGTGATCAGCATTGGCCGCATACGTAAGACCGGCGCAAACTGGACCATCACCGGCGTGGGCGCGCTCGTCGACGTCGCCCTGAACATCCTGCTTATCCCGCGCTTCGGCGCGATCGGCGCCGCATACGCGCTACTTGGCGCGTATGCGGTGATGTTCGTAGGGATGAGCTGGCACGCACAGCGGCTTTTCCCCGTCCCGTACCAGTGGCGTCGAATAGTGACCGTGCTGGGCGTCGGGGCCGGACTCGTTCTGGCCGGCAAGGCCCTCTCGGTCTCGGCTCCGCTGGGCCTTGCTATCGCGGCCGCCTATCCCGTGGTGCTTTTCTTCTTCGCTTTCTACCTGGCCTCCGAGCGGGCTCAGATGGCCAAGCTCGTTCGCCGCTTATTGCGCACGTAACCCGCCTAGCCCTCTAGTCGAGCCGGCTCTCAGCTCACGATGATGAGCGCGCCTGCCGTGTACGGCCCGGAGCGAACGATCACCCGGTAGCGGCCGGGCGTAGTCGGAGCGCGTAACACCAGCGAGCGGCTTGGAGTCAACCCGGTTCGCCCGGCGAAGCGCCAGCGCACAAGCTTACGATCGGTCGAGATCGCGAGCCTGAACGCCTTTCCGGCGCGCACACGGATGCGCCCCGGCCGCAGCCGAAGGATGCGTACGCGTACAGGGATCGGTGCGGTCGCAGCCGATTCGTTGCCGACGGAGTCGACTCCCTTCAAGGTCAAGTCGTGCCAGCCCGTAACAAGACGGCCGTCGACCTTTCCCTTCCAGTCGAACTTGCCGGACTTGCCCGCCCGGAATCTCGTCTTCTCGACCAGCTTCCGGTCCTCGAAGAGGAGAATCTGAGCGCGCTCGTTCACGTGGTAGCTGATGTGAAGGGCATCCTTGCGGTGATCGCCATCGGGTGAGATCGTGTGCGAGCTCAGCGAGACCGAGGTGATCGCGGGCGCCTTGGTGTCGAGCCGGATGACGTTTGGGAGCGCCGGAATCGTCAGTCGCTCATACGCGAGGTACACGCGCACGCGGTATTTCCCATCCGAGACGAGTCGACCGGTGTTATCGCGCCCGTTCCAGATCGAGTGAAGCGGGCCCGACGGCTTGTCCTCACCGCCGAGAAGCTGTCGAATCTCCCCACCCCGCGGCCCGATGATCAAGAGAGTGACCCGCTCGCTTCGACGAAGCGAGAACGCGACCCTAGCCTTCGACGTGTTGCAGTGGCAGGTAGGCGAGAACAGCCTCGTCACGTGCGTGCTGGTGATGGGCGACGGCTCGAGCTTCAGGAGCTCGGTCACCACGAAGGCGACACCGGTTGCCACCATCAGAAGCGTGACGAGGGCGGGTGGGCCAAAGCGCTTGAACACGGGCAAACTGAGTTTACGTGTCGTCCAGCCTCGCGTGGCAGGAGAGCAATAACTCGCTCGACAAGCCTATTACCTAGTGGTAAGCTGAGACTCGCTCTCGAGCTGCCGCCAAAGTGACCTCAACCGTCGCCACTATTCTCGTCTGCGAAGACGACCCGAGTCTTCGCCTCTTGTTTCGGCTCACCATCGAGCCGCACGGCTATCGCGTCGTCGAGGCCGGTGACGGCAGGTCCGGAATCGAGCTGGCACGGAGCGCCGAGCCCGATCTTGTTGTCGTCGATATGCGCCTGCCCGACTGCAGCGGCGTTGAGGTCGTACGAGCGCTCAGGGTTGAGCCTGTGCTCGAGAAGACCCCGATCTTGATGGCGACAGGAAGCATGCAGCCCGGCGATCGATTGGCGGCGGAGGACGCAGGTGTAGACGCCTTCCTCTACAAGCCCTTCAATATGGCCAGGCTGATCGCAGAGATCGAGCAACTGCTCGAAAGGCGCGAGACCGGCGACCCGAGCCTCCCGCTTCGTCGTTTGCACTGACGACTGCTATTTCAAAGCGGGACGGGCCGCGGTTTGGAGTGGCGCGACGACTTCACACTGCTCACAGTGCTGATCGAACGGCAGCCCGTGGATGCAGCGCGGCAGCGGAATCGACCAGGCGTGAAGGCGAGTCGCGGTATCGACCTGCCGCGTCGTGACTGCGACTCGGACCCCGCTAAGCGGGCCAGCGAACTCAGGTAGTTCACTCATGAGAAGGCTCATGCGGGAGCTTCTCCTTGGGGGCGTAGGTTGTTTT
>Ga0209913_1000415_pt1 | contig 37056 bp, 36 predicted proteins | sample PersoiDNA2013203_FD_185805 | JGI IMG/M metagenome (GOLD analysis project Ga0209913, IMG submission 185805) | Permafrost soil microbial communities from the Arctic, to analyse light accelerated degradation of dissolved organic matter (DOM) -... | ecosystem: Environmental > Terrestrial > Soil >... | reverse complement strand
GCACGATGCCGCCTTTGAGAAGACCAGCAAGGCGCAAGACGTGGCCGACGTGAAGTCCGCGCAGGCCCAGAGCAAGGCAGATGAAATAAGTGCTGGCGCGCGCATGGATGCCGCCAGAGAGAATAGCGCGGCTGCCTACACCGTCGCGAAAGAAAAATGTGATGCCATGGCAGGCGATGCCAGGGGCAATTGCGTCAAGGATGCAACGGCGCGCGCAAGCAAGCCATGAAGTTGCATTCAAACGGGTGCTGATTCCCTTTAAACCAGTTTTTCCAACATGAAGGAAACACCATGAAAACCATCCAAAAATATTCAGCTACCGTGCTGGTCACTGCTGCACTCGTCATCCTCGGCGGTTGTGCCGGCATGACCCACCAGGAAAAGGGCACCGCCACCGGTGCCGTCATCGGCGGCGTTGCCGGTAGCGCCTCCGGCGGCGGCGTTTTGGGCACCGCGGCTGGCGCGGCGGTGGGTGGCGTGATCGGTCACGAAGTGACCAAGTAGCCATCAGGCCACAGCGCCAGCCAGCGGCAGGTTGAAAAACCTGCCGCTGGCTTTTTTTTGACCGCCCGCGCCATGCGGACCGGGCCTGGAGCCAAGCCCCCCGCCAGCGGCGGTGCTTGGACCGTAAATCAATTCAATCCATCCAGTCGATCCAACCGTTAACCCGCTTGGCTGCAGGCCGGCATGAGGGGACGACTGCGTCAGCGGAAGTCCGCTTCCCTGCGACGTTAAGATTCGGTCCGACTGAACCGGACGTCGCTGCTGGTTGAAGTGTCTCGCATCCACCCACTTTTTGAATTGAAAACACCATGCCTTTATTCAACTGGACCGTCAAAAGCGCCAGCGTTTTGCACCAGGGCGGCGTCATTGCCCCCGATGAGCGGCTGCCGTGGCCGCAAACCGCCGTCATGGGCATGCAGCATGTGATTGCCATGTTTGGCGCCACCGTGCTGGCCCCGATCCTGATGGGCTTTGACCCCAATCTGGCCATTTTAATGAGCGGCATTGGCACGCTGATTTTCTTTGTCATCACCGGCGGCAAAGTGCCCAGCTACCTGGGCTCCAGCTTTGCCTTTATCGGCGTGGTGATTGCCGCCACCGGCTATGCGGGCAAGGGGCTGAATCCGAATATCGGCGTGGCGCTGGGCGGCATCATTGCCTGCGGCGCCGCCTACACTGCCATCGGCCTGCTGGTGCAGGTGGTGGGCACGAACTGGATTGAAAAGCTGATGCCGCCGGTAGTCACCGGCGCCGTGGTGGCCGTCATCGGGCTGAACTTGGCCAGCGTGCCGATCAAGAACATGGCGGCCAGCAACTTTGACAGCTGGATGCAGGCCGTCACCTTTGTCTGCGTGGCACTGGTGGCCGTGTTCACGCGCGGCATGGTGCAGCGCTTGCTGATTCTGGTCGGCCTGATCGTGGCCACGGCGGTGTACGCCGTCTTGACCAACGGGCTGGGCTTGGGCAAAGCGCTTGATGTGTCGAACCTGTTGAACGCGGCCTGGCTGGGAGCGCCCGGCTTTGCCGCCCCTGTGTTCGAGCCCAAGGCCATGTTGATGATCGTCCCGGTGGCCATTATTCTGGTGGCCGAGAACCTGGGCCACCTCAAGGCCGTGTCCGCCATGACCGGCAAAAACATGGACCCTTACATGGGCCGCGCCTTCATCGGCGACGGCATCGCCACCATGGTCAGTGCCAGCGCGGGCGGCACCGGCGTGACCACCTATGCCGAGAACATCGGCGTCATGGCCGCCACCAAAATCTACTCCACCGCGCTGTTTCTGGTAGCGGCTCTGCTGGCGGTGGTGCTGGGCTTTAGCCCCAAGTTCGGCGCGATCATTGCGGCCATTCCGCTGCCGGTGATGGGCGGCGTGAGTATTGTGGTGTTTGGCCTGATTGCCGTGGCCGGCGCCCGCATATGGGTGCAAAACAAGGTGGACTTTGCCGACAACAAAAACCTGCTGGTCGCCGCCATCACGCTGATTCTGGGCACCGGCGACTTCACGCTCAAGTTTGGTGGCTTTGCCCTCGGTGGCATCGGCACTGCCACCTTTGGGGCCATCTTGCTGCACGCGCTATTGAATCGCAAGCGCTGAAGTTTTATACAAAATCGGGCTATAGCCCCCGTGAAATATGCTTAAGTAGCTATTAATATAATAGCAATTGACAGGCTGGGTTTGCGCTCGCCAACCCAGCGCCTGCCGCAGCGGCGCCATGTTGGCCGCCCGCTCACTTGGCGCCCAGCAGCGCAGTCTTGAGCTCGTCGTCAGCGGGTTTTTGCCCCAGCCAGATCCGCAACAGTGCGTTGTAGAACGCGACATCCGGCAAGGTGTCACCCAGGGGCTTGCCGTTCAATTGGCTCACGGTGCCGGTGGCGGGCAGCCAGTCCAGCGTGATCACGTCGCCCTTCTTGACCACCGGGATGGTGGTGAACATTTTTTCAAACTTTTGCGTTTGATCGCTGACTTTGGCCTTTTCTGCCGCGTTTGAATTGTTGTTCAAGGCAGTCATAAAGGTCTTGGCCAATTCGTCGCTGGCGACTTCACGCATCATCACAATCGTGACGCGCTTCGGACCGGCCAGCGCCTGAATGTCGCTTGGTGTCGTCTTGTGGTCCGTCAGGTACAAGCCCATGGCATAAACCTTGAAAACGAACTTGGTGCGCACGCCCGCGCCGTTGAGCGTGAGCGGCTGGCCCTCGACCGTGACCGCATCGTCAATTTTGACGCCGCCGACTTCTGCCGCCTGACTGGGCAGCGCGCTGGCCAGTGCCAGCAGTCCGATCGCTAGCAATTGCTTGAGGCTGTTTCGAGTGCTCATGATTTTTCTCCGGGGTTGATGAGAGGGAACTACAAAAAGTGCTGGGCGGCGCGAATCCTGGCCACCAGCGCCGTCAACGACGGGTCGGCCAAGGCAGGCGGGCTGGTGTTTTCTATCAGCGATCGGACCAGGCGCGCCAGCGTGTCCGTCTGCGGCGTCAGGGGCCCGAAAAAATGCGGCTTGTCGCCCACGGCCAGCAGCAGGGTCGGAAAGTCTTCCACGTCCAGCGGGTCCAGCAGGTCGGCCTCGTCTTCCACATCGATCCAGAGAAACCGCACCCCCGGGAATTGCGTCTGCACCTGGGCGAAGCGCTGACGATAGTCGCGGCACACGCCACACCACTCGGCGCACAGGCAAACGACAAGGACAGAGGCGGGCGACAGTGGGGCGGCAGGGGTCATGGCGTGATGATCGCAAAAAAATGTTGCACCTATTTTGCGATACCTTGACCGCCAATAGACGCAATTTGAATATATGGCACATTAGGCACCGATGTTTGCCAGCCCTTTTCGCGCGATGACTGCCCTTTGGTGGAGTCTCCTTCTTTTGATCAGCGCTGTCTTTGGCTGGGCGCTGACCGCACTCCATTTACCGGCAGGCGTGCTACTGGGTTGCATGCTGGCGGGCATTGTGCTGTCGTCCCAGGAGATTCGGCTTGGCATCCCCACCACCCTGTTTGCGCTGGCACAAGGGGTGCTTGGCTGCCTGATGGCCAAAAGCCTGCAACCCTCCACACTGGCCAAGGTGGCCAGTGACTGGCCCATCTTTGTTGGCGCCACGTTCTCGATCATTGCTGCCAGCGCGGCCTTGGGCTGGCTCCTGATGCGCCGCCAGGTGTTCCCGGGAACGACGGCGGTATGGGGCTTGGCACCGGGTGCGGCCTCGGCCATGGTGCTGATGGCAGAGGCGTACGGGGCCGATGTGCGGCTGGTCGCCTTCATGCAGTATTTGCGCGTGGCCGTGGTGACGGCGGTGGCCGCGCTGGTCGCGCATTTCTGGACCACACGGGCCGCGCCCATGGCACCTGAAGTTCATTGGTTTGCGGTGATCAACCCAGGCGACCTGGGCTGGACACTGCTGCTCGCCTTCGCCGTTTCAAGCATCGCGGGCTGGCTGCATATTCCCGGAGGTCCGATGGTGGTTCCGCTGGTTTTGGGGGCGGCCTTGCAGGCCATGGGCTGGCTGGTGATTGAACTGCCACCCGCGCTGCTGGCCGTAGCCTATGCCGTGATCGGCTGGAGCATCGGCCTGCGTTTCACCCGTGCCATCCTGCTGCACGCCTTGCGTGCCTTGCCCGCGGTGCTGGGGTCGATCTTTGCGCTGATGGGGGTGGGCCTTGTCATTGCCCTGGGGCTGACCCAATGGGCCGGTCATGACCCGTTGACCTCCTATCTGGCCAGCAGTCCCGGCGGCGCCGATTCTGTTGCCATCATCGCCGCCACCAGTGCCGTCGACGCCGGGTTCGTGATGGCGATGCAACTGGCTCGGTTTTTGATGGTTCTGGTCTTGGGTCCGCGCGTGTCGAAATTTGTTGCCACACGATCACGCTTCGACCGATGAGTTCAATTGATCTTCCATTTTCCCGAGACCTGCGCCGGGTCTTGTCGATTACCAATGGTGAACTCGGGACAGTTCGAGAGCTCTGGTGCGAAGGGACCGATCGGCGCCCGAGGTCTAGTCCCGCTTGCGGGGGTGAAAGACCAAGGGCTTCACCAGCAATGCGTCCGTCGGGCCGCGCCTGTTGCCCTGCTTGACGTTGGCTGGCGCTCGGTCACAGCCGCTGCAGTTACAACCGGCTGGCGCCCGTGCCGCCTGCTGCAGGTAGCCGGCGATTGAGCGCGGCAAGGGCCAGCGCAACAAGCCCTGCGCCAAGCCGCGGCGCGCCAGTTGCGGCATCAAAGCCCAGGCCGCATAGACAAAACTGCCAGCGACCAGCAACAACACCAGCAAGGATTGCTGCCCCATCGCCCTAGCCCCCCAACCACAAAGTGATGCGATAAGTCGCAAACGCCGCCGCGTAGGCCAGCACAAACAGATACACCGTCATGAACAAGGGATAAAGCCAGGAGTTGGTCTCACGCCGCACCACCGCCAGCGTGGACAGGCACTGCGGCGCAAACACAAACCAGGCCAGCAGCGCGTAGGCGGTGGCCAGGGACCAGCCCTGCGCAATGACCGGCGACAAGGCATCGGCCACCGAGGCGTCGGCCCCCGACAAGGCATACACGGTCCCCAAAGCGCCCACCACCACTTCACGCGCGGCCATGCCGGGCACCAGCGCAATCGAGATTTGCCAATTGAAGCCAATCGGCGCGAAGATCCACTGCAGCGCATGGCCCATCATGCCGGCAAAACTGTACTGGATGGCCGGGCCCTGGGCTGCATCCCATCCGGCTGGTGGCGCCGGATAGGTGGACAGAAACCACAGCACCACCATCAGCGCAAAGATGATGCCGCCGACCCGGCGCAAGAAAATGTGGGCGCGCTCCCACAGGCCCTGCGCCAGATTGCGCAGGCTGGGGCGGCGGTACGGCGGCAATTCCAGCATCAGCGGCTGGTAGCCGTCTTTCATCCAGACCCGCTTGAAGACCCAGGCCACGCCCATGGCCGAGACGACTCCGGCCACGTACAGGCCAAACAAGGTCAGGCCTCGCAAACTGAGCCCGCCGAGGCGGCGCTCCGGCACAAAAGCGCCAATCAGCAAGGCATAGACCGGCAAGCGGGCCGAGCAGGTCATCAATGGCGCCACCATGATGGTGGCCAGGCGGTCTTTCCAGTTGGCGATGGTGCGCGTGGCCATGATGCCGGGAATGGCACAGGCAAAGCTGGACAAGAGCGGAATAAAGGCCCGCCCGGACAAGCCCACTTTGCCCATCAGGTTGTCGAGCAGGAAGGCCGCGCGCGGCAAGTAGCCCGAGTCTTCCAGCAGCAGGATGAAGAAAAACAGAATCAGGATCTGCGGCATGAACACCAGCACGCCTCCGACCCCGGCCACGACCCCATCGACCAGCAGGCTGCGCAAGGGCCCCCCCGCCATATGGGCCAGAATCCAGTCGCCCACGGCGGCCATTGCGCCCTTGATCGCGTCCATCGGCCAATTGGCCCAGGAAAAAACAGCCTGAAAAATCAGGAACAACACCGCCGCCAGCACCACCAGCCCCCACACCGGGTGCATGACGATGGCATCGAGCCGGTACTGGAACCGCCCCAGGGTCGGGGCAAGCGGAGCCACCAAGGCCAGGATGCGGCGCACTTCGCGCTGCAAGTCGGCCGAACTGGCGGGTGCCGTGCTGGCGGGCGCGCTGGGCCAGGGCTGCGCCAGGTGTTGTTCCAGTTGGGCCAGCAGTTGGGCGTGGCCGTTGTGTTTGATGGCCACGGTTTCCACCACCGGGAGCCCCAACTCGATCGCAAGACGTGCCAGGTCGATCTTGAGCCCTTGGGCGCGCGCCACATCCGCCATGTTGACGGCCACCAGCAGCGGCCGCCCCAGCCGCTTGAGTTCGAGCACCAGGCGCAAGTTCATGCGCAAGTTGGTGGCATCGACCACGGCCACAATCGCATCGGGCGTATCTTCGCCAGCGCGGCGGCCCTCGATCACCTCCAGCGTCACCTGCTCGTCCGGCGTGGCGGCGCTCAAGCTGTAGGCCCCCGGCAAATCCACCACCGACACCGTTTGGCCCTTGTGCAAATGGACCAGACCGACCTTGCGCTCGACCGTGACACCAGCGTAATTGGCCACCTTTTGGCGCGCCCCGGTGAGCAGGTTAAAGAGCGCCGTTTTACCGCAATTGGGGTTGCCCACCAGCGCAATACAGCGGACGGGGAGCGATGGGTCGACGCCAAGAGATTGGGACATAAGAACCTCAGTTAACGCAGACATCAATCGCCTGCACTTCAATGCATTGGGCTTCAAGCAGGCGCAGGGCAAACAGCGTCTCACCGACCTGTACCGCCAGCGGCTCGCGCCCGCCCGGGCCACGGCGCAGCACCTGCACCGGCTCACCGGCGATAAAACCCAGTTCACCCAAACGTCGCAGCGTCGCCGCACCGACGTCGGCGCTGGACGGCAGCACCCGCTGAACGACAGCGTGCGCACCGTTGGGAAGTTGAGACAAGAGCATGGGAACTGCCTATGAAAAGTGGGGGACAACACGTCCGAAAACCAATTCTAAATGAGAGTATATCGCATTTAGACTGAACAAAACCACCTTGCCATTGACCACATACGGCGGGTTTGACTTAGCGCAAACTCGGCCAAACAAGGCTCGCCACTCTAATTTTCCGCCCCGGGGTCGCCGAGGTCGACGCTATAGTTGCCAGCGGCCTTTCTACCCACCCAAGGTATTTCTCATGCTGCTCAATCCACGCCATCTGGTTCGCAACTATCCCGATCAACGCTCGCGCGACATCATGGAGAAGACGGTCGCCTTCTTCGAGAAAACCGGCCTGACCAAACTCAAGGCGGATTTCCACGGCGCGGTCTGGTACGAGGATTTCCTCAACTTCATCAAGGAAGAAGGCATTTTCGCCTCCATGATGACGCCCGCCGAGCACGGCAAGGAAGGCGAAAATGCAGTCTGGGACACCTGGCGCGTTTGTGGTTTTGCCGAGATTCTGGGCTTCTATGGACTCCCCTACTGGTACACCTACCAGGTTTCGGTGCTGGGCATCGGCCCAATCTGGATGAGCAAGAACAAGATGGCGCAGGCGAAGGCGAAGCGTCTGCTTGACGAAGGCGAAATTTTTGCCTTCGGCCTGTCCGAGAAAGAGCATGGCGCCGACATCTACTCGTCCGACATGATCGTCACCAAGCTGGAAGACGGCAGCTACCTGGCTTCCGGCGGCAAGTACTACATCGGCAACGCCAACAAGGCGCGCATGGTCTCGACGTTCGGCAAGATGGCCGATACCGGCGAATACATTTACTTTATCGTCGACTCGCAGCATCCCAGGTACGCGCTGGTGAAAAACGTGGTCTACAGCCAGAACTACGTCGCAGAGTTCCGCCTGCATGAATACCCTTTGAGCGAAGAAGACATCCTGCACCACGGCGACGATGCCTGGAACGCGGCGCTCAACACCGTCAACGTCGGCAAATACAACCTCGGCTGGGCCTCGATCGGCATTTGTACCCACGCCTTTTATGAGGCGTTTGACCACGCCTCCAACCGCCATCTGTACAACCTGACGGTGACGGACTTTGCGCATGTGCGCCAGCTCTTTACCGATGCCTACGCGCGCCTGGTGGCGATGAAACTGTTCGCACTGCGCGCTGCTGATTACATGAAGGCAGCCTCCAACGAGGACCGGCGCTACCTGTTGTTCAACCCGATCCAAAAAATGAAAGTCACCACGCAAGGTGAAGAGGTCATCAACCTGCTGTGGGACGTGATTGCCGCCAAGGGCTTCGAGAAGGACATGTATTTTGCGATGGCTGCCATTGAGATTCGCGGCTTGCCCAAGTTAGAGGGCACTGTGCATGTCAACATGGCACTGATCATCAAGTTCATGGCCAACTACTTCTTCGCCCCGGCGCCGTACCCGGAAGTCGCCAAGGGCGATGATGGCAGCAACGACAGCTTCCTGTTCGACCAGGGTCCCACCAAGGGCTTGGGCAAAATCAAGTTTCACGATTACCGCATTGCCTACGACAGCGTTGATCTGCCCAACCTGAGCGTTTTCAAGGAGCAGATCAACACCTTCAAAGAAATGGCGGTGTTGGCACCGCCGACCAAGGAACAGGCCAAAGACATTGACTTCCTGTTGACGGTCGGCGAGATGTTCACGCTGGTGGTGTATGGCCAGTTGATCCTGGAAAACGCCAGGATTTACCAGATTGAGACTGAATTGCTCGATCAGATTTTTGACTTCATGGTGCGCGACTTCTCCAAGTTCGCGCTGCAGATGTACTCCAAACCCAGCAGCACCGAAGGCCAGATGGCGCAGTGCCTGAAGATGATCAAAAAGCCGGTGACCGACGGCGTGCGCTACGCCAGGGTCTGGAGCGAGCATGTCAGCAAGATGCAGGGGCAGTACAAGATGCCCGATTGAGGCGCCAAATTGCTATAAAAAATGTAGCGTGTGACACCCATTTGACAGGGGCTAGCGTCTGTTTTTGTTTATAGTGACGGTCCTTTGTCTATTTGGAGCCTTGATGCTTATCTGGAAACGACCGATCTCGGTGGCTGAACTCACCGCGATCAGCGTCAACACGGCGGTTGACCACCTGGGGATGGAATTTCTGGAGGTGGGCGACGACTTCATCCGGGCGCGCGTGCCGGTGGACCACCGCACCAAGCAACCCTACGGTTTGCTGCACGGCGGCGTGAGCGTGGTACTGGCCGAAACCCTGGGGTCGTGTGGCGCCGCCTACGCCAGCCCAGCCGGTCAGCTCGCCGTCGGGCTGGACATCAACGCCAACCACCTCAAGGGCGTCACCAGCGGCTGGGTCACCGGCACCGCCCGCCCGGTGCACATCGGCCGCACCACCCAGGTCTGGCAGATCGACATGCAAAACGACGCCGGTGAGCTGACCTGCGTGTCACGCATCACGATGGCGGTGTTGCCACCGCGTTAAACGTCGAATCGCTTGCCAGCCCTTATCTGGAAAGCGCAGAGAGCTATAAATCTAATAGCATCTTCCGGACCATTTTGCCCCGGCAAGCGCTTGCTTCATGATGTCGAGGCCTGTGCGCTGCACCGTGGCAGGCAAGGGATCGTTGACTACTGCCGACCCAGGTCCTGAATGGCGTCCACGACCAGCCCGGTACCGATGGCAATCAGCAGAATGTCAGAGGCCACGCGCACATAGCGGTGTCCGGCCGGTGCCACGCCCAGTTGGACGGTGATGGCTGGCGGCAAGCTGTAGACCACCACATCACGCGGCAAAGGCTGGCCAAGTGCCCACTTTCGGGCCTGCCCCGGCGGCATACAGCCATTGTTTTTCTTGGCCAAGCCCGGCGGGCAGCGACCAACGCGGTATTGCTCACTGTAGTAATTGCGCACCACCGCGCGCTGATCATCGCCAAAATGCCCGGCAGCCCGGTCCGGCTTGCCCTGCGACGGGCTCTCCTGGCGCATCTGGTTCTGCTGGGGCTTGCCAGACTTGCCGGGCTTGCCACCGCCCACCCAGTCCGGCTGGGCGGCCATGGCCCCAGCCGTGACCAGCAGACCTGCGAGCAGGAAGGCCAGGGCACGGCCCGTTCTGATTTCAGTGATTTTCACAATGAACCTTTTGATGAATTAAGGGAACGTGAAGTTGGTCGTGACTGTAGCACCCGAGGCCAAAGTCGGGAGCACCTTCGTCTGGTCCACCTTCCCTGACAAGCTGGCGTTGAGGGTGTACTTGCCGGCCGCAGCGAGGTCGGCAGTAAACACCAGTGCGCCCGGTGCCGCCACATAAGGCGCCACCAGTGGCGCGTTAACGACCAGCGGGTAGCTGTAGAGACCCGTGTCGCCGTCAACGAAGCGACCCGCCACCTCTACCGTCGTGAAGGCGCCACCCGTGAGTGTCGACGGCAGTGGCTGCAGCACGCGCACCAAGGTATCCACCGGGGCGGTACCCGTCACGGTTGCGCTGGCGGAGGCCGCCGGGTTCAGGGCGGTGCCGGAGGCGTTGACTGCGGTCACGGTGTTCGCGACCACGGCCACGTTGGTGACGACCGCCGTGGTGCGCCCAGGCGCCGTCAAGACCAGCGAGTAGTTGCCGGGTGCGACCGGCTGCAGCATGAACTTGCCAAAGTTGTCGGGTGCCGTGGCCTTCATGACTACGCCGCCCTGCTGCAATGACAGGCTGGTGTTGCCATTGGCCAGAGTCGCTGCGTCCACGAAGCCGGTGACGCCGGAGATGTAACGCGCAATCACGCTGACCACCGGCTTGAGCAGGTATTGCCCCGAGTTGCCCGCGACCACAACCGATTTGCAGGCGTCAAAGTCGAGCACGAAGTCGGCCAACTGGTTGGCGGCGATGTCGATGTTGATATTGGTCTTGATGCCGGACTGCTGGCCGCTCGGGGTCTTGAGCGCCACTTCGCTCTTGTCGCTGGTGAGCACCACTGAATTGGCCATCGGTGAGGTCTTGTTATCTGCCAGAACCAGTCGGAGCTGGGTGTACTTGCCCGTGGGCAGCGGCGTCTGACCGAGCTCATCCAGCACCCCGTTGCTCAGACTCAACAGGTCCACCCGCCGGGCGGGGTTCAGCACGATCTCGGACCAGCCGCCGTCAGTGTCACTGGCGCTGCTACTCTGGTTTACGCGGATTTTCTGGATTGTCACGTTGACGGCGTCGTAGCCGCAAGCCGGGGCGTCGGTCAAAGCCAGGCGCAAGCTGCCGTTGCCGGCGCTACCACTACCGCCGCTGCCGCCGCCACCACCACAGGCCGCGAGGCCCGCCACCAGAACGCCACCCAGGGCCAGCTTCGAACTTTGGAGTAATTTCATGGAAGACCTTTTTTAAGAAATGTGCATCGGTACAAGGAGCAGCATTGACTCTGAATCCGCCCCGCTTCTCAGCGCTCGCCTGATTCGGCGCAACACCGGATGCCCATCATGCGGGGCGCCCTGCTCGGCGTCCGTTCGCTGACGCACCGACTCTTTCTATGTTGTCGTGAAGGACCGATCAAGCTGGCTGACCGTGGGCGCCAGCAACGCAACTCAAAACTGGACTTCTTCTGCAATGGCATTGGCCATATAGGCCATCTTCCTTTGCATGTCCTGCTCGCTATCGGCAAAGCGCAGCGCGATGGCCTGGAATTCATCCTGAATTTCGATGAAGACATCCACCATGTCAGGGTCAAAATGGCTGGCGCGCCCCTGAAAGATAATGGCCACCGCCTGATCATGGGGCCGGCCGGCCCGGTACACGCGCTCCGAGATCAAGGCGTCGTAGACATCGGCAATGGCCATGAGGCGCGCCGACAGCGGAATTTGCTCCCCCGACAAACCCTGCGGATAGCCGCTGCCGTCCCATTTTTCATGGTGGGAATAAGCCAGTTCCTTGACCGTCTGCAGCAAGGGCGCCTGGTAGCCCAGGGTCAGCTCGGCCCGCTCAATCGCGTCGCGGGCCAGTGTGGTGTGGGATTTGATGATCTCGTACTCAGCGGGTGTCAGGGCGGCGGGCTTGAGCAGAATCCGGTCCGGAATGCCAATCGTGCCCATATCGTGCAAAGGCGCCGACTGAAACAGAACCCGGCAATAGGACTCGGTCAAAGCCGCTGCAAAACGCGGATGATCCGCCAGACGCTGCACCAAGGCTTTAACGTAATGTTGCACCCGAAAAATATGCTGGCTCGTGTCCGAACTGCGCGTTCCAGCCAGCGTACCGATGGCAAAAGCCGCTACTGCCATGGCGGCATGCATCGGATCAGCGTCGGGCGCCGGGCTGGGGTCGGGTGGAGCCATGATCGGGTTTACCTTTTCAAACTTTTCATCAAACGTTTTGTCGCAGCGTCAGTTTAGGTGACGGCAGCGTTCTTGAGGTGATTTCAACATCGGCCAAGCCATCTATGGCTGGCGTACCTGCAAAGGGGCACGGTACAACCAGACCGGGCGGCCATCGGGGGCAGACAAGACGGCCTGCGGCACGAGCGCAGACGCCTCGAACTCCAGACTCACCAGCCAGGCGCCGGGCCTGAGCTGCGCACGCGCCTTGACCACCGCGCGCGCCATGCTTTCCGGGCGCTGAAACAAATAGACCAGGGCGTAAGGCGCCCAGTCGGCGCGCCAGATATCCCCCTGACGCACGCGCGCCCACGGGCAACGCAGGGCGCATAAGGCGCGCAAGGGCCAGCTCCATTCCAGGCCATGCAGCTGCGCCGTCGGATAAGCCTCGCGCAGCGCCCGCAGACCGTCGCCCAGGCCGCAACCGGCATCGAGCACCAGGGCGCCCGCGGGCAGCGGCGCTTGCCCGGCCAGGTCGCGCAAGGCGTGCTGAGGGGTCGGAAACAGCGGCGCGTCGCGCCAGGCATTCAGGGGATAAATCAGCAGCAGCAATGCCAGCGGCAGCAGCCAGGCCCAGGCGGGCAGGCTCGCCGACCCCGAGAGCGCCAACGACACGGGAAAGCCCAGGCCGATGATGACGCGGCGCCACCAGGTGATGGCCCAGCCACTGAACACCACGCCAAGCGCGGCGGCAGCGGCCAGCGCCACCCAAACGGATAGCCCCAACTGCTGCAGCCCCAAAAATAAGGCCCAGGCCGCGCCCCAAGTCAACAAGGCGGGCAGCGGCCAACGCAGGTGGACCAGCATATGACGACGGTGGGCAGTGGGCGGTAGACCGATGGCGCTCAAAGCACGCGGGTGCGCAGACGTGATCCGGACCGGGTGCTGGTGCTAGCGCGTCGCCGTGCGCCTGAGCTTGTCGATCAGGCCGTTGAGCTCATCGAGTGAGCCGAACTGGATGCTCAACTCGCCCATTTCCTCCAGCCGCCCCGACCGCTTGACGCGCTTTTTCACCCGCACTTCAACAGCGGCGGTGAGCAGATCGGACAACTCCTCTTCGACCCGCTTCATGTCGCGCGACTTTTCCTGCTTCGGCCTGACCGAGGTCAGCGAAAAATCAGCACTCAACTTTTTAGCCAGGCGCTCGGCCTCGCGCACCGACAGGCTGCGCGCGCTGATCTGGTTCGCCGCCGTGATCTGGGTCGCCCGGTCCAGCACCAGCAGCGCCCGCGCGTGGCCCATATCAAGGTCGCCCGCCATCAGCATGGTTTGCACCGGATCGGCCAGGTTCAGGAGGCGCAGCAGGTTGCTGGCGGCACTGCGCGAGCGGCCCACCGCTTGCGCAGCCTGCTCATGCGTGTGGCCAAATTCCTTCACCAGCCGCTGCAGACCCTGCGCTTCTTCCAGCGGGTTCAGGTCTTCGCGCTGAATGTTCTCAATCAGCGCCATCGCGGCGGCGTCTTCATTGGGCACATCACGCACCAGCACCGGCACGCTGTCGAGTCCCGCCAGTTTGGCGGCGCGAAAGCGGCGCTCACCGGCAATGATCTCGTACTTGCCCTGGCTGATGCCGTCCAGGAGTTGGCGCACCAGAATCGGCTGCATGATGCCTTGCGCCTTGATGGATTCGGCCAGTTCGTACAAGGCTCCCTCGTCCATGCGGGTGCGGGGTTGGTACTGTCCCGGCACCAGGTCGATGAGGAGCAGCGTGGTCGGCAAACCGGCGTTGCCAGCGCCGGAAACCGAGCCGTCCAGCGCAGCTGACTCCGTCACTTTGGGTCCCAGCAGGGCATCGAGTCCGCGGCCCAGGCCTTTGGGTTTCTTGGTAACCATGGTGTTCTCTTTCCTTTTTAAGGGCGGGCGGCGCAGACCTTCAGCCCTGCACTTGACTCGCCTGATTTCTCTTGGGACAGACCTTGCGTTCTGCCCTCAACTAACTGCAACAACGCATGCCCTTGCGGCCAATCGCCCAGACCCGACTCGGCGTTGATCTGCCCTTGCGGGCCGCCGTCGATGAACTCAGACCCCCAGGCGTGAGCGAACGCTTGCGCGCGCTCGAAACTGCAATAAGGATCGTCGCCACTGCCAACCAGAATGCTATTGAAGGGCAAGGGCTGCCAGGGGATCGGTGACCAACTCGGCAGCAGCGCTCGCAAGGCTTCGCGCTCGACATCAGTCGGTGCCACCAGCAGAGCAGCTTTCACCAGGTGGGTGTGGCGCGAGTGCGTGGCCCACGCCGCCACCAGCAGGCAACCCAGGCCGTGGGCGACCAGCGTCAAACCAGGCGCTGGCACCGACTTTGATTGCAGCACCGCTTCTTCGAGCTGCATCAGCCAGTCACCGCGCAAAGGGCGCAACCAGTCGTGCTGCGCCACGCGCCGGTAGCCGTGCACCGCCTGCCACCGGCTCAGCCAGTGTGCGGGGCCCGCATTTTGCCAGCCGGGAAGCAGCAAAACTTGCGGGGTCGGCAGGTCATGGGTCATAATTTGCTACTATTTGAATAGCTACTTATGCAATGATGACGGGGGCTAGAGGCAAATTTGACATATAAAAAGCAGCGCTTACAGGGTTTCAATGCGCGCCACCATCTCCTGGGCAAAAGCAACATACGCCTGCGCGCCCTTGGCCAACGGGTCAAACACAACGCCTGGCACACCGTAGCTGGGCGCCTCTGCCAGCCGCACATTGCGGGGAATCACGGTATTGAACACCTTGTCGGCAAAATGCGCCTTCAGCTGCTCGCTGACTTGCTGCTGCAGCGTGATGCGCGGGTCAAACATGACACGCAACAAGCCGATGATGGCCAGGTCTTTGTTCAGGTTGGCGTGCACCTGCTTGATGGTGTTGACCAGGTCCGTCAAGCCCTCCAACGCGAAGTACTCACACTGCATCGGAACGATCACACCGTGCGCGCAGCACAGGCCGTTGAGCGTCAGCATCGACAAACTGGGCGGGCAATCGATCAGGATGAAATCGTAATCTTTTTCCACCTCGGCCAAGGCCTCTTTCAATCGCCTCTCGCGTCGCTCCATGGCCACCATCTCGACCTCGGCGCCAGTCAGCTCACGGTTGGCGCCCAGAATATCGTAGCCACAGCCTGCCTCGATCAGGCGGTCGCTTTTGACCCGGGCCTCTGCCACCGATGCCGCTTCCAGCAAGACGTCATAAATTGTGAGTTCGAGTTGGCGCTTGTCAACGCCCGAGCCCATGGTGGCATTGCCCTGCGGGTCGAGATCAACCATCAACACACGCTGCCCTACCTTGGCCAGACCGGCGGCCAGATTGACCGTCGTGGTGGTCTTGCCGACGCCACCTTTTTGATTGGCGACACAGAAAATTTTAGCCATGGAGTGCTTGCTGGAGTTGGAGTGGGTTAGCGGACATTATTGCAGCAGTGTTTAAGGTGTTTCACGTGAAACAGCGGGCTTCAATCCAAGACGCCTGGGTCAGGAAGCCGTGAAGATACGACGATGGCGACAATACAGACGCCGCAATCGGCAATACCAAAGCATGAGGAGGCTTCTTTAGTTGGGAAGGTCCGAGTTTACGTTAGCTGGTTGACAACAATGCCGTTTATTGCCACCGCCATGCTTCCCTGCTGCAACAACCCTCATTGCGCCGATTGGCGCATCCAGACAATGCACCGATCAGCATCCAACCCGGGCACCACCAGTTGTTCCACGTGGAACACGTTAACAGTTGCAGGCAGCGCCGCCACCTCATCCGCCGTGTCCTTGGCCTTCATGGCCAGCCAGAGCCCCTGCGGCGCCAACGCGGCCGAGGACAGCCGGGTGAAATCCGCCAGCGAAGCAAAGGCGCGCGAACAGATAACGCGGTACGGGTCGGTCAAGTTTTCCACCCGCGCATGCAGACCGCGCAGATTGGCCAGCCCCAAGGTCGCCGCCACCTGTCGAATAAACGCCACTTTTTTGGCCACTGTATCAACACAGTCAACGGCAATCTCGGGGCAACAAATCGCGATCACGACCCCAGGCAAGCCTGCGCCGGAACCAACATCCAGCAGTCGCACGTTGACGCTATCCATGTCCGGCGCCTGGTCACGCAGCCCGGCCAGCTGCCTGCGCAGGGGCTGGATCACCGCCAGACTGTCCAGCAAGTGGTGCGTCAACATCTCGGCTGGATCACGAACTGCCGTCAAGTTATAGACCTGGGTCCATTTTTGAATCAAGGCCAGGTAGTCGAGCAACAGACCAATTTGTCCATCGTCCAGCACCAGCGCGAGGTCGGCCAAGCCACTTCGCAAAGCCTGTTCCAGCTCACGCATCAGACGGTCCCCTGCTGGGCCTCGCCCAGCCCACTGGCCGCAGTCACTTTGCCTGCGGCCGCAAGGCCTTTGAAGCCGCTTTTCTTCAGATGCACCAGCAACAAGGAAATGGCGGCCGGGGTAATGCCCGACAGGCGCGAGGCTTGTCCCAGGGTTTCTGGCCGATGTTTAGACAACTTTTGCCGGGCTTCAAAACTCAAGGCCGACACCTGCAAATAATCCAGCTCCAGCGGCAATTTGAGATTTTCGTAGTGCGCCGCTCGCCCGACTTCTTCTATTTGCCGATCAATGTAGCCCGAGTACTTGGCCACGATCTCCACCTGCTCAATCACCGTGGCGGCAAACACCGCATCTGGCAATGGCGCGGCCTGTGTTTCACGTGAAACAGGGGCATTCAATTCTGCGCTGGCATATTTGCCCCCCTCCAGCGACATCAGGTCGGCGTAGTTCACATCCGGGCGCCGCAACAAATCCGCCAAACTGTATTCGTGCTCAATCGCCTTGCCCAGCACCCGCGTCGACTCGGCAGCGGCCAAATTCTTGGGACTGACCCAGAGCGAGCGCAGGCGCTCTGTTTCACGTGAAACAGCCTCGCGCTTGCGGCCAAAGGCTTCCCAGCGCGCATCATCCACCAAGCCCAGCTGGCGCCCAGTCTCGGTCAAACGCATATCAGCGTTGTCCTCGCGCAGCTGCAGCCGAAACTCGGCCCGGCTGGTGAACATGCGGTAAGGCTCAGTCACACCCTTGGTGATCAGGTCATCCACCAGCACCCCCAGATAGGCCTCGTCCCGGCCCGGCACCCAGGTCTCTTGCTGCCACTCGGTGCGAGCACCGGCCTGCAGCGCAGCATTAACACCGGCAAACAGGCCTTGTGCCGCCGCCTCTTCATAACCGGTGGTGCCGTTGATCTGCCCGGCAAAAAACAGGCCGCCAATGACCTTGGTCTCGAAGCTGCTCTTGAGTTGCTGCGGGTCAAAGTAGTCATATTCAATGGCGTAACCGGGGCGCAGGATGTGGGCGTTTTCCAGCCCGGCCATTGAGCGCACCAGTGCGTATTGAATGTCAAACGGCAAACTTGTTGAGATGCCGTTGGGGTAATACTCGTTCGTCGTCAGGCCTTCGGGCTCCAGAAAAATCTGGTGGCTGTCCTTGTCGGCAAAGCGGTTGATCTTGTCTTCTACGCTGGGGCAATAGCGCGGCCCCACGCCTTCAATCTTGCCAGTGAACATGGGGCTGCGGTCAAAGCCACTGCGAATGATCTCGTGCGTGCGCTCGTTGGTGTGGGTGGTCCAGCACGACATCTGGGGTGGGTGTTGTTCGGCCCGGCCCATAAAACTGAACACCGGCATCACCGGGCTCATGCCCCCCGGCATACCATCACCCGGCTGCACGGTGCATTGGCTGAAGTCGATCGAGCGGCCATCCAGGCGCGGCGGCGTACCGGTTTTCAAACGTCCTTGCGGCAGCTTCAACTCCTTCAGGCGTGCCGACAGACGCACTGCGGGCGGATCGCCGGCCCGACCTGCGGCGTAGTTGTTCAAGCCCACATGGATCTTGCCGTCCAGAAACGTACCGGCCGTCAACACCACTGTTTTGGCGCGAAACTTGATACCGACCTGCGTCACCGCCCCCACCACCCGGTCGCCTTCAAGCATCAGGTCGTCCACCGCCTGCTGGAACAACCACAGATTGGGTTGGTTTTCGAGCCGGCGCCGAATCGACGCCTTGTACAGCAGCCGGTCCGCCTGCGCGCGGGTGGCACGCACGGCCGGCCCCTTGCTGGAGTTGAGAATGCGAAACTGGATGCCACTTTCATCGGTGGCGGCCGCCATGGCTCCCCCCAAAGCGTCTACCTCCTTCACCAGATGGCCTTTGCCAATGCCGCCGATGGACGGGTTGCAACTCATCTGCCCCAGCGTTTCAATGTTGTGACTCAGCAGCAGCGTCTTGCAGCCCATGCGGGCGGCGGCCAGCGCGGCCTCGGTGCCGGCATGGCCGCCGCCGACGACGATAACGTCGAAATGTTGGGGATAAAGCATAGCTATGACTCGGAAAGGGGGCGAAGTGAGAAGGCGCACGCCCTGGCGCCCGATGGACTGCAGCGTGTGATTTTACCGGGCAGCCAAAAGTCTGGCAGTCCGCCATGAATAAGGCCTGGCCGGTCAGGTTGGAACGGCCTCCCTATTCGCCCTGATGAATACGCTTGATAATGACACTTGGCACTATTGAGGAATTCAGCAGATGAACACCAATCCCTTGTACCGCGCCGCGCCGCCCACCGATCTCAACCAACTCGACAACGGACTTGAAGCCACGCTCAAGCTCCAGCGTGCTGCCTACTTTGCTCATCCCTACCCAAGCTTTTCAGAGCGCAAGGCTGACCTGCTCAAACTGAAAGCCCTCATCCGTGACAACCGCGACGCCATCGTGGCGGCCATCAGCGCGGACTATGGCAACCGCTCGCGCCATGAAACCCTTTTCGCCGAGATTTTCAGTGTGATGGACGGTGTGGATCACACCCTCAAACACCTGAAAAAGTGGATGAAACCGCAGCGCCGGGGCATCGACTGGAAGAATTTCTTTGGCGCCAGCAACCGCGTCATACCACAGCCCCTGGGCATTGTGGGTGCCATCGTGCCCTGGAATTTCCCGATCAATCTCAGCTTCAGTGGCCTGATCGCCACCTTCGCCGCAGGCAACCGCTCCATGGTGAAAATGTCGGAGAATTCCCGCCACTTGGCGAAACTGCTGATTGAAAAATGCCCGGCCTATTTCCCCAGGGAAAAGCTCGCCTTCTTCGACGAAACCGGCGGCGTCGGCATCGAGTTTTCCAGACTCAAGTTCGACCACCTGCTGTTTACCGGCTCCGGGCTGACTGGCCGCGCCGTCATGGCAGCAGCAGCCCCCAATCTGTGCCCGGTGACACTGGAAATGGGTGGCAAATCTCCCGCCATCATCTGCGACGACTACCCCTTGCGCAAGGCGGCTGAGCGCCTGCTGTTTACCGGCTCCGGCCTGACAGGCCGCGCCGTCATGGCAGCAGCAGCCCCCAATCTGTGCCCGGTGACACTGGAAATGGGTGGCAAATCTCCCGCCATCATCTGCGACGACTACCCCTTGCGCAAGGCGGCTGAGCGCCTGCTGTTTGTGAAGTGCTTCAACGCGGGACAAATTTGCACGACCGTCGACCACGCGTACATCCCCACCGCCAAGGTGAACGAATTTGCGGCCATGGCCAAAGAAATTGTGAGCACGCGCTACCCCACACTGGACACCCCTGACTACACCTCCATGATCGATGAACGCTCTTTCAACCGCGTGGTTGCCGCCATCGAAGAAGCGCAAGAACGTGGCGCCACCCTGGTGCAACTCATCCCAGGCAAACAGTGGGATAGTGCCAGCCGCAAGATTGCCCCTCATATCGTGCTCAACGCACCCCCAGACTGCGCCTTGCGCACCCGGGAAATCTTTGGTCCGGTGCTGCCGATCATTGCCTACACGTCCATTGAAGAACCCATTCAGGCCATCAACGCCGGACCCCGTCCACTGGCGCTGTACCCTTTCAGCAATGACAAGCCCCTGGTGGACCACCTGTTGCGCCACGTCATGTCGGGCGGTGTCAGCGTCAACGACGCCCTCTTCCATGTCGGCCAGCATGATCTGCCATTTGGCGGCGTCGGTGAAAGTGGCATGGGCCATTACCACGGCTATGAAGGTTTCGTCACCTTCTCCAAAATGCGCCCGGTGTTCTACCAGGCGCCGTTCAGCGCCATCAAGTTCCTGTGGCCGCCCTATGGCAAATTCGCCACCCGCTACCTGGACTTCCTGACCCGCTAGCTTGATACCGCGACGGGCCCAAACCGGCAATTTTTGTGCGCCCGCTCCGACACCGAGTACCAACCCTGCAGTACCTGCAAGATGAGCCCCAGCACCAGCCCTTGCTTATAGGCTTTTAGCCCGCTAGCCCTTGTAAAACAATGACATATAGCTATGTTTTTTGTAGCACATTGACAGAATCACGATAGAAAGCAGCGTCCGCTGCGCCTTCCAGCCCAAAGTCTCATACAGTCCGGCCCACGCAATCAGGCGACAGCGGCTAGCATCGGCGCTGCAGCAATTTTTTCAACCCGTTCACCCGAACCACCCACCAAGACTTGGCATGAAACTCTACTACTCCCCTGGCGCCTGCTCGCTATCGCCCCACATTGCCCTGCAGGAGGCCGGCCTGGCTTTTGAAGCCATTCGCGCGCCGACCAAAACCCACCAGCTGGCTGACGGCACCGACTACTACACCATCAACCCACTCGGTTACGTGCCGCTGCTGGTACTCGACGACGGCACCCAGCTGCGTGAAGGCCCCGCCATCGTGCAGTACATCGCCGACCAGGTTCCAGCCAAAAAACTGGCACCGGCCAACGGCACGTTTGCGCGCTACAAACTGCAGGAATGGCTCAACTTCGTTGGCACCGAACTGCATAAAGGCTTTTCACCGCTGTTCACCCCCGGCATGCCCGAGGAAGCCAAAACCATCGCCAAAACCCGTCTGAACTCACGCCTGCAATGGGTCGACGGCGAACTGGCCAAGACGCCCTATTTGATGGGCGACACGTTCACGGTCGCCGATGGCTATCTGTTCGTGGTGGCCGGCTGGTGCAAACATGTCGGCATCGATATCTCAGCCCTGGCTAACCTGAGCGCCTTCATGAGCCGCGTTGGTGAGCGCCCTGCCGTGCAGGCCGCCTTGCGCGCCGAAGGCTTGCTCAAATAGCTTGCACTAACACCTCGGTCGCGCCTGGGCGGGCGTAAAAAAAAGCCGCTGGCTTGCAGCGGCCTTTTTTGCAGTGTCCGGTCTGCCCGGGCGACCATGGGCTAACTCAATACTTCAATTGGAGCTTATCGAGTTGCTCTTTGGTGATGGCAGGAACATCGCCCCGTGCCGTCCAGCGATTGGGGTTCCAGCCGCCTTCGCCCACCCAGGCCTTGATAACCTTCAGATTGGCGGCGCGCTGTCCATCGGTTTCACCCAGATGTTTGTACATATTGCCCGGCTTCTTGTCGGCACTGCCGCTGCCATCGTCGAGGCGGCGCATAAAGGCCCCCGAATCTGGATAGGCAATCAGTTGCAGCAGTGTTTCATACGTGCTGAGACGCGGGCCGGACTTTTCCTTGGTGTATTTTTCCTTGGCTAAATCGAATTCCTTGAGCGTCGGCGCTTCGGCCCCGTGACAGTCATCACACTGGGCTTTGAGAATGGGTTGGACGTCAGCGCGGTAGGTGACGTCTGCAGCGAGTGCGGGTAACGCCATCGTGGCGCAAGCCAGAATTCCTAAAACTTTAAATCTCATGCTGTGCTTCCTTTTTAGTTTGAAGAGGTGGTTGAATATAAAAATTGAAAATCGCTGCCGAATACCACTCGACTCAAATGACCTGTCAACTTTGCAGAGACTTTACGCTTGCCACCTTAAGACGCCGCGTAAAGAATTGTTAAGAATGTTCAGGAGAAACGCCAGTTTATGGGCGTTTTGTCTCTGAGAGCGTCGGCCATCCACAGGGGCTGTTGCCAATCCGCGGCTAGCCCGCGGGCCCGTGACCATACCGTAAAATTCCCGCAATCGATTTCACGGCACCACGAATTGAAAACTGTTCCGACCCTCTCCTTTGCCAAGCTCGGCTGCAGCCGGGGCGGTCGGCAACTCTTTCAGAACATTGACTGCGTTCTGGAATCCGGGCACTGGCTTTATGTGGCGGGGGCCAACGGTGTCGGCAAAACCAGCCTGTTGCGCATGGTGTGCGGTCTGGCACCGATCGAATCCGGTGAAATTTTCTGGAATGGCACCCCCATTCATGCCCAGGCCGATGCTTACCGGCAAGACCTGTGCTACCTGGGTCACCTCAATGCCCTGCAGGAATCCATGACCGTGCACGAGAATCTGGCATTCACTGCGGCGCTGGGCGGCATGGCCCCTGACGCGGCGCAAACGCAGTCGGTTCTGGCGCATTTTGGCGTCGCCGGTCGCGACCGCCAGTTGGTGCGCCATCTATCGCAAGGTCAAAAGCGGCGCGTCGCCCTGTCCCGTCTTGCTTTGAGCCAGGCCCGCTTGTGGGTGCTCGATGAGCCTTTTGTCGCCATGGACGAAGCCGGGGTGCGCATGTTGGCCGACCTGATCGCAGCGCATTTAACCCAAGGCGGCTTGGCGGTACTGACCAGTCACCAACAGGTGGATATCGGCGCCATACCGGCCCAACTGCTGGAGCTGCGCGCATGAAGAAGCTGGGATTAGGCTCCGTCCTGCTGGCCGTACTGCGGCGCGAGGTCTCCCTGGCATTGCGGCAAAAAGGCGAGGTGTTGACGCCGCTGGTATTTTTTGTCGTCATTGCCAGCCTGTTTCCGCTGGGCGTGGGGCCAGAATCAGCGCTCTTGTTGCGCATGGCGCCCGGGGTGCTGTGGGTCAGTGCCTTGCTCGCAGCCATGCTGTCGCTGCAACGCTTGTTTGCCACCGATTACGCCGATGGTTCGCTGGAGCAGATGGCGCTGTCCAGCACACCACTCGGTCTGCTGGTGCTGGCCAAGGCGCTGTCACACTTTTTGCTATCGGGCCTGCCCCTGGTGCTGATGGCGCCGGTGCTGGGCTTGCAGTTCGGCCTGGATGGTCGGGCGCTGGGCATCTTGATGCTGACCCTGCTACTGGGTACCCCCACCTTGAGCCTGATTGGCAGCATCGGCGCGGCGCTGACCTTAGGTGTACGGGGAGCAGGGGTATTGTTGTCGCTGTTAATCTTGCCACTCTATATTCCGGTGCTGATCTTCGGCGCCGGCGCGGTAGAGGCCGACGCTGCCGGTCTCGGCATGGGCGGCCACCTGTCATTGCTGGCGGCATTGCTGGTGCTGTCCATATTTTTTGCGCCTTTGGCCACCACCACTGCCTTGAGGATTTCCTTGGAATGAATACCCGCGTGATTCACTGGTTCAAATTTTCCTCGCCGCAAAACTTTTATGTGCTGGCCGGGCGCATGCAGCCCTGGTTTGCCGCCCTGGCAATCGTGCTGATGGCAGTCGGCTTGTGGATTTCGTTCTTTGTCGCCCCGACCGACGCGCAGCAGGGCGAGGGCTACCGCATCATCTTTGTGCATGTGCCGGCGTCGCAAATGTCGATGTTCATTTATCTGGTGATGGCCGCCTGGGCCGGCTTTGGCCTGGCTTTCAATACCCGGCTCTCAGGCATGATGGCCTCGGCGCTGGCGCCCACTGGCGCCCTGTTTGCGTTTCTCTCGCTGATCACCGGGTCCTTGTGGGGCAAGCCCATGTGGGGCGCCTGGTGGGTCTGGGATGCACGCCTCACGTCCGAGTTGATCCTGTTGTTTTTGTACCTGGGCTTTCTGGCGCTGCAGTCAAGCATCGACGACCCGCGCCGCGCCGACAAGGCGTGTGCCGTGCTGGCGCTGGTGGGCGTGGTGAACGTGCCCATCATCTATTTTTCAGTCAAGTGGTGGAACACCCTGCACCAGGGAGCGTCGGTGTCCTTAACCCGTTCCCCGACCATGGCCAGCACCATGCTGGCAGGCATGCTGATCATGGTCATCGCGTTCTGGATGTACACCATTGCGGTGACGCTGGCACGCGTGCGCAACATCATTCTCGATCGTGAACGTCATACGGAGTGGGTCAAACATGCAGTGGAATAGTGTTTCCGAATTTTTTGCCATGGGCGGCTACGCCTTCTATGTCTGGGGCAGCTTTGGGGTAACCGCCGCGGTGATGGGAATTGAGACGCTAGTGATTCACCGCCAGCGTCAAGAACTTCTGCGCAATCTTCGCAACGAATTACTCACCGAAGGAGCATCTTCATGAAACCTCGTCACAAACGCACCGCCATCATTGCGGGTGGCTTGGCCGCTTTGGGCATCGCGGCCTACCTGGTACTCAATGCCTTTCAAAGCAACCTGGTCTTTTTCTTCTCTCCAACGCAGGTTTTTGCCGGCGAGGCGCCCAAAAATAGAGCGTTTCGCATTGGTGGCCTGGTCAAGGAGGGGACGGTCAAGCGTGACAACCTGACGGTGGCCTTTGTGGTGACCGATACCGCCAAGGAGGTACCGGTCTCCTACACCGGCATCCTGCCGGACCTGTTCAAGGAGGGCAAAGGCGTGGTAGCACAAGGCAAGCTTGACGGGAATGGCCACTTTACTGCCACCGAGGTGCTTGCCAAGCACGATGAAAACTACATGCCGCCCGAGGCCAAGGCGGCGCTGGATCAGGCTCAGATCCAGAAAACCATCAAGTCACTCAAGTAGGAAACACATCATGATTCCTGAAATTGGTCATTTTTCGCTCATTCTTGCCCTTTTTGTGGCGCTGGCCCTGGGTACTTTAAGCGTCGTGGGTGGACAGCAGGGGCGCGCCGACTGGATGGCGATGGCACGGCCCGGTGCGCAAGCGCTGTGGTTGCTGACGGCCCTCTCCTTTGGCTGTCTGACCTATGCTTTTTTTACCAATGACTTCTCTGTCTCCTACGTCGCGCAGCATTCCAACACCAAACTGCCCGATATCTACCGCATTGCCGGCGTTTGGGGTGGACACGAAGGCTCGCTGCTGCTTTGGCTGATGATGTTGTGCACCTGGATGATGGCGGTGTCACTTTTTTCCCGCCAGTTGCCTGAGGTGATGGTATCGAGGGTGCTGGGCGTTTTGGCTCTGGTGGCGGTTGGTTTCCTGCTGTTCATGTTGATCACATCCAATCCGTTTCTGCGCTTGAGCGACATTCCGGCCGATGGGCGCGATTTGAATCCGCTGCTGCAGGACCCGGGCCTGGTGTTTCACCCGCCCATGCTGTACATGGGTTACGTCGGTATGTCGGTGCCTTTTGCTTTTGCCATCGCCGCCCTGCTCAATGGCCGGCTTGACGCCGCCTGGGCGCGCTGGTCGCGGCCCTGGGCCACTGCGGCCTGGATTTGCCTGACGATCGGCATTGCAATGGGTTCCTGGTGGGCTTATTACGAACTGGGCTGGGGCGGCTGGTGGTTTTGGGACCCGGTCGAAAACGCCTCCTTCCTGCCCTGGCTGGTCGGTACCGCGCTGATCCATTCGTTGGCAGTGACAGAAAAGCGTGGACTTTTTCGCAACTGGACCATCATGTTGGCCATCATCGGGTTTTCGCTCAGTCTGCTGGGTACTTTCCTGGTGCGCTCTGGCGTATTGACCTCGGTCCATGCCTTTGCCACTGATCCCAAGCGCGGCGTCTTTATCCTGTTATTTCTAGCCGTTGTCGTGGGCGGCTCACTGACATTATTTGCCATGCGCGCCAGCAAGGTCCGCGCTGGCGGCGCATTTGCGCTGGTGTCACGCGAGACATTTCTGCTGGTTAACAACGTCTTGCTAACCACCGCTGCGGCAGCGGTGTTGCTGGGCACCTTGTATCCGCTGATTGTGGATGCGCTCAACCTGGGCAAGTTGTCGGTCGGGCCACCGTACTTCAACTCGGTGTTCGCACCCATCATGCTGCCGGTGTTGTTTTTTATGGTGCTGGGTTCGTATGCGCGCTGGAAAAATGACAGCGTCGCGGAACTCACGAAAAAGCTGCGCCCGGTGGCCATTCTCTCGGTGCTCTTGGGCTGTACTGCACCGTTTCTTGCCGGTGAATGGTCGCCTTTGGTGGCGCTCAGTTTGACGCTGGTGTTCTGGATTGTGTTGGCGTCGATACAACAAATTTACCGTCAACTCAAGGACACCGTCAACTGGAGATCCACCCCGATAGCGTTCTGGGGCATGCATATGGCGCACATCGGCATTGCCGTATTTGTGGTGGGTGTCACCATGGTCAAGGGGTATGAGACCGAAAAAGACGTGCGCATGGTGGTTGGCGACACGGTGGAAGTGGCTAATTACACCTTCCGCCTGACGGGTATTCGTGAGGTGCCGGGCCCCAATTACACCGCTGATCAGGGCGATGTGGAAGTGATCCGTGACGGGAAGGTGCTCAAAACCCTGCATCCCGAGAAGCGCACTTATTTCTCATCCACCATGCCGATGACGGAAACCGCCATTGACAGCAATTTGCTGCGCGACGTCTATGTTTCTCTGGGTGAGCGTCTTGAAGGGGGCGGCAAACCGGCTTGGGCGATGCGGGTGTACCACAAGCCCTTTGTCGTCTGGATCTGGCTCGGCAGCCTGATGATGGCATTGGGCGGCGGCATGGCAGCGCTGGACCGACGCTATCGCCGCAAAGTGACCGCCAGCGCGGGCGCCGTCAATCCAAAAATCAAGGGCGTTGCAGCATGAAGAAAAAGCTGATTCCGCTGGGTATCTTTATTGTTTTGGTCGTATTTCTGGCGATTGGTCTGACGCGGGACCCGCACGAGATTCCATCGCCACTGATCGGCAAGGCGGCGCCGATGTTCACTGCGCCAAACCTGCATGAGACCAGCCAGCAATTTTCCGCCAAAGACATGCTGGGCCAGGTCTGGCTGCTCAATACCTGGGCTTCCTGGTGCGTCGCCTGCCGGCAGGAACACCCCATCTTGGTGGAATTCGCCAAGACCAAGACGCTTCCCATCGTCGGCTTGGACTACAAAGACCAAAACGCGGATGGTCTCAAATGGCTGGCCCGCTTTGGCGACCCTTACGATCACGCCATCACCGACCAAGACGGGCGCATTGGCATTGACTTTGGCGTCTACGGCGTACCCGAGAGCTTTCTGATCGACAAGGCCGGTGTGATTCGCTACAAGCAGATCGGCCCGGTCACTGAAGTAGCTTTGCGGGACAAGATCTTGCCACTGATACGGGAGCTACAAAAATGAAATACTGGCTGGCGCTTGTCTTGGCGCTGCAATGTGCCCTTTCGTCCTATGCGGGGGAAGCCACGCCGTTGGCCGAAGACCCGGTGGTGGAGCAACGCATGATCGCCATTTCCGAAGAACTGCGCTGCCTGGTCTGCCAGAACGAGTCGCTGGCTGGCTCGCGCGCCGATCTGGCCCAGGACTTGCGCCGCGAGTTGCGCGAGTTGATCAAAGCCAACAAGACCGATGCCGAAATCATGGACTACATGGTCAGCCGCTACGGCGACTTCGTGCGCTACCGCCCGGCCGTCAAACCGATTACCTGGCTGCTTTGGTTTGGTCCTTTCTTGCTCCTGATCGGTGCGATCGTGATGCTGGTGCGCATGGTGCGCCGCAATCAGCGCAGCGCTGAATCGCCAGTGCTCGACGCCGCCCAGCGCAAAAAAGCACAGTCTCTTCTCAAAGATTCGGAAACTCCCTCATGACCGTATTTATTGCAATCGCAGTGCTTTTGACACTGTTGGTAATGGCTTGGATCGTGCGTCCTTTGCTGCGCCCGGCGCCGTCGGCGGGAATCTCCAGCGAGCGCCTGAACGCTTCCATCTACCGCGATCAACTGGATACCTTGGAGCGCGATCTGGCGCGCGGCGTCATCAGTCCAGCGGACTGTGAAGCCACCCGGGACGAATTGCAGCTGCGTCTGCTCGACGACACCGAGGAACCTGCGCCGATTCAGCACACCAGCGGCACCAGCTTCTGGACCGGGCCACTGACCGCCGCGCTGATTGTCGTGCTGATGCCAATCGGGGCTGCAGGCATGTACTGGCTGCTGGGTACACCTGCGGCCATTGATCCGGTAGCGTCACAAAAAGCAAACGAAGATCAGGCCATGAAAATGGTCAATAGCCTGGCCGCTCGCTTGCAGGCCAACCCCGACAACCCCCAGGGTTGGGCCATGTTGGCGCGTTCCTACAAGGTGATGGGGCGCTTTGACGAGGCCGAACAGGCCTTCAAGAAGGCCGGTGACTTGGTCAATACCAATCCGGACTTGATGGTGGACTACGCCGACATGTTGGCTGTACGCGCCAACAACAACATCGAAGGTAAGTCGCTGGAGCTGGTCAATAAAGCTTTGAGCATAGACCCGAAGCACCCCATGGGTCTGATGATGGCCGGTGTGGCCGCCTATCGCCGCTCCGACTTCAAGGGTGCCGTTAATCGATGGGAAACATTGCTGACGTTGCTTGAGCCTGATTCACCCGACGCACAGCAAGTGGAAACCGACATCGCCGATGCGCGCGCCAAAGCCGGCCTGCCAGTTGCACAAAAAGTAACTACGCCAACGGCTGCCCCGATGGCCGGATCCGCCGCTGAAGCGGGCAAGTTGCCGCCGGTCGATCCCGCAGCGGCGGCCGCCATGACCCCGGAAATGATCAATCAAATGGTGGATCGCCTGGCTGCGCGTCAGAAAGCCAATCCGGATGACCTGCCGGGTTGGGTCCGGCTCGCGCATGCCTACAAGGTGCAGGGCCGACTGGCAGATGCAGAGCAAGCCTATGCCAAGGCCGGCAAACTGGTGGACAGTGATCCCGACTTGCTGACCCAGTATGCTGATGTGCTGGCCACGCGTGCTGACAACAAAATTGAAGGTCGTCCACTGGCCTTGGTGAACAAGGCACTGGCCTTAAACCCCAATCACCCGACGGCTTTGATGATGGCCGGTACCGCCGCTTACCGACGTGCTGACTATGCCCAAGCCGTGTCCCACTGGGAAAAAGTGCTAGCCGTACTGCCGCCCGGTTCAAGTGACGCGACACAGGTGAAAGCTGAAATTGCCGACGCACGAGCCAAAGGCGGGCTGGGCTTGCAAGCCAAACCTTAATTGCTATAAATAGAATAACTGCAAGCCCAATAAACACGGGGGCTAGAAGCCAGTTTTATACAAATTTTCGGCGTCCTTCACATTCAAAATGTTGGAGGCGCACGCCTCCACAACACGGCTAGACCCGCATTCACACACTGGATCGCACGGGTCTTTGCCGGTCACTAGGCCGATGTAGGACGTCAAAGCGTCTTACACCTTTCAATCGGCATCCCCCGACACTTTTTGCGCTACCACCAGCCACAGCCGCTGTAACTCGCGCACCGCTGCCGCACCATGGGCATGCCTGTGCGCCAGCCACGCCATCACTTCACTTATCTCTGGCGCCAGCCCAGCGCTGGCGCTGAAAACAGCCGTTTATCAGCCCGATTGAACACGACATCTGAACCACTCTCAATTGCCCTGCTTTACCAACTTCTGTCAAAGGATAAACCTGTGCATAGTGTTGGCACAAATGGCTACTTATCCACAAAAATATTCATATAAAAAAAGTTATCCAGATCCCGGGTACAAAGTGAAAGCGCAGTCACCCACATGCGTCGACCATATCCAAGTATTTGATTTACTTACATAAAATTTGCTTATCCACACATCGACCCAACCCTTATCTACTACTACTATTTATAAACAGTAGAAAGATAGAAGATAAGAATGAATAAAAAAATTTGTGTCTCCTGATCAAACCCGGATAAACCGGCATCACTTTGGTCCTACGTCGTAGCAACACGGGTTAAGCCAGTCAATCAAGTAAAATTCAGGCTCGCCACACGCTATTTCTCAGGCTGTGCCGGCATTGCCGCTCTTCGAATCGTTCTCAACTGATTAAAAAGTTTTCTTTAGCCATTGCCTTTCATGTCTGTTTCTTCTGCAGCTAATCCACCCAGCCCCATACCGGCGTCTTTTGAAATCAAAAGCGCCCAATTGCCGCTGGTAGCACTGCTGCTCAAGACCCCTGACTGGGACCTGCTGGCTTCTGATCTGTTGAAGCAATTTGGCCCAAAAGGCGAAAGTCCTGATTTTTTTGACAACGACCCCCTGGTGCTTGATTTCTCGTCTCTGCCGGCAGACAGCCCCGTGCAAGACTTAAAACCCCTGTTGCAGACCTTGCGGGCCTGTCGCCTGGTGGCAGTGGCGGCGCGTGGTGCCAGCGCCGTGTGCATGCAAGCGGCGCTGGCGCTGGGTTTGGTGGAGGCGCCGCTTGATTTACCGCGTGTGCGCCCGGTGCGTGCCGAGCCCGTGAGGCAGGCGGCTGTGGTAGAGCCGGCGCGCGAGGTGCCGCGTAAAGTCCCTGGCCCGGCCACACTGGTGATTGACAAGCCGCTGCGTTCCGGTCAAAAAGTTTATGCCCGCGGGGGTGACCTGGTGGTGCTGGCCATGGTCAACCAAGGGGCCGAGGTGGTGGCCGATGGCAATATCCATGTTTATGCGCCCTTGCGTGGCAAAGCCATGGCGGGTGCCAGTGGCAACACCCAGGCCCGCATATTTTCTTTGTGCCTGGAGCCCGAGCTGATCTCGATTGCCGGGGTTTACCGCACCAGTGAGAATCCGCTGGCACCAGACATCCACGGCAAGCCAGCGCAAGTGCGTTTGAGCAACGACGGGCAGGACAAGTTACTGTTTGAAGCACTAAACACCTGAGCGTCACGCGCGTGCCATCACGCAAGCAGCGCTGACAATGTTTTAATTTGAATTAACGTGAAAGACAGCTTCCCCATGGCAAAAATAATCGTAGTGACCTCCGGCAAGGGCGGCGTGGGCAAGACCACCACCAGCGCCAGCTTTGCAACCGGTCTGGCCTTGCGCGGGCACAAAACGGCCGTGATCGACTTCGACGTCGGCCTGCGTAACCTGGACTTGATCATGGGTTGCGAGCGCCGCGTGGTGTATGACCTGATCAACGTCATCCACGGCGAAGCCAACCTGAACCAGGCGCTGATCAAAGACAAACAGTGCGACCACCTGTATGTGCTGGCCGCCTCGCAAACCCGCGACAAAGATGCCCTGACGCAAGACGGTGTCGAAAAAGTGCTGAACGATCTGACCGCCATGGACTTTGAATTCATCGTCTGTGATTCACCGGCGGGCATTGAAACCGGCGCCCTGATGGCGATGCACTTTGCCGATGAAGCGCTGGTGGTGACCAACCCCGAAGTGTCTTCGGTGCGCGACTCGGACCGCATTCTGGGCATGCTGTCGAGCAAGACCCGGCGCGGCATGGAGGGCCTGGAGCCCGTCAAGGAGCATTTGCTCATCACCCGCTACAACCCGGCCCGCGTCGACCAGGGCCAGATGCTGTCGCTGGAAGACATCCAGGATATTTTGCGTATCAAACTGATTGGTGTCATTCCCGAAAGTGAAGCCGTGCTGCAGGCGTCCAACCAGGGCGTGCCGGCGGTGCATATGAAGGGCAGCGATGTGTCAGAAGCCTACAAGGACGTGATTGACCGCTTTTTGGGTGAAGAAAGACCCATGCGCTTTACCGATGCACCCAAACAAGGGTTTCTAAAGCGGCTCTTTGGGGGGAAATAGCATCATGTCTTTTTTCTCATTTTTTGTTGGCGAGAAGAAAAAATCCGCCAGCGTCGCCAAGGAGCGGCTGCAGATCATCCTGGCGCATGAGCGCAGCGGCCGCAACGCCGCCGAGCCCGACTACCTGCCCGCTTTGCAACGCGAGTTGATGGCGGTTATCAGCAAGTACGTCAAGATCAATCTGGAAGACATCAAGGTCAATGTGGAGCGCCAGGATGACCTGGAGGTGCTCGAAGTCAAAATCGAGCTGCCCGACCACCGCTAGCCAGCTCAAGCGCCACTGGCGTCGTCATCGCCGCCTGTCATGACGTTACGCGCGCACGATTGGCATGCGGCGCGCGGTAACTTCTTGTTGTACGGGGCGGACTAAACTGAAGCAAAAATAATATCGAATTGATAGCTACTAAAGCATAGTAGACAGGGGCTACAACCCGATTTTGTATATATTTCTGCCGACTTGACGGAGGCCCTAGAATGGCTGCCAAAGGGAGACGGCATGTCGCCAGAGCAAAAAGCCAGGGTCAGCATTGACGCGCTGCTGCAGCAAGCAGGCTGGCACGTCTGCCACATGGCGGATGCCAACATCCACGCCGCCCGTGGTGTGGCCCTGCGCGAATTCCCCCTCAACACCGGCTACGGCTTTGCCGACTACCTGCTCTACATCGACGGCAAAGCCGCTGGCGTGATCGAGGCCAAGAAAGAGGGCGCTACGCTGACCGGCGTCGAGGTGCAATCCGCCCGCTACGCCCAGGGCCTGCCCGCCACGCTGCCCGCTTGGGCGCGCCCCTTGCCGTTCAGCTACGAGTCCACCGGCATCGAGACCCACTTCACCCAAGGGCTGGACCCGCAGCCCCGCGCCCGCAGCGTCTTCGCCTTCCACCGGCCCGAAACGCTGGCCGCGTTCCTGAAGGAAGCGCCCACCAATACCGTTCAAGAATCCCGCCCCGCCTACCTCACGCCCGCCGCCAACGACCCCGCCACCTGTGGTGCGACATTTCTGGCCCGCCTGCAAACCATGCCGCCGCTGATAGAAGCCGGCCTGTGGCCCGCTCAAAAAATTGCCATCCGCAACCTGGAGGCGTCGCTCAAAGCCAACAAGCCGCGTGCCCTGATCCAGATGGCCACCGGCAGCGGCAAGACCTTTACCAGCATCAGCTTCATCTACCGTCTCATCAAGTTCGCCGGTGCCAGGCGCGTGCTGTTTCTGGTGGACCGGGGCAACCTGGGGCGGCAGACCAAAAAAGAGTTTGACCAATACACCTCGCCCTACAACAACTACAAGTTTGGCGAGGAATACATCGTCCAGCACCTCACCAGCAACCAGCTCGACACGACAGCACGCGTCACCATCTGCACCATCCAGCGCCTGTTTTCAATGTTGAAAGGCCGCGAGCTGGCGCCCGAAGACGACGAGCAAAGCGTCGATGACCTGGGCAACCTCTTTGCCAAACCCGAGCCCATTGGCTACAACCCCAACTTCCCGATCGAAACCTTTGACATCATCGTCACGGATGAGGCGCACCGCAGCATCTACAACCTGTGGCGCCAGGTGCTGGAGTACTTTGACGCCTACCTCATCGGCCTCACCGCCACGCCCAGCAAGCAAACCTTCGGCTTCTTCAACCAGAACCTGGTCATGGAATACGGCCACCAGCAGGCCGTGGCCGATGGCGTCAACGTCAACTACGACGTGTACCGCATCCGCACCCAGGTCAGCGAACATGGCAGCCAGGTCGAAGCCGGCTACTCCGTCGGCTACCGCGACCGCCTGACCCGCAAAACCCGCTGGCAAGAGCTGGACGAAGACATGGCCTACGACGCCGACGCGCTGGACCGCGCCGTGCAAACCCCCGACCAGATCCGCACCATCGTCCGCACCTTTCGCGACAAATTGCACACCGAAATATTCCCCGGCCGCACCGAAGTGCCCAAGACCATCGTGTTTGCCAAAGACGACAACCACGCCGAGAAAATTGTCGAAATCCTGCGCGAAGAGTTTGGCAAGGGCAACGACTTTGCCCAAAAGATCACGTACAGGACGACCGGCGAGAAGCCCGAGAACCTGATCAGCGCTTTCAGAAACAGCTACTTCCCGCGCATCGCCGTCACCGTGGACATGATCGCCACCGGCACCGACATCAAGCCGGTCGAAATTGTGATGTTCATGCGCTCGGTCAAAAGCCGCAACTTCTTTGAGCAGATGAAAGGCCGCGGCGTGCGCATCATCCCGCCCACCGACCTGCAGGCCGTCACCCCCGACGCCAAAGCCAAAGATCACTTCGTCATCGTCGACTGTGTGGGCGTGTGCGAGCAAGACAAAACCGACTCCGCCCCCATGGACCAGAAAAAGTCCGTGCCCTTCGACAAACTGCTGCAAGCCGTGGCGCTGGGCAATGTGGAGCCCGAAGTGCTGTCCAGCGTCGCCGCCCGCCTGGCCCGGCTCGACCGCGACATCACCGAGGCCGACAAACTCAAAATCATCACAGCCAGCGGCGGCTATTCCCTGAGAGATTTGGCGCGCGGCATTGTGGACGCGCTGGACCCCGACAACTGGCAAGCAGATTCCACGGGAGCCGTTCGCCCTGAGCTTGTCGAAGGGCTCATGCAAGCCGCCGTCAGACCCCTGTGCGACCCAGCCCTGCGCAACCTGCTCATCGACCTGAAAAGACAAGCCGAGCAAATCATCGACACCGTGACGCAAGACACCCTGCTGGAAGCCGACTTCTCTGAGGCCGCCCGCGACCGCGCCAAGGGCACGGTGGAAAGTTTCGAGAAATTCATCGCCGAGCACAAAGACGAAATCACCGCGCTACAAATTTTGTACCAACAACCTCAGCGTTTACGGGGGCTACAGGCCGAAACACTCACATTTGACGCGCTCAGGACCTTGGCTGATGCACTGCAAGCCCCGCCGCATTTGTGGACCGAGGGCCAGCTGTGGCAAGCCTACGCCGCGCTGGACAAGAGCAAGGTGAAGGGCGAAAACCGCCGCCGCATCCTCACCGACCTGGTCAGCCTGGTGCGCTTCGCCATGCACCAGGACAACGAACTCGTGCCCTTCCCCGAGCGCGTCAACACCAACTTCAAGGCGTGGCTGGCGCAAAGCGGCACATCCTTCACCCCCGAACAACTCCACTGGCTAGAAATGATCCGTGACCACATCGCCGCCAACCTCGGCATTGAGCCCGACGACTTTGAATACTCCCCCTTCGCCCAGGAAGGCGGCATGGGCCGCGTGTACCAACTGTTTGGCGCGGAACTGCCCAAGGTGCTTGAAGCGATGAATCGAAAGTTGGCGGCGTGATGGTGGCGGCACTTGATGCCTCCGCGGTTCATGGATGGCCCGTGGTTTCATTCGGAAAAGTGGCAATCGCACAGTCAGACCGTGGGCAGCGTCTAAAGCAACGAGACTACCTTGCAGAGGGAGCTATTCCTGTAATCGACCAAGGGCAAGCGTTAATCGGTGGTTACACCAATGATGAAGACGCTGCGTTTGCCGGCGAACTTCCCGTTGTACTTTTTGGCGACCACACGCGCGCCGTAAAACTCATTCAACATCGGTTTGCAGTTGGTGCGGATGGCATAAAGATTTTCAAACCTGCTGATGGGGTTCGTGCCAAGTACCTCTATTACTGGATGAAGTCGGCACCTATTCCTAATCGTGGATATGGTCGTCACTATCAGTACCTCCGCGGTCTTTCTGTGCCATTGCCTCCGCCAGAGCAACAGGATGAAATCGTCGCCGAACTCGAAAAGCAGTTCTCCCGCCTCGACGAAGCCGTCACCAACCTCCAGCGCGTCAAGGCCAACCTCAAACGCTACAAAGCCTCCGTCCTCAAAGACGCCGTAGAAGGCCGCCTCGTCCCCACCGAAGCCGAACTCGCCCACCGCGAAAACCGCAGCTTTGAAACCGGCGTCCAACTCCTGCAACGTATCCTTGAAACGCGTCGCAGACACTGGAACGGCAAGAGAAACTACCGCGAGCCAGTTGTGCCAGAAATAGCTGATCTGCTTGAAGTTCCGCTGGGCTGGGTGTGGGCATCACCATCGCAACTTTCCGCAGGTGAGTCATATTCATTGGCGATTGGTCCGTTTGGCAGCAGCCTGAAGGTGACTGATTACAAAACCGATGGTGTGCCATTGGTTTTCGTTAGAAACATTCGTGCCGTGTCGTTCGGTGGTCCAGATACGGTGTTTATTACGCCTGAAAAGGCCGAAGAATTGGCGCCACATTCGATTGAAGCAGGCGACATTCTCGTCACCAAGATGGGTGCTCCGCCGGGTGATGTTTGTATGTACCCAGCGACCAGCCCACCGGCCGTGATAACGGCTGATTGCATCAAGTTGCGACTTATGCGCGAGCAACTTTGTGCGTCGTTCTTTGGATATGCAATTGAGTCAAAACTGGTGCAGAGTCAGATTCTCGGTATCACAAAAGGTGTTGCCCAGCTAAAGGTTAGCCTGGGAAATTTCTGTTCAATTGCATTCCCGCTGCCGCCTGTCGCAGAGCAATTTCGCATCGTCGCTGAAGTTGATCGTCGCCTGTCACTTGTGCGGGGAGTTGACGCCGAGGTTGATGCCAACCTCAAACGTGCGCAGGCGTTGCGGCAGGCGACGCTCCAAACGGCATTCGGCGGTGCCGATCGCATGCGTGAGAACGAGGCACCGTACGAGACTGAATTTATCAAGGATCAAGCATGCGAATTCTGAAAGTGCAGGTAGTCAAATGGCGGAACTTCAGAAATGTAGAGATAAGCATTCCAGAGGACGCCACACTCGTATGCCTCGTTGGTGAAAACGGCACTGGAAAGAGCAACATCCTCGAGCTTATTTCTGTTGCTGCAAATCGTATCGGAATTTCCCCGGGAATCGATAATCCTCGAGGTGACCCATTTTCCGAGGAGCACGACGTATCACTAGACGTACGACTTGACAGCGCGCTCTTCGAACGTCTTCCGCCAGATTTCGTTGAAAGTTGCAAGGCTAATGGTGTTCTATGGAACGGCGTGATTTCGCTTTCAAGTAGGCGTGCCGTTAACGGGCATCACCAGGTAACCAAGATTGCTGGCGGCGACGGCGATCCAAATCAAAGACTAAAGTTAGCGGAACAACTGTCAGCGGTACTTCAACAAACGAAGGAAACGAACTACCTCAGTCTTGATGCGGACCGGTCCTACCCACCTATGCAGATTCAGCCGCACCTGTACGCGCAGGCTCTCGAGCGGGATTGGGAAACTCCAGAGTGGCGAAAGAATCGAGCTTTTGCGCCAACAAGAGCAATGTATGACGAGTGGTTGCAGTACTTTCTCGCAAAGGAGAGTCAAGA
>Ga0209913_1000414_pt1 | contig 37068 bp, 27 predicted proteins | sample PersoiDNA2013203_FD_185805 | JGI IMG/M metagenome (GOLD analysis project Ga0209913, IMG submission 185805) | Permafrost soil microbial communities from the Arctic, to analyse light accelerated degradation of dissolved organic matter (DOM) -... | ecosystem: Environmental > Terrestrial > Soil >... | reverse complement strand
GCCTGCACATTGATTGCCTCCGGCGGTACCAGGATCTGCGTGCCGGTGCAGGGTTTGCCGTGCAGCATCTGATGCAACAACGCGGCGGCCGTGCGGCCCATGGTTTCCGTGCCCTGGATCACCGAACTCAGCGGCACCCGCGTGAGGGTGCGGGTCAGCGGGTCGTTGTCGATGCCGATCAACGCGACTTGCTCCGGCACGGCGATACCGGCGGTGAGGCAGGCTTGCAGCAGTTGACGGGCACGGGCGTCGGTGACGGCAATGATGCCGATGGGTTTGGGCAGGCTGTGCAGCCAGGCGATCTGCTGTTCCACGGCGCTGTCCCACAGCGGCGCGCTGGTGCCCAGGCCGCGATACACCTCCACCGGCAAGCCGTCGCGTTGCAGCAGATGCTTGAAGGCCTTTTCGCGCTCTTGGGCCCAGCGATTGGCCTCGGCTGGCGGCAGGCTGAAACAGGCAAACCGGGTCAGCCCGGCTTCGATCAGGTGTTCATACGCCAGCTTCATCAGCGCATGGTTGTCAGTGGCCACATAGGGAATGCCCTTGGGGTAGGCGCACGCATCCTCATAGGAACCGCCCACCGCCACCACCGGCAACTTAATGTCGGCCAGCGCTTCGCCGATCAGCGGGTCGTCGAAGTCGGCAATGATCCCGTCGCCCTGCCAGCGCTCGATACCGCGCAGGCGACAGAGGAAATCCTCCTCGAGGAACAAATCCCAGGACGCGCGGGTGCTGCTCAGGTAATTGCCGATGCCGGTGATGATGCCGCGGTCGTAGATTTTGCTGCCGTTGAACAACAGCGCGATGCGGTGGACGGGCGGTAGGGTTTTCATTGTTTTTGTCCTGAGGACGGTCGGTGCAGGTTAAGCGCGCGGGTTGGAGATCTCAATGATTTGGCTGCGCGATTAGTTGCGTATTAGGTCCGTCCTGATAGCGGGCCTCGGGTGAGGCCCTTGATTCACCTAAGCTTCAACAGAATGGCTACAACTATCATCCAAATGAAGGAGGTGAGCATCAGCGTTGTATTGATGATCAGATGCCTTCTCAAGTGAGGTGGAAAGCTTTCTAGATCGACAGGGCTTACATCTCCTAAACGGATATATGCACTCGACCACAGGACCATTCCAGCAATTTTCGAAATCTCAAATAGAGACCAAATCAAACCTCTCCTCCCAAGACTCGGCCCCCACAGATAAATATAACGGCTGTTTTTCAAGGCATCCTTTATAGCGTCCAAGTGATAGCGGCTCAGGTACAGACTGTATGCAGTACCGGCAGCGGATAGCAGTATTGGGGCCCCAAGAAAAAAGATCGCAACCCAGGGAGGCCAAGCGTCGATACTGGTCATGGTTGAGTAGCCTGGTAAATTTTCTCTCCAATCGATTCACCAACCATGCCACCGACAGTCGTACCCACCCATGCGCCAGTCCCCACTATGGCGCCGACACAGACAATACCTCCGATACCCCCTGTCGCTACCCCAATCGCCAGACAAATCGGACCACTGGCAAGTCCGCTCGCCCAGCCACCCGCAACACCACCACCAGTAGACCCAATGAATTTCCCACCTTCAGTAAACTTAACCTTCTCACAGACCGCTCCAGAATCACCTTTACACACCTGCTGAATGGCCAATGCCGATGACACTCCGCCAAGACCAATCCCGATATACCCCCCCATCTTCATGTATTTGGTAGCACGACTGACCGCCTCCACATGAGCGGAATACCCCGGGATCTGCCCCGGCCCACCCGCCTTGTCCCAATGATGCACAAGGCTGCGACTGGAGATACCCAGCGCCGTTTTCAACTTGGGATGATCACCCAGCGTCGTGTGGCCACGCAGGCGAGTGGAGTTCAGCAGGTGCGCGTCCAACTGGGCGAGCAGGCGCTGGCGCTCGGCGAAGAACTGCGGCGACTTGAGGTGACCGTGCTGGCGATACTGTTCCTGATGCAAGCGCTCGATGGCTTGCAGGGTGTTGCGCAGATTGGCCAGATGGGTCTCCATCACTACCGCGCTGACACCGAGCCACGTTGAGGTATGGCCGATAAAACTGGCGATTTCTGCACCGTGTCGGTACAGGAAATCGGCCTCGTCCGGCGTAAGAGGCTCAAGGGATGCTTCAACCTGTTGAGCAGCTTGCATAAGCTGCGCTTCCTGATAGGTACAGGAGGTGTTGTTTGGATCACTGAGTGCGATCATCGAGCCAGCTTTGACGTTGCTGGTCGTAGGGTTTAGGGCCTGAAATTTCCTCATTACAGCAGGATCGGGCACGGGAAAAAGCAGGGTCTCCAATGCATCGCGGCTCATGCTGTTGGGCACGATATAGAAACCGGGCTCCTCGCCCGTTAGCCCGTTAACGGCAGAGGGGACCGAAGCGTGCGAAGGGCCATAGGCCGACTGTTGCGGCGCGATCGGGCGACTCGTTGGCGCAGGGCGAACCGGTTCGGTAGCTCGCCTCGTTGCTGGCGGTTCATAGCCCTTGTTGCTGTAAGTAGCTGTGTGGACCGAGGGGATGAATGTGGCTTGGCAAGGGCAACTGCTGAAACTATCGAGTGTGCCGGCCATACGCCTGCCATGGCTCTCGATATGCGAAATACCGCCTAGGATTTGATAAATCCCTTCATGTTTCCCACACGTAACACGATCACCTTCGCAAGCATGCAGGAGCCCATAAATGTTGACTCTTGGATCGCCATCAAGAACTGTCCCGCCGCAAGTCGTTTTGTCGCCTAAACCAACGTAATAACCATCAGTCATTATTTTTCCTTATCCATGGGTAAATATGGCCTCGCCCTCTTAATTACCTAGATGGGCCGACAGCAAAGAGTAAAAAGACGCTGTAAAACAAGCAGGACTTTGAAGAGGCACTTACTCAACGTAAAGTCAGACGTTTCCGCAAATCACGTACTCCTTGAGAGTTCGTCCACGTAACTCAAAATCGCACTACACCTTGGTGATTTTCATAATCAGCAGGCCAGGTGCCGTTGCTAGTATCCAGACACCGCCAAGAACAATAAGGAAAACGCCATGCCGTACTTCCCCGGTGTCGAGAAGGTTCGCTTCGAAGGCCCCAGCAGCGATGCCCCCCTCGCCTTTCGTCACTACGACGCCAACAAGCTGATCCTCGGCAAACCGATGCGCGAGCACCTGCGCATGGCCGCGTGTTATTGGCACACCTTCGTGTGGCCCGGCGCCGATATGTTTGGCATGGGCACCTTCAAGCGCCCGTGGCAGCGCAGCGGCGAGCCGATGGAAGTGGCCATCGGTAAGGCTGACGCGGCCTTTGAGTTTTTCTCCAAGCTGGGCATCGACTACTACAGTTTTCACGACACCGACGTTGCGCCGGAAGGCAGTTCGCTCAAGGAGTACCGCAACCACTTTGCGCAGATGGTCGACCACCTGGAGCGCCATCAGGAACAGACCGGCATCAAGCTGTTGTGGGGCACCGCCAACTGCTTCAGCAACCCGCGTTTTGCCGCCGGCGCCGCCAGTAACCCGGACCCGGAGGTGTTTGCCTACGCCGCTGCCCAGGTGTTCAGCGCGATGAACGCCACGCTGCGGCTCAAGGGCGCCAATTACGTGCTGTGGGGCGGCCGCGAAGGTTATGAAACCCTGCTCAATACCGACCTCAAGCGCGAGCGCGAACAGCTCGGGCGCTTTATGCGCATGGTGGTGGAGCACAAGCACAAGATCGGCTTCAAGGGCGACCTGCTGATCGAACCCAAGCCCCAGGAGCCGACCAAGCACCAATACGATTACGACAGCGCCACGGTGTTTGGCTTCCTGCATGAATACGGCCTGGAACACGAGATCAAGGTGAATATCGAGGCCAACCACGCGACCCTGGCCGGGCACAGCTTTCATCATGAGATCGCCACCGCCGTGTCCCTGGGGATCTTCGGCAGTATCGATGCGAACCGCGGCGACCCGCAGAACGGCTGGGATACCGACCAGTTCCCCAACAGCGTCGAGGAAATGACCCTCGCGACCTATGAAATCCTCAAGGCCGGCGGCTTCAAGAACGGTGGCTACAACTTCGATTCCAAGGTGCGCCGCCAGAGCCTGGACGAGATCGACCTGTTCCACGGCCACGTCGCCGCCATGGATGTACTCGCCCTGGCACTGGAACGCGCGGCGGCAATGGTGCAGAACGATCGGTTGCAGCAGTTCAAGGACCAGCGCTATGCCGGTTGGCAGCAGCCGTTGGGCCAGGCGGTACTGGCGGGCGAGTTCAGCCTTGAGTCCCTGGCCGAACACGCGTTTGCCCACGCGCTCAACCCGCAGGCCGTCAGTGGCCGGCAAGAAATGCTTGAAGGCGTGGTCAATCGGTTTATCTATCGGTGACATTTGCGCGACAAATCTGCGCACAGGGCGTCGAGGGACGCTCTACAGTTCTACCCGCATCACGCTGTGTCTTTCCAACAACAATAAAAGGACGCACCACCATGAAATCATTCAAACGCACGCTACTCGCCAGCGCTCTGGCCCTGCTCGCCCTGCCGGTGATGGCCGATTCCGCCCATCCGAAAATCGGTTTCTCCATCGACGACCTGCGCCTGGAACGCTGGTCCCGCGACCGTGACTACTTCGTCGCGGCGGCGGAAAAACTCGACGCCAAGGTCTTCGTGCAGTCAGCCGATGCCAACGAGCAAAAGCAGATATCCCAGATCGAAAACCTGATTTCACGCGGCGTCGATGTGATCGTGATCGTGCCGTTCAACGCCACCGTGCTGACCAACGCCGTCGCCGAAGCCAAGAAGGCCGGGATCAAGGTCGTGTCGTATGACCGCCTGATCCTCAACGCGGATATCGACGCCTACATCTCCTTCGATAACGAAAAGGTCGGCGAGATGCAGGCCAATGGCGTGCTGCAGGCGGCGCCCAAAGGCAACTACTTCCTGCTCGGCGGCGCGCCCACCGACAACAACGCCAAGGTGCTGCGCGAGGGCCAGATGAAGGTGCTGCAACCGGCCATCGACAAGGGCGACATCAAGATTGTCGGCCAGCAGTGGGTCAAGGAATGGAACCCGACCGAAGCCCTGAGCATCGTCGAAAACGCCCTGACCCGGAACGACAATAAGATCGACGCCATCGTTGCCTCCAACGACGCCACCGCCGGCGGTGCGATCCAGGCCCTGGCCGCGCAAAAGCTGGCGGGCAAGGTGCCGATCTCCGGGCAAGACGCCGACCTCGCCGCCGTCAAGCGCGTGATCGACGGCACCCAGACCATGACCGTGTACAAGCCGCTCAAGCTGATCGCCACCGAGGCCGCCAAGCTCTCGGTGCAGCTTGCACGTAATGAAAAGCCCACCTACAGCTCGCAATACGACAACGGCAGCAAGAAAGTCGACACCATCCTGCTCACCCCGACCCCACTGACCAAGGCCAATATCGACCTGTTGGAGAAGGACGGGTTCTACACCAAAGAGCAGATCGGCCTGTAGGAGCGGGCTTGCCCGCGAAAAACGTCAACGATGACGCGGGCATCCTGGATGCGCGCGTTGCCTGTGGGTTCTTCGCGAGCAAGCTCGCTCCTACAGGAACACGCGTTTCTTCGGTCTTTTGTGTGAGCCATGGTCATGTCCGACTACCTGCTGCAAATGAACGGCATCGTCAAAAGTTTTGGCGGTGTCAACGCGCTCAACGGCATCGATATCAAGGTGCGGCCGGGGGAATGTGTCGGCCTGTGCGGCGAGAACGGTGCCGGCAAATCCACCTTGATGAAGGTGCTGTCGGCGGTTTATCCGCATGGCACCTGGGAGGGCGAAATCCTCTGGGACGGGCAACCGCTCAAGGCCCAGTCCATCAGCGAAACCGAGGCCGCCGGCATCGTCATCATTCACCAGGAACTGACCCTGGTGCCGGACCTGTCGGTGGCCGAGAACATCTTCATGGGCCACGAACTGACCCTGCCCGGCGGGCGCATGAACTACCCGGCGATGCTGCACCGCGCCGAAGCGTTGATGCGTGAACTCAAGGTGCCGGACATGAACGTCGCGCTGCCGGTGTCGCAGTACGGTGGCGGCTACCAGCAACTGGTGGAAATCGCCAAGGCCCTGAATAAGCAGGCGCGTCTGTTGATCCTCGACGAGCCTTCCTCGGCCCTGACCCGCTCGGAAATCGAGGTGCTGCTGGACATCATCAAAGGGCTCAAGGCCAAGGGCGTGGCCTGCGTGTACATCTCCCACAAGCTCGATGAAGTGGCAGCGGTGTGCGACACCATCACGGTGATCCGCGACGGCAAACACATCGCGACCACGGCCATGGCCGACATGGATATCCCACAGATCATCACGCAGATGGTCGGGCGCGAAATGAGCAACCTCTACCCCACCGAGCCCCATGAGATCGGCGAGGTGATTTTCGAAGCACGCCACGTCACCTGCTACGACGTCGACAACCCCAAGCGCAAACGCGTCGACGATATTTCCTTCGTGCTCAAGCGCGGGGAAATCCTCGGCATTGCCGGGCTGGTCGGCGCCGGGCGCACGGAGCTGGTGTCGGCACTGTTCGGCGCCTACCCGGGCCGCTACAGCGCCGAGGTGTGGCTAGACGGCCAACTGATCGACACGCGCACGCCGCTCAAATCGATCCGCGCCGGGCTGTGCATGGTGCCCGAGGACCGCAAGCGCCAAGGCATCATTCCCGACCTGGGCGTGGGCCAGAACATCACCCTCGCCGTACTCGACACCTATGCGCACCTGACGCGCATCGACGCCGAAGCCGAACTGGGCAGCATCGACCAGCAGATCGCACGCATGCACCTCAAGACTGCCAGCCCGTTCTTGCCGATCACCAGCCTGTCCGGCGGCAACCAGCAAAAGGCCGTGCTCGCAAAAATGCTGATGGCCAAGCCCAAGGTGCTGATCCTCGACGAGCCCACGCGCGGCGTGGATGTGGGCGCCAAGTATGAGATCTACAAACTGATGGGCGCGCTAGCGGCCGAAGGTGTGGCGATCATCATGGTCTCCTCGGAGCTGGCCGAAGTGCTCGGCGTGTCCAACCGCGTGCTGGTGATCGGCGACGGCCAGTTGCGCGGTGATTTCATCAATGCAGGCCTCACCCAGGAACAGGTCCTCGCCGCCGCGCTCAGCCAAAATAATAATGATCGGAAGACCGCTTAGATGAATCAGCTCAAACAGCTGTTTACCCGCTACAAAATGCTCGCCCTGGTGATCGCCGTGGCGTTCATCTGGCTGTTTTTCAGTTGGCAGACCGAGGGCGGTTTCCTCACGCCGCGCAACCTGTCCAACCTGCTGCGGCAGATGTCGATCACCGGAATACTGGCCTGCGGCATGGTGCTGGTGATCATCAGCGGCGAGATCGATTTGTCGGTGGGCTCGTTGCTCGGGTTGCTCGGCGGGCTGGCGGCGATCCTGGATGTGGTCTATCACCTGCCGCTGCTGGCCAACCTGAGCCTGGTGGCGTTGTGCGGGTTGATGATCGGTTTGGCCAACGGCTACATGACCGCTTACCTGCGTATCCCGTCGTTTATCGTCGGCCTGGGCGGCATGTTGGCGTTTCGCGGGATTCTGCTGGGCATCACCGGCGGCACCACGATTGCGCCGGTGTCGCCGTCACTGGTGTATGTGGGCCAGGGGTATTTGCCGCATTCGGTGGGCATCGGCCTTGGGATTTTGCTGTTGGCCCTGACCCTGTTTTTGACCTGGAAACAACGGCGCAACCGCGCACTGCACGGGCTGGCCGCGCATTCGTTGGTGCGCGATGTACTGCGCGTGGGGGTAATCGGCGCGGTGCTGGCCGGGTTCGTCACCACGCTCAACAGCTACGACGGCATCCCGGTGCCGGTGCTGCTGTTGCTGGTGCTGCTCGGCGTGTTCAGCTACGTCACCAGCCAGACCGTATTCGGCCGCCGCGTGTATGCGGTGGGCAGCAACATGGAAGCCACGCGCCTGTCGGGCATCAACGTGCAGGCGGTGAAACTGTGGATCTTCGGCATCATGGGCGTGATGTGCGCCCTCGCCGGCCTGGTCAACACCGCCCGCCTCGCCGCCGGTTCGCCGTCGGCGGGCAACATGGGCGAACTCGACGCCATCGCCGCGTGCTTTATCGGCGGCACCTCGATGCGCGGCGGCTCGGGCACGGTGTATGGCGCGTTGCTCGGGGCGTTGGTGATTACCAGCCTGGATAACGGCATGTCGATGCTGGATGTGGACAGTTACTGGCAGATGATTGTGAAGGGCAGCATTTTGGTGCTGGCGGTGTGGGTGGATGTGAGTACGCGGGCGGGTCGGCGATAAACCCCACCGCATAACCCCTGTGGGAGGGGGCTTGCCCCCGATGGCGGTGTCAGCCAAGTCATTGTCGACTGAGCCACCGCCATCGGGAGCAAGCTCCCTCCCACATGGACCGCATTTCATTGGAGTTAGTGGCATTTGGTCATGGTTTTTAAAGGGCCAGCAAGTCGGGTCGCTTTAAATTGCAGGACGTTTCCTAGACAATCTGCGCCGCCTTGTGCCTGTTGGAATCGATGGCTAGTCTGCGGTCCGTCACTGCCAAATCAGTGATCGGGTTTAGTCGCCCGACCTCTCATCACGTGCACGGTCTTCCATCAGTTTTTATGGTGGCTGTGCGCAGGGCGCCTTCGGGTGCGCCGGATTTTCGTGATGGCCGGTCGACTAACCTGCGTACAGCCGCCACCCTACGTTTAGTCGCGGCGGGGTGGCGAATCTCAATCCATCACGGAATTACACCATGAATAAAGTCCTACCCGACCCACCCATCGATCCCACCAAAGACCGCGCCGCCTTCAACCGCGCCATCGACCATTACCTGCCCACCCAAGGTTTCCACGCCGTCAACGAAGACCTGAGCTTCGAAGACGCCCTGCTCTACACCGCCAGTTTGCTGGACAGCGCTTCGGCGACGGCGCTGGATTGCGGGGAGCTGCTGGAGAAACCGGAGCGGGCGAAGATCCTCGCGGTGTGGCATTTGCTGGAAATCGCCAAAACCACGGTTGACCGCTCCATCGAGTGCCTCAGGCCCACGAAGACCACTGCCTGACCACGGACAAAAAAATGTGGGAGGGAGCTTGCTCCCGATAGCGGTGGTTCAGCCAAGTCGTTGTCGACTGACACTCCGCCATCGGGAGCAAGCCCCCTCCCACATTTGGATCGGTTTACACCCGATGAAATCAGGCCGGCTATCGCGCTGCCGTTACTGACTCAACACAACATCGCGCATCGCCGGAATGTAACCGTAGTCGTAAGCCTCCTGCACAAACGAGCGATCACCCTTCAATACAATCCGAACCGTAGGCGCTTCGGTGCCGCCAATGCGGTAGTCATCGCCACTGGTGGGCACGCTGTCGATAAACGACGTCACCAGGCCGTTGGGCATCACGCAGTGGGAATAGGTTTGGAACGGCTGCGAAGGCGGGTTGCCCAGTACCAGCCCCGAGGCGTTCATCGGCGTGTAGGGGCCGAACAGATGATCGCCGACGAATCCATAGACGCCGTCCGGGCCGGTCACGCCGTCGGCATAAGTGAACTTGTGACTGATGGTGAACAAGTAATACTTGTTGTCCTGGAACACATAGTGCGGACGCTCGGTTTGATCGTTCACGCCCACGGCAGTGACCAGCGGCGGCAGGATTTCCCACTCGTCACCATTGAGGTCCTTGGCGACTGCTATGCCGATACACCCCACTTGGTAGCGGGCCCCGCCCACATCCTCATGCCCCGGTGGCACCAGGCCCGTCTCGTTCGGGCCCACTTCGTGAGTCCCGCGCTCGCCGGCCACGTTGCCTTCGAACACCATGTACAATTTGCCATCTACCGGATCAATAAAGGGGCTGGGATCGCGAAAGTTCCAAGTCGCATTCTGTGCTTCCGTTTGGTAATAGGTGCCGTCGGCATCAAACAACGATTTGACCTGATCAAAGCCCTGCAGGGTGACACCGGTATCCGACGTGATGACCTGGCCTCTGACTTTGGCAATCGTGGCGCCCGGCGTGACACAGGTGTAGTACAGGTCAATATCACCGTTGTTATTCAACAGGATCGGCGTGCCCGCCCATTCACGCGTGGTCGGCGAAACCCCTTCGGCCATGACGCGGCCGCCGAAGATCCAGTCCTTGCCGGTGCGCGAATACCAGTAGCAGATACGCGCATGGCCATGGCGGTCTTCCCAATCGCGCTTGATGTCGTAACGGCCATCGGCATTGATGAATTGTGGATCATGGGGGCGACGATCGGCGGTCAGTGTGAAAATCACTGACCAGCCATTGACCGATACCACCGTGCCATCCAGTTCACGCAATGGCATGGTGTCCCAAATAAAGATCGTGTCACTCATGACAGGAAAGTCAGAACTCACTAACGGCTGTGTGGTCGTCGGGTCATTCTCATTAACTTTCAGCGCATCGGCCCGTGTCCAACGAGTGGGTGTGTAATTCGTATGTTTCATGATGATGTCCTTTTGCTGGCGCTTATATGACAAGCGAAGATTAAATAGCACATGACAGCCAGCAAATAAATTGCGACTGAAAGAGCAAGCGGTAGTTGGCTCTGATAGTGCGAAACAAGGTTTAACATGGAAGTCTGCTTATCGCAACATGAAGAATCATTTAGACTACAAAGGCCATCACTGTATTTATATCCTTGATATAATTACAGTGGCACTTGCAACAAATGAAGACTCGGTAGAAAGCTAGCTAATCAACTACCGAACACCAGCACCCCGGCCTGGGCCCCGGCATTTTTCTGCGCGAACTCCTTGGCTTGTGCCGCGGTCTTCAAGGTATAGCCATAGTTGGACAGTGCCGTCCATTGCGCTTTCGGCGACTTCTGATTGGTGATAGGGGCACACTGTTTGTATCAGTGAAGGTCCCAGTTCCTTTGTCATCCAACATGCCTTTGTTTTGGCTACCTTCGCCAAAGTAATTACTTTCAGAAAGAATATTCGCGTTCTGCGCCAGGGTAAAACCGAGGTGGAAGTTGTTGATGTAGTTGTTATAGACATGAAAGTAGCCGTAACGCATCAAGCCGGGCGCACGCACTTCCAGATTGTCGAAACGGTTATGGCACAACGTCAGGCGTGGGTACCCATTGAATGCCTTGTCATTGTCATCTGCTGGATGACCAAAGATCAAACCGTACTTGTGGTTGCCAAAAAAGCAGTTGCTGATAGTGGCGTAATCGGCCTTTTCGCCGATATATAGCAGTTTGTCGGTACTGCCGTCGGAGGTTGACCAGCTATGGCCGACGAAAGAGCAGTGATCGATCCAGTACTGGCTGCCGTAATTCAGGTAGACCTGAATATCGTCGTTCTCCTTAATATTCACCGAATGCTTGAAGACAATATTCTGCAGAATAATATTCTGCGACTGCGCTGTTGCACGCAGGTGAATATTCTCCAGGGTTCGGTTCTGGAACGAGCCGATCAGGGTCTTGTTGGCGCCCATGTTCACTTTGGTCAGGCTCGACGCCGAGATATTACTGTTGATCACCAATACCCGAGGGGTGGTGTCGCCAATATTAGCCTTGAGTTGATCCAGGGTCGTGATACTGACCACGGGGCCGGTCCATCCGCCGGTGACTTTTGCCGCTAGGGCAAAACCGGTCAAACCGGTGAGTTTGCTTTCTGGATACGACATGAGTTCCCTCTCTATAAATAAAAACGGCTCGGTATGACGAGCCTGTGCATCAAGTTAATCCGTTAACTTGCACACAGTGTTTGGCATGGCTGAAGTTGCCGAGTGTTGGTCGATCAGCGCTTAAACACTGTGTTTATGTACAGTATTCTGTATAAATGAATCCGTCAACCATCAAGTGGCAAATAACAAAAGTGGGAGGGGCGGTGTGGGTGGATGTGAGTACGCGGGCAGGTCGGCGGTGAGCCCCACTCTCACCGACACCGCTTAACCCCTGTGGGAGGGGGCTTGCCCCCGATGGCAGCGGGTCAGCCAAGTCGCTGTCGACTGATACTCCGCCATCGGGGGCAAGTCGAACCGTCGCACCGCCCCTCCCACATTGACCGTATTTCATTGTTTGAGCGGCGGTGAGCCCCACTCTCACGGATACCCCCCACAGTGGATAGGCGTTGCGTTAAAGGCCGTCGACCCACGACATTTATCACGTTTATTTGACGTTTTTTTCTCATTCCAACCTTTACATTCGCCGCGCCTAAATATGCAAATGATTCCTATTGATATAATCTAAATCGACCTCAAGCAGATTTCCCGTGCAGCCATAAAAACCCGGAGCGCTCACCGCATGACCACCCGTCTTCCTTCGTTCGTCAAAAAAGCCCTGCTCGCCACCGCCCTGGTCAGCGCCGGGCATGTTTATGCCGCCAGCGAGCCGGTCGGCATCGTGGTCTACAACGCCCAGCACGAAAGCCTCACCAAGGCGTGGGTCGAAGGGTTCACCCAGGAAACCGGGATCCCGGTGACCGTCCGCAATGGCGACGACACCGAGATGGGTAACCAGCTCGTGCAGGAAGGCGCCGCCTCTGCGGCTGACGTGTTCCTCACCGAAAACTCCCCGGCCATGGTGCTGGTGGACAACGCAGGCTTGTTCGCGCCGGTCGCGCCGACCACCCTGGAACAGGTGGATGCCGCCTACCGCCCGGCCCACGGCAAATGGGTGGGCATCGCCGCGCGCTCCACGGTGTTTGTGTACAACCCGAGCACATTGAAAGAAGGCGACCTGCCAAAATCCTTGCTGGACCTGGCTTCGCCAAGCTGGAAAGGCCGTTGGGCAGCCTCGCCGGCCGGTGCCGACTTCCAGGCCATCGTCGCCGCCGTGCTGGAGCTCAAGGGCGAGGCCGCTACCCTCGACTGGCTCAAGGCAATGAAGGCCAACGCGAGCATCTACCGTGGCAACAGCGCCGTGCTCAAAGCCGTCAACGCCGGCCAGGTCGACAGCGGCGTGATTTATCACTATTACAGCTTCGTCGACCAATCCAAGACCGGCGAAAACAGCAAGAACACTCAACTGCACTACTTCAAGCACCAGGACCCGGGCGCGTTTGTGAGCATTTCCGGGGCGGGTGTGTTGGCTTCCAGCAAGCACAAGGAACAGGCCCAGGCCTTCCTGAAGTGGATCACCGGCAAAGACGGCCAAGCGGTCCTCAAGGACGGCAATTCGTTCGAATACGCGGTCGGCCAGAACGCCCAATCCAACCCCAAGCTGACCCCACTGGCGCAATTGGACGCACCTAAGGTCGACGCGTCGAAGCTCAACAGCAAAAAGGCTGTCGAGCTGATGACCCAGGCCGGACTGCTCTGATTGCTGCCTGAATCGTCGATACCCGGCATCGCCCACGCGCAGCCACGCAAACGCCCCCACGGACGGTTCAAAAACCGTGGGGGCACGTGGGTCACCAGTTTATCGGTACTGGTTTCGTTGTTGGCGCTGCTGCCGATTGCGTTTGTGATCGGCGTGTCCTGGCAAATCGGCTGGGCACAGATCGAAGCGTTGGTGTGGCGCCCGCGCGTCGGTGAGTTGCTGGTCAACACCGTGTTGCTGGTCCTGTTCACCCTGCCGTTGTGCGTGGCGCTGGGCATTGCACTGGCGTGGTTGACCGAGCGCAGCAATCTGCCGGGGCGCCGCGCGTGGTCGTTGTTGGCGGTCGCGCCGCTGGCGGTGCCGGCGTTTGTGCACAGTTACGCGTGGGTCAGCCTGGTGCCGTCGATCCACGGCTTGCCGGCCGGTGTGCTGGTGTCGGTGATTGCCTATTTCCCCTTTCTGTACCTGCCGGTGGCGGCGACTCTGCGGCGGCTTGATCCTGCGATTGAAGACGTGGCCGAATCCCTGGGTCTCAAGCCCTGGGCGGTGTTCTGGCGGGTGGTGTTACCCCAGTTGCGCCTGGCGATCTGCGGCGGCGCGCTGCTGGTCGGCCTGCATCTGCTGGCCGAATACGGCCTGTACGCGATGATCCGCTTCGACACCTTCACCACGGCGATTTTCGATCAGTTCAAATCCACCTTTAATGGCCCGGCGGCGAATATGCTGGCGGCCGTGTTAGCCCTGTTTTGCCTGGCGATGCTCACCGCTGAGGCCTCGGCACGTGGCCATGCACGCTATGCGCGGGTCGGTTCCGGCAGCGCCCGCGAGCAGCGCATCGTCAGGCTGAGCCCCATCACCACCCTGCTCGCCCTCGGTTTGCAAGCTGTGACCTGTGCGTTGGCCCTGGGTGTGCCGCTGTTCACCCTGGGTAAATGGTTGATCGCCGGTGGCCGCGAGGTCTGGCAGTTCAGCGAATTGCTGCCGGCGCTGGAGCAAACCGTGCTGCTGGGCGTTGCCGGTGCCGTGCTGACCACCTGTGCGGCGGTGCCGATCGCCTGGCTGTCGATTCGCGCACCGGGGCGCCTGCAGCGCATCCTGGAAAGCTGCAACTACATCACCAGCTCATTGCCCGGCATTGTCGTGGCACTGGCGCTGGTCACGGTGACCATCCACTTTGCCCGGCCGATCTACCAGACCACGATCACCGTGCTGCTCGCCTACCTGCTGATGTTCCTGCCACGGGCGCTGGTCAGCCTGCGGGCGGGTATCGCCCAAGCCCCGGTGGAGCTGGAAAACATGGCGCGCAGCCTTGGCCGCTCGCCGGGCCGGGCACTGTGGCTGATCACAATGCGCCTGGCGGCGCCGGCCGCCGCTGCGGGAGCGGCACTGGTGTTCCTCGCGATCACCAACGAACTGACCGCCACCCTGTTGCTCGCGCCGAACGGCACGCGCACCCTGGCCACCGGGTTCTGGGCGATGACCAGCGAAATCGACTACGCCGCAGCGGCGCCTTACGCGTTGATCATGATTCTGCTCTCACTGCCGTTGACCGGCCTCCTTTACCACCAATCCAAACGCACGGCCGGCCGATGAACGCCCTCGAACTCACTGCACTCTGCAAAACCTTCGGCACCCAACAGGCCTTGGCCGACGTCAGCCTGGCGGTGCCCAACGGCAGCCGCATGGTGATCGTCGGGCCTTCTGGCTCCGGCAAGACCACCTTGCTGCGGATGATTGCCGGCTTCGAATTTCCCGACAGCGGCAGCCTGACCCTGAACGGCCAGGTGCTGGTTGACGCCACCCACGCGGTGCCGGCGCACCAACGCCAGATCGGCTATGTGCCGCAGGACGGCGCGCTGTTCCCGCACATGACCGTGGCCGACAACATCGGCTTCGGGCTGGCGGCCAAACATGCCTCGCGACACGCACGCATCGCCGAACTGATGGACAGCGTGGCTCTCGACGCCAACATGGCCCGGCGCTGGCCCCACGAGCTGTCCGGCGGCCAGCAGCAACGGGTGGCGCTGGCGCGGGCGTTGGCGCAACAGCCCCGGTTGATGCTGCTGGATGAGCCGTTTTCCGCGCTGGACACCGGCCTGCGCTCGGCCATGCGCAAGATGGTGGCGCGGTTGCTGAGCGACGCGGGCATCACCACGATCCTGGTCACCCATGATCAAAGCGAGGCGCTGTCGTTCGCCGACCAGTTGGCGGTGATGCGCCAGGGGCGCCTGGTGCAATCGGGCCGCCCAATGGACCTGTACCAGTACCCCGTCGATGAGCAGACCGCGTTGTTTCTCGGTGAAGCCGTGGTATTGCCCGCCAGGATCGAAGCCGGTTGGGCCCACTGCGCACTGGGTCGCGTGCCGGTCGACAGCCAGGCCAACCAAGGTACGACACGGATCATGCTGCGCCCGGAGCAACTGCTCCTGAGTACCACCGACGGTTCCGGCTGCCGTGGCGTGGTCACCGAACGCGAATTCGGCGGCAATACCTGCACCCTGACCGTGGCGTTGCAAGCGGATGAGGGCGTGCCCGGCCAAGCCATCCTGGTGCGCAGCTCGGGCCTGCAAGCCCCAAACATCGGCAGCGTGGTACACCTCACCACGGTGGGCACGGCCCATGTGCTGAAAAAACCAGCGGCGCTCAATCTCAGCTGAGTTTCGGGGCCTACCGTGGGCGAAACCGGCGCAGATTACCTCGCCACCGGCTGCTCCAAACCCGCCGATAAGCCCAAGGACAGCGCCGGCTCAGCGACCAGCCAACACCCGACAACCACTCGGGCGAGTGGTTGTCGGGGCAGCGCTTACTTCGACACCGGCATCGCAAACTCCGCGCCCTGCTCGATGCTCTCCGACCAGCGCTGCATGATCGACTTCTGCTTGGTGTAGAAGCGCACCCCTTCGGTGCCGTAGGCATGCATGTCGCCGAACAGGCTTTTCTTCCAGCCACCAAAGCCGTGCCAGGCCATCGGCACCGGGATCGGTACGTTGATGCCGACCATGCCCACTTCGATACGCCGCGCGAATTCGCGGGCGATGTTGCCGTCGCGGGTGAAGCAGCTGACGCCGTTGCCGAACTCGTGGTCGTTGACCAGTTTTACGGCCTCGGCAAAGTCATTCACGCGGACACAGGCCAGCACCGGGCCGAAGATTTCTTCGCGGTAGATGCTCATCTCTTTAGTCACGTGGTCGAACAAGGTCGCGCCGAGCCAGAAGCCGTTTTCCAGGCCAGGTTCGGTCGGCACGTAATCACGCCCGTCGAGCAGCAGGTGCGCGCCGGCCTGGACGCCTTGTTCGATGTAGCCGCTGATGCGTTCCAGCGCGGCGCGCGAGACAATCGGGCCCATTTCGGCCTTGAGGTCGCGGCCGTCGGTGATGCGCAGTGTCTTGGCCCGCTCGGTCAGGGCGGCGATGACTTTGTCACCGACATCGCCCACCAGCACCGCCACCGAGATCGCCATGCAGCGTTCGCCGGCACTGCCGTAGGCCGCGCCCATCAGCGCGTCGACGGTGCGCTCGATGTCTGCGTCGGGCATCACCACCATGTGGTTTTTCGCGCCGCCCAGGCCTTGGACGCGTTTGCCGTGGCGTGCGCCGGTTTCATAGATGTATTGGGCAATCGGCGTGGAACCGACAAAGCTCACGGCCTTGACGTCCGGGTGTTCGATCAGCGCGTCCACCGCTTCCTTGTCGCCCTGCACCACGTTGAACACGCCTTTGGGCAGGCCGGCTTCACGCAGCAGTTCGGCCATGAACAGCGCGGCGCTCGGGTCGGTCGGGCTGGGCTTGAGGATGAAGGTGTTGCCCGCCGCGATGGCGATCGGGTACATCCACATCGGCACCATCACCGGGAAGTTGAACGGCGTGACGCCGGCGACCACGCCCAGGGGCTGGCGCATCGTCCAGTTGTCCATGCCACGCGAGACCTGGTCGGAGTGTTCGCCCTTGAGCAGGTTGGGAATGCCACACGCGAATTCGAGGATGTCGATGCCACGGTCGACTTCGCCCTGGGCATCGGTAAACACCTTGCCGTGTTCGGCGACGATGATGCGCGCCAGGTCGTCCTTGCGTTCGCGCAGCAGGTGCAGGTATTGGAACAACACACGGGCGCGGCGGATCGGCGGGGTGTCGGCCCAGTCGGCGAAGGCGGCTTGCGCGGCGGCGACGGCTTCGCCGACGGTCTGGCGGCTGGCCAGGGCGACGCGCGCGGTCACGGCGCCGGTGGCCGGGTTGTACACGTCCTGATAGCGATCATCGCGGCTCACGCGCTGGTCGTTGATGTAGTGCTCGAGGGTTGTGGTCATGGCAGTCGATCCCAGGTGGGTAGCGTTGGGACACACGATAGGCTTTCGGTTTGTTCCAAACCAGAGCAGAATCAAGAACTGATTGTCCTTGCAAGCGAACAATAGACCCATGGAAAAGTCTGAGATCGAAGGGCTGTGGACCCACATCCACTGGCTCTCGGTGCTGGAAGAACACGGCACCTACACCGCCGCCGCCGCGCGCCTGGGGGTGAGCAAGTCGGCGGTCAGCCAGCGCATCAGCGACCTGGAAAAAGCCACCGGCACGCGCCTGGTCACCCGCACTACCCGCAGCGTGCGCCTGACCGACGCCGGGCAGTCACTGACGCGGGACGTGCGCAGCGCCTACGCACAGATCGCCCGCAGCTTTTCCTCGGTGCGCGACGCCGCCGGGGAAATCCGCGGCCTGGTGCGCCTGACCGCACCGGTCGCGTTCGCCCGGCAGCAACTGGTGCCGCACCTGTCGGAATTCCTGCAGCTGTACCCGCAGGTACGTATCCAGCTGGATGTGTCGGATGCCTTGAGTTCGCTGGCTGCCGAAGGCTACGACCTGGCAGTGCGCCACGGTTTTCAGGTGCCGGAAACCCACGTGGCGTGGAAGCTGTGCAACACCACCTCGGTACTGGTCGCCACCCGCGACTACCTGCAACGCCACGGCGAACCGCGCACGCCTGGCGACCTCAGCGCGCACAACTGCCTCTACTATCCGCGCGGCACCGATCAGCCCGCCTGGACCTTCGAGCGCGGCAGCAAAAAGCTCGAGCGGGTCACCGTGCCGATCGCCGGGAGCTTTTCCACCAACAACAGCGAAGCCTTGCGCGACTCGGCGCTCAATCACCTGGGCATCGCCCTGCTCCCGGATTTCAGCGCCCATGCGGCGCTGGCCGGCGGCACGCTGGTGCAGGTGCTCAAGGGCTGGACGCTCAAGGGCGCGTTTGCCGATGAGATTTACTTGATACGGCCCTACTCGCCCCATGTGCCCAAATCCGTGAGTGCGTTGGTGGGTTATTTGAAGGAAAAACTCTCCGGGGGATTTCGTTTCGAGGGTTAACCGCGTACATCACGCGGCCTCATCGCGCAGAGGCTGCCGGCTGGTTCGTTTGGATGGGCGGCAGATAGGCGGAGCGCTCGATGACATCCGTGCGTACCGCCGAAGGTTGGCCCGCCGAGTTACGGGCAAAGCTGCACAGGGTGACAGGGAGCTGCGATACCGGGTAGCTCGCACCGCCATTGGCCAGGCTATAGCGGACGTCGTCGTTGTCACGGCAGGCCGCTTCAGCCGAAGTGTCCACATAGAAGTAATGATGGGTGAAAGCGGTTTGCGGGTCGTCCCAGTAGACGCTGTAGTTCAGGCCGATGCGCGGCACCGGCGCTGGGTCGGTCAAGAAAACCGAGTGGGTGAACGCATTGTGCAGCAAGGCCGGCGTCAACGCCTCGCCGGGGGTTTGGACGCCGATGATGCACAGCACATAAGCGCCCAGCGCCGGGCCGATGGCTTGGTTGATGTAACCCTCGGTTGACGCAGTAGCACTTTGATAACCACTGGGCAACCTGCACTCATTGACGTTGCGCACGGCCTTGAAGCGATAGAACGGGTCCTGGATCGAGAACCTGATGTTCCACGTCGGCTGCACACTCTGCCCGAGTTCGCCCAGTTGCATATGGACATAGGGGTTCAGCGTCCAGGGTTCCTCAAGGAGGATATCGACGGCTTTGAGCTGGCAATCAGGCGTATTGTTCAAGAATTGGCCCTCGACAAAACAGCGGTGCAGGTCGTTGGCTGGATAGCTGTAGTTGAACTTGGCCGCTTCACACGCCGAAACGTTCTGGCAGTTGTTGAGGATGTCCTTTTTGATGACTGCAGCGACTTTGCTGACAATGCCAGTGACTTCGTTGGTATGCCGGTCCAGCATCGGGCTGCCGGAACTGCCGTATTGCAGGTCGTTGCAGCGGTTTTTCAGGGCCCCGGGAAACACCCCGGGATGCTCGACAAAGCTGTTGGTCGGCGTTTCCTTGCAGGCGCTCATGCGCAAGCCCTTCTGCCGAAAGCCGCTCGGGGAACCGACATTGACGACCTCACGCTCCCCCGTACTTTGATGGGTGGCGAGCTTGAGCGGCATGATGCCGTCGGTGATCAGATGGGCGAGTGACGTATCCAGTTCAAGCACCGCCAAATCAGTGCCGACCATACTGGTCCAATGCGCCGTTTTAATGCGAAACCTGCGCTGTAGCGCCAACGTATCGTGGAAATAGTTGAACGTGATGCTCGCCTCTATGGCTTGGTTGATATGGGCCGTGCCGAAACTGAAGTACACGCAATGCCCGCTGGTCAAGACATACGCCGGACCGACGGCCTTGCTCTGCCGGTTGCGGGTATCCAGCAGCACCGCGGTGCAGGTTTGGCCGATAGCGTTTTTCAACAAACCGATACCGGACCACAACGCATAACGCTGGTCGCGGTTCTGCAGCGCGATGGAGGCGCTGCCGTCGCTCAGGCCCTGGGCCAGGTCTCTGGCTTGGGTGTGGCCGACAAGGCACGGCAACAACAGTAACAAAAGGGGAAAGATGCAGCGGGTCAGCATGATCGAGTGTCCGTATGGCAACAGGGGGGGTGCCGAACGTACTGGAGGCTTGGCGAACAGGTGACCTACATAGTTGTGGGCGCGGCCGGCTTCGACGGCCAAGGTGCTGGAGCGTGAGTATCACGCGACCGGGCGTTCGGTGGCGCGCTACAGCGACGCCTTGGACCAAGGTGACCTGCGGTTCAAACAAAAGTCGCCGTAGATATCGGCGTACTTATAAACCCAGCCGAAAAAAAACCACTCAATAGAGTGGTTTTTTTCGGCGTTGCGCCTATGGCAGCGGGTCGAACTTCAGCGCGCTCAGGCTTTGCACCTTGTCCTCGCGCACCATCTTGTACTCAGTGTTCGGGCCGATCCAGCGGTCCCAGATCGCGTCGATCTCCCCCGCCGTCTCCATCGCCATCAACGACTCATTGACCTTGGCCAGGAAGGCCGGCTCGTCGCGGCGCATGCCGGCGCCAATGGGTTCCAGGGCCATCGGTTCCTTGGCCAGCGCCAGTTCGACACCAGCGGCCTTGGCCTGGTTGACCAACTTGAGCGCGGTCATGGTGTTGGTCACCAGGCCCACTACCTTGTTCTGTTGCAGGGCCATGTATGCCGAGCCGGTGTCCTGGAAGGTCACCGGAGTAGCGCCGGCGATGCGGATCGACTGCTCGGAGGTGGAGCCCTTGGTAGAACTGATGCGCTTGTCCTTGAAGAAACTCTTCGGCTGATCAGCATTGGCCGCGCGCACCACCAGGGTTTCCTTGGCGATGTAGTACGGATCGCTGAACTGGATCTGTTCGGCGCGGGTCTTGGTGTAGGCCAAGTTGGCGAAGATCACATCGACGCGGCCCATCTTCACCTCCGGGATACGCGCCTCAACCGACAGCGGCTTGAGCTCCAGTGCCACGCCCATGTTCTTGGCCAGGGCCTTGCACAGGTCGACGTCCATGCCTACCAGTTCACGGGTTTGCGGGTCCGGTGCGGAGAACGGCGGCACGTCGGCGTACACACCGCAGCTCAACGATTTCTTGGCCAGAATGTCGCTCAACTGGTCGGCCTGCGCCACTGCAACGGCCAAAGGGGCCAAGGCCAGAGCGATAAACAGATGCTTCATACTCATGGAAAACTCCTGAAAAGTGGTCAATCAAAAGGGCAGAGGGAGCAAAGTCGCCGCGGCTCAATGGGCTCGTAGGTCGGCAATAAAACGTTGCGCTCGCGGGTGCGATGGCTGCATGAAAAAGCTCGAGGGCTTGCTCTTTTCCAGAATCTGCCCGGCGTCCATAAACCAGATGGTGTCGGCGACTTCACGGGCGAAGTTCATTTCGTGGGTCACGCACATCATGGTCATGCCGTCCTTGGCCAGGCCTTTCATCACGCTCAGCACTTCGCCGACCATTTCCGGGTCGAGGGCGCTGGTGGGTTCATCGAACAGCATCACCGGCGGCTCCATGGCCAGCGCACGGGCAATCGCTACGCGCTGCTGCTGGCCACCGGAGAGCTGCGCCGGGTAAGCCCCGGCCTTGTGGGCCAGGCCGACGCGGTCAAGCAGTTCCATGGCCTTTTGTTTGGCCGCCGCGCCTTTGAGGCTGCGGATCTTGCTCGGCGCCAGGGTGATGTTTTCCAGCACCGATAAATGGGGGAACAGGTTGAAGCTCTGGAACACGAACCCGACCCGGCTGCGCAGGCGATTGATCTGCGCATCGGTGCCGTGTACGTCCTGACCATCGAACAGGATCTGGCCGCCCTGGATGTCTTCCAGGCGGTTGACCGTGCGAATCAAGGTCGACTTGCCGGAACCCGATGGCCCACACAGCACCACCACTTCGCCCGGCTGCACCTCGGCAGTGATGTCGGTCAGCGCCTGGTACTCGCCGTACCATTTATTGATTTTCGAAAACATGATCATTGGATGCATGGACGCAGCCCTCTTCAATTATCGGTGGCCAACAACGGATCGCTCGACACGGCTTGCCCGCCATCACCCAGGCGCTTGCGCGCTATCCGCCGCTCTACCCAGCCGGCCAGGTGAGTCAGGCCGAAACAGAGCAGGTAGTAGATGATCGCCAGGATGAAAAACACCTGGAACGGTTTGGTCAGCAGTTGGTTGTTGACTTGATTGGCGGCGAAAGTCACTTCCTGGACATTGATCACATAGCCCAGGGACGTTTCCTTGATGATTGAGATGAACTGGCTGATAAGGCTGGGCAGCGCGTTGTACAGCGCCTGGGGCAGGATCACCCACACCGTGGTGCGTACATAACCCAGGCCCAAGGCACGCGACGCTTCGTACTGCCCGGCCGGCAACGCCTGAATACCGCCGCGAATGATTTCGCACAGGTAGGCGCTTTGGTAAATCACCAGGGTGCAGAGCATGGTCATGAACCCGGTGATGTTGTGCCCGATCAGCAAGGGCACCAGGAAGTAAGTCCAGAAGATCACCATCAGCAGCGGGATACCCCGCAACACATACACCCACACAGTGGCGAGCAGACGCAGCCCTTTCCAAGGCGAGACCCGCGCCAACGCCAACAGCAAGCCGAACGGGAACGCCAGCAACAGCGCCAGCGCCGCCAGGATCAAGGTACTCGCCAGGCCGCCCAGCGGACCATGGGGGTACTGGCCGATCAGGAACAGCGCCCAGTTTTGCTGCACGATCGAAACGATATCGAGCATTGCCGTCTACCTCGCCATGGCTTTGCTGAAGTGCCGGGCCAACAACGCCCCGACGCCCATCAGCAGCAGAGAAAACACCAGGTAGAACACCGTGGCGACCAGGTACGACTCGAAGGTGCGGAATGTATAGTTCTCGACCTCGCGGGTGGCGTAGGTCAGTTCCATCACGCCGATGGCCATCGCCAGGCTGGTGTTCTTGAACAGCAACACCGTGTGATTGATCAGCGACGGCAGGCAATTACGCACGCCCTGGGGCAGGATCACGTAGCGCATCGAGCGCACGTAGCCCAGGCCCAAAGCCCTGGAGGCTTCGGTCTGCCCCGCGGGGATCGCGCGCAGACCGCTGCGGATGTCTTCACAGAAATACGCGGCCTGGCACAGGCCCAGGGCAATCACGGAGAACAGGTATTCGGTGTTGTGGTTGGCCAGCCACAGTTGCGTGGACTCGTTGAGCAAGGTCGGCACGCCGAAGTACCACAACATCAGCTGCACCAGGGTCGGTACATTGCGGTGATACGACACATACCCGGCGACCAGACGGTCGACCAGCTTGTTGCCGGTCAGACGCACCGTCACCAGCGTCAGTGCCAGCACCATCGCCAGCAGCCAGGCGAACAACGCCAGCTGCAAGGTCATTTCGATGCCCTTGACGATCAACTCGGCATACTCGCCTTGCAGAATCGCGGCCAAATCGAAGTCTTGCTTCATGGTCAATCCCTATCGGCATTGGGCTAGGGCAGAAATAAAAATCACCCGGCATGACCGTGGTGGAATGACGCGACGACGGATAGGTCCGTTCTGTTTTGGGCGAACGGTGTTCAGCCCTGGTAATCCTGGGGCCGGGCGGTCGAGAGTCCACCCGGGACTTGCAAGGTCGGAGTGATTTCCATGTGGCCGATGTTCACCGCAATCGGCGCGGCAATCGCAAAGGCGATGGCGTCGGCGATGTCCTTGGCTAGCGGCAGTTCGAAGCCTTCGACAAAGCGCTTGTGGGTCTCCTCCGAATCACCGTGTACATGGGCAAAGATGTCAGTGGCGACGCGGCCAGGGCAGATCTCGGTGACCCGCACGCGCTTGCCGAAGGCATCGATGCGCAACTGGCGCGACAACATGCTCACCGCTGCCTTGGTCGCGTGGTACGTCGAGTTGCCGCCAAAGTTGTAGGCAGCGGCAATCGAGCTGATGTTGATGATGTGCCCGCAATCGCGCTCGACCATGCCCGGCAATGCCAGGCGCGCCAGATGCAAGACGGCACGCAGGTTGACGTCGATCAGCAGGTCGATGCCGCAGGCGTCGGCCTTGAGAATCGAGCCAGGTTTATCGACGCCGGCGTTGTTCACCAGGATGTCGAAGCGCTGGGTCTCGAATAAACGGGTCAGCCCAGCCAGGTCGGTGACGTCGATGGCGTGGGCGATGCAGCCGGTCTTGGCGGCGAGCGCCTCGAGCTTGTCGGCGCTGCGGGCCAGGGCATGTACCTGCACGCCTTCCTGGCACAGGCGCTCGACGACCGCGGCGCCAATCCCGGAAGAAGCACCGGTGACCAGCGCGGTTTTGTAGTCTGAAAATGGCATGTTGCTGTCCTCATAGGCGTGTGCGGACCACTCCTGTGATCGCGATGTCTTTGACTCTATCCAGCACGGGCGCTAGCGGCCAAGACGGAATGACTGTGTGGCAATAAGCCCTGCTTATGACGCTGCCAGCAGCTGCGAAATCGGCGTGATGCAGCCGCCCGCTTGCTCTATTTCAAGCCGGATGGTGCGGGCCAGCTCAACCGCGCCTGGGGTGTCGCCATGCAACAGGATCGAATGGGCCGGCACCGCGATGCGCTTGCCGTTGAGGCTGGTCACCGTGCCCTCTTCCAGCAACTGGCGAACCCGCTGCAGCACGGCCGTCGGGTCCTTGATTACCGCCCCTGGCACGATGCGCGGCACCAGCAGGCAATCATCGTCATAGGCGCGGTCGGCAAGAAAGGTGGTAGCCACGCGCAGCCCGCAATGTTCGGCGGCGTCTTCGATGGCCCGACTGCTGGAGGAACTGATAATCAGCGTCGGATCGAACGCCGCCACGGCCCGCACCAAAAGCCCGGCCAGCGCCGCGTCGGCCGCGACCATGTTGCCCAGCGCGCCATGAAAGCTCATGTGCGTCATACGGTGCTCATTGACCGCCGCGATCCCGGCCAGGGCGCCTAGCTGGTAGATCACATAGGTCGCCAGTTCCTTGAGCTCGATGTTCATCTGCCGCCGACCGAAGCCCATCAGGTCGGGAAAGCCCACATGAGCGCCGAGGTCGATGCCACCTGCCTTGGCCAGGCGCACGCTGGTGTCCATGATCAGCGGGTCGCCAGCATGGAAACCACAGGCCACGTTGGCCGAGGAAATCAGGCTCATCAACGCCTCATCCTCGCCCATTCGCCAAGGGCCAAAGCCCTCGCCCAGGTCCGCATTCAAATCGATCTTCATCACGTGTCCTCTCTGCTCATTCCGCTGCCAGGCGCATGAACGCCTCGCCATAACCGACGGTGGCGCCACACTCCGTCAGCACCGCCGCCAAACGCCCAGCGTGCTGGCTGCGCACTGGCAACAACAGCTCGCCCACTTGCAGAAATGCGACCAACTGGCCCCGCTCCACCAGGCTGCCCACGGTGACCAGCACTTCACGGTGATCGGGATGGCTCAGTCGCAAGTGGCCCAGTCCCGGCGTCTTCAGCAACTGCTCGTGCGCAGCCTCGACGGGCGGCGCGGCGGCAACGCCGCCTGCATCGCTGCTGCGCTTGAGCAGCAGTTGCATCCCCGGCCGGCAGATGTGCGCGCCCGCCAGGTCGGCCTCCTTGAGCCACACCGCCAACTGGCGGATTTCCTGATTTGTCATGTTCGATGTCCTTAATGCGAAGCCAGCCTGTGCAGGTCGACCAGGCGGCGGACCTGCACGAGATAACGTTGATTGTCTTCCAGGGCCGCGACGGCCTCGGCATAACTGCACTCGACAAACCGCACCTTGCTGCCGATCGGTGCCTGGCCGAGGCGCCACAGGTCGGCCTCGATCACCGTGCCGAATTTCGGGTAGCCGCCACTGGGTTGTGCATCACGCATCTGGATGATCGGTTGGCCGCCGTGGGGTACTTGGATAACCCCGGGGACGATGCCGTGGGAGCGGATTTCCATGGGTGCCTTGGGCAAGATCGGCGCGCCTTCGAGCCGGTAGCCGTAACGGTTACTCTGGGTGGTGATCTTCCATTCGCCAGCCCAGAACGCCGCGCGGGACTCATCCAGGAAGCAGTCGTACTCAGCCGCCGGCAACACCCGCATGGCCGGTACCCCGTCGCACAGCAAAGGCAATGCGTGGCTCGGTGAAACAACACCAAAATCGCTCGGCAGCTTGCTCACCCCAGGGCGCAGCGCAGCGATGCGGTCGCCCTGCTGCAAGGCCCGGCCATGCAACCCGCCGAACTCGCCGCGCAACTGAGTGCTGCGCGAGCCGAGCACCGACGGTACATCGACGCCGCCGGCCAGGCACAGGTAGGCGCGGCTGCCAGATGTCGGGTAGCCGAGGCTCAGTACCTGGCCTTCCCGCGCCTGCGCCACCCAGTACGGCGGCAATGGCTGGCCATCAAGGCTCGCGTCGCAGGCGGCGCCGGACACTGCGAAGGCACAGTCCTGAACAAAGCGCACCTCGAACGTAAACATCGGTATTTCGATCGCAGCGGCGCCTTCGGGGTTACCCAGCATCAGATTGCCCAACGCCAGCGCTAAATGGTCCATCGCGCCGGAAGTTCCCACGCCGTAACCGAGGCTGCCGAAGCGGCCGAAATCCTGGACGGTGGCCAGGGCGGTGGTCGATAAAACCTCTATCATCGAATGATCCTCTCGATGCGCAAGCGCAACATGTCGCCCGGCCTGAGCATCGCCGGCGGGTTTTGCGTCGGGTCAAAAAAAGTCATCTCGGTGCGGCCGATGGTGTTCCAGCCGCTGGGGCCGGCCGACGCGGACACACCGGTCTGCACCCCGCCGATCGACACGGAACCGGCGCCAACGCTGAGCACCGGCACCTGGCGCCGTGGCGTGGCCAGGCGCGCATCCATGCCGCCGAGGTAGCAATAACCCGGATGGCTGCCCAGGGCATATACCGGGTACAGCGGCTCGCAGTGCAGGTTGGCAATGGTTTCGATGTCCAGCCCGGTGTGCGCCACCACGTCCTGCATGTGCGGGCCAAACTCGCCGCCGTAGACCACCGGTAACTCGACGATGCGCCCTTCGAGGGGCAACGGCCGGCAGGTGTCCCAGGCTTGCAGCAAGCGCTCGCACAACCCGTCGAGATCGCGCGGCGGCTGGATGAACGTGAGCATCAGGTTGTTCATGCCCGGCACCGCTTCGTGGATCTCGGGCCACTCGCTGGCCTGCAAGGCCAGGCTCCAAATGCGTTGTTGCGGCGCCAGGTCGAGCTCGCCCGGCGCTTCGAACAACAGCGCCGTGGAACCGAGCAGGCTGATGCGGGGGACAGAAGCGGTACTCATGTCGGACTCCTTTGCGCCAGCCAGCGCTCCAGGTGATGAATGTCGACCCCCCCGGCGCAGAATGCCGGGTCATCAAGGATCTCGCGGTGCAGCGCAATATTGGTGGAAATGCCTTCCACGCACAGTTCGCTCAAGGCCAGGCGCATGCGCGCCATGGCTTCATCGCGCGTCGCGCCATGGGTGATGACCTTGGCCACCATCGAGTCGTAATACGGCGGCACCCGATAGCCGGTGGTGACATGGGAGTCGACCCGCACGCCAAACCCGCCGGGAACTTCCCAACGCTGGATCAACCCCGGTGTCGGCATGAACGTGAGCGGGTCTTCGGCGTTGATTCGGCACTCCAATGAATGGCCGTTGAGCTGCACGTCCTCCTGGCGCAGCACCAATACTTCGCCAAGGGCCATGCGCAATTGCTGCTGGACGATATCGATGCCGGTGGTCATCTCCGTCACCGGGTGTTCGACTTGCAGCCGGGTATTCATCTCGATGAAGAAAAACTCACCGTCCTCATACAGAAACTCGAACGTTCCAACACCGCGATAGCCAATCTGCCGGCACGCGGCGGCGCAACGCTCACCGACCTTTGCGATCAGTGCGGGATCGATCCCCGGCGCGGGCGCCTCTTCCAAGACCTTCTGGTGGCGGCGTTGCAGGGAACAATCACGGCAACCGAGCCAGATCGCATGGCCGTGGGCATCACACAACACCTGGATTTCCACGTGACGGGGATGGCCGAGGAATTTCTCGATGTAGAGTTCCGGATTGCCGAAGGCCAGCCGCGCTTCTTCACGCGTCAAGGCGATGGCGTCGAGCAATGCGCCCGCTTCATTCACCACGCGCATGCCACGGCCGCCACCGCCGCCGGCGGCCTTGACGATGACCGGGTAGCCAATTTCATGAGCGATCGCCTGGATGCTTGCGTCATCGCTCGGCATGACCGTATCCGGCCCTGGCACGCAGGGCACACCGGCTTCACGCATGGCCCGTTTGGCGGCGACCTTGTCACCCATGGTGCGGATGCACGCGGCGCTCGGACCGATAAAGGTCAGGCCGGCGGCTTCGATACGGTCGGCAAACCCGGCGTTCTCGGACAAGAAGCCATACCCCGGATGGATCGCCTGCGCGCCGCTGACCTCGGCCGCAAACAACAGCGCCGCCTGGTTCAGGTAACTTTGGCTGGGCGAGGCAGGACCGATGCACAGCGCCTGATCGGCCTGTTGCACATACTGCGCATGGCGGTCCGCCTCGGAGTGTACGACCACGGTCTTGAGCCCCAGGCCATGGCACGCACGCTGAATGCGCAGGGCGATTTCGCCACGGTTGGCGATCAGCACTTTGTCGAACATGTTATTCACCTAAAAAAGTGGCGTGGAATCAGCCGAGACGAAACAGCGCCTGGCCGGCTTCGACTTCGGCGCCACTCTGGGCGAGGATCGCGACGATCTGACCGGGGACATTGGCCTTGACCGGATGGAACATTTTCATCGCTTCGAGCACTGCCAGGGTTTGCCCGGCTTTGACCTGGTCGCCCACCGCCACAAAGGGGCTTTCCCCTGCCGCCGGAGTGAGATGCAGCACGCCGTACAAGCTGGCCTTGACCTCAGTCGCCGCCACCGCTTTAGCGGGTGCCGCAGGCGGAATCGGCGACAGCTCGGCCGGCGGCTCAACCCCCCTCGCGTTCCCAGCCTGTTTGAAAAGACGAATCGTGCTATCGCCTTCCGTCAGGCTCAGTTCGAGCAGATCGGATTCGGCGAGCAAATCGATCAACCCCTTGATGCGTTCGGAATCCATGCTTGGCCCCCTGCCTGCGCTGCGTGTCTGAGTGGATGAAGCCAATGTAGCGAGCCGGTTCGCGGACGACCAAGACGCTTTGGCTTTGGGGTGATAAGCCGTGCTTATGACCGCTCAGATCAGGCTGCCGCGCATCTCTGCTACCAGCTCCAACAGGATCGCCTTGACCGCCTGGGCCGGCACGGACAGCGGCAGATGCCCGGACAGACACAGGGCCAACGGTGCCTCGACCTCGGGCTCGACAATGCGGCACATATGCACCGAGGTCGCCGCCACCATCACCCGCGCCGACGACTCGGGCAGGATGGTGGAACCGAAGTGCTCGGCGACAGCAGCGGTCAGGGTGATCGAGGATTCGACTTCAGCCACCACCCGCGCGCTCAGGCCGATGCGCTGGAAGGCTTCGTCCACCAGGCGACGCATGACGTTGTAGGGGCGGGGCAACAGCATGTCCATGTCAGCCAGGTCGGCCAGCGCGATTTCGTCCAACGCGCTGATGGCGGGGTCGGCACTCACCAGGTACAGGTGCTCACGTAGCAACGACACAAAACTCAAGCCATGGACCTCGCGCCCGCCATACAGCACGGCCATGTCCATGCGGCCATTCATGATCAACTCGCTCAAGGTGGTGCCGAAGTTTTCATTGAGGTAAAGCAGGACCCCCGGATGCCGCTCACGCACCCGGCGCAACAACGGCAAGGACAACGTCGACGCCGCCGTGCCCGGCGCCAGGCCGACCGACACCTGGCCGGACAACGCGTGCCCCGTGGCATTGATGTCACTCTGGGCTTGCTCACACTGGCGCAAAATGATTTGCGCATGCCCATACAACACCTTGCCCGCCTCGGTCGGCGTGACGCCGCGCTTGGTGCGGATCAACAGCTGTTGCTGCAACTCGGCCTCGAGGGTCGCCAGTTGCTGGCTCAGGGCCGGTTGCGCCACATGCAGCACGTCGGCGGCCTGGGTCATGCTGCCGATATCGACGAGTTTCACGAAGTACTTCAGACGGCGCAGGTTCACGGTGGCAATGCTCTGGCTCGAAAAGGGAGACAACACCCCAGGTGTTAGCAAGAGCCAGGCCAGCTGCAAGACTTCGCATGCGTGATGATCCGCAGAGCCCAAACATAAGCCTTTGCTATGGCTGGAGCCGACCCATCGTGTGCAACACCGGTTACGAGCCAGCAGGCCTGGACGCACCAATAGAGAGCAGGTCGTGTTCGGTTCCAACCATAAGCGATTCCTATCCGACCAGAACGATATCGTCTTATGGCTGCTGTGTAAGTGCCTCGTACTGTAGGGCCTCGTCAATGTCCCCCACGAGGAACGCCACGTGACCGCCTCCCGCATCGCCGCCCGTGTTCAACGGATCAAGCCATCCCCCAGCAGCGCCGCTTCCGACCGCGCGAACGAACTTCGCCGGCAAGGCCAGTCCATCATCAACCTGGTGGTCGGCGAACCGGACTTCGATACCCCCGCGCACATTCGGCAAGCAGCCAACGCCGCCATCGAACGCGGCGAAACGCGCTACACGCAAAACGCCGGTACGCCGCAATTGCGTCAGGCGATCGTCGATAAGCTAGCGCGTGAAAACGGCCTGACTTACGCGGCGAACCAGGTGCTGGTGACCAGTGGAGCGAAGAGCGCCATCTTCAATGCCTTCGCCGCGACCTTGGGCACGGGCGATGAAGTACTGATTCCGGCGCCGTACTGGGTGTCGTACCCCGATATGGTGCTGGCCTGCGAAGGCGAACCCGTGATCCTCGCCTGCCTGGAAGAGCACGCTTTCAAACTGACCCCGGATCAACTGCGCGCCGCGATCACCGAGCGCACCCGCTGGTTGCTGCTCAATTCACCGAGCAACCCGACGGGCGCCAGCTACAGTGCCGCCGAACTGCGTGCGCTGGCCGACGTACTGCTCGACTATCCCCATGTGTTGTTGATGACCGACGACATTTACGAACACATCCGCTATGAAGGCCTGGACAACCCGCACATCCTCGCCATCGAGCCGGCACTGAGCGAGCGCAGCGTAGTGGTCAACGGCGTGTCCAAGACCTACGCCATGACCGGCTGGCGCATCGGTTACGCGGCCGGCCCGGATGACTTGATCGGCGCGATGGCGACCCTGCAATCGCAATCGACCAGCAACGCCTGCTCGGTCAGCCAGGCCGCCGCAGTTGAAGCGCTCAACGGCGACCAGACCTTCGTCAAGGACAGCGTGGTGGTTTACCAGCAACGCCGTGATCGTTGCCTGGCACTGCTCAACGCCATCGACGGCCTCAGTTGCCGCACACCCGATGGCGCGTTCTACCTGTATGTGAACTGCTCCGGCCTGCTGGGCCAATCGACACCGCAAGGCAAGCGTCTGGAGACGGACTACGACGTGGTGATGTACCTGCTCGAAAGCCAGGGCGTAGCGGTGGTGGCAGGTACGGCCTATGGCCTGGCGCCGTTTTTCCGCATGTCGATCGCGACCGATATCACGACCCTCGATGAAGGCTGCTCACGCATCGCCGCCGCCGTTGCAGCGTTGCACTGAGGAGTCGACGATGACTGTGGCCACCCACCCTCCCCTGAGCTTCCGCCAAGCCTTGCTGGCCATGCTCGGTATCTCGCTGGTGCTGATGCTATCGGCTCTCGATCAGACGGTGATCGGCAATGCGCTGCCGAGCATCGTCGCCGAGTTGAGAGGCTTTGAGCTGTATGCATGGGTGGCAACGGGCTACATGCTGGCCTCCATCGTCACCATCCCGATCTTCGGCCGGTTAGGTGACTACTATGGGCGCAAGCCCTTCGTGATGGCGGCGACGCTGATCTTCACCCTGGCTTCACTGGCCTGCGCACTGGCCACTGGAATGCTGTGGCTGGTGCTCGGCCGGGTGTTGCAGGGGGTCGGTGGCGGCATGTTGATCGGCACCGCCTTCGCCTGTATCCCCGAACTGTTCCCCGACACACGCCAACGCCTGCGCTGGCAGATGCTGCTCAGTGCGCTGTTCAGCGTGATCAACGCCATTGGGCCTGGGTTGGGCGGGTATCTGACAGACGCCTACGGTTGGCGCTCGGTGTTCTATATCAACCTACCGCTGGGCTGCCTGGCGCTGTTTTTTGCCTGGCGCTACTTGCCGTATTACCGCCCGCTGCAACAGGCGAAAATCAGCCTGGATTGGCCCGGCGCCCTGCTGATCGCCCTGGCCCTGGGCAGCCTGCAATTATTTGTCGAATGGCTCGGGCATACCAGCCTGATGCTCAGCGCCGCCCTGGGCCTGGGCTGTGTGGTGGCGACGGTTGCGCTGTGGCGCTGGGAACGCCGCTGCCGTCACGCCTTGCTACCGCCGGCCCTGCTCGGCTTACCCAGCATGCGCTTGCTGTTCGTGCTGTCGATGGCCGCCGGGGCGATCATGTTTTCGCTGTTGTTCTATCTGCCGCTGCTGCTGCAAGGCAGTTATGGCTACTCGCCGCGGGACGCCGGCCTGCTGATTACTCCGCTGGCGTTGAGTATCACCCTGGGCGCCATCGTCAACAGCCGCATCGTCACCCGCCTGCATAACCCGAACCTGTTGCCACTGGGCGGTTTTATGGCGCTGCTGCTGGCCTGTCTCGGGCTGGCAATCGCGGGCCGCGCGGCCTCGTTCAATACGCTGCTCGGTTTGATCCTGCTCGCCGGCCTGGGCCTTGGGTTCATCTTGCTCAACCTCACGGTGTTCACCCAGACCCTCGCAGAGCGGCAATTCCTCGGCATCGCCACCGCTTTGACCCAATCCCTGCGCCTGGTCGGTGGCCTGCTCGGCACCGCATCGATGGGCGCGCTGGTCAACCTGCTGTACAGCGCCAATCTGCAACGCCTGTTTATCGGCCAGGGGCACGCGCAGGGCCTGGCGCTGTACGCCGACCCGCAGGTGCTGTTACACCCCGCCGCCGCACTGCTCGAACACCCGCGATGGCTGAACCTGGCGCGCGATGCCCTGGCCCAATCGGTGGGTGTCGGCCTGCTGCTCTGCGCTGCCGTCGGCGTACTCGCGCTGTTCATCCTGTACCGCTTGCCGCCCGTGAGGCTCAACGTCTTGCCGGCCACCGTTGCTCCTGAAAAACAATAAAAACCTTAACTGCCGCTTTTGACTGCCTCTCACAACACTTCACAACTCATGGGGATGACTCCAATGGAGCTTTTCAATCGCGCACCTAAAGTAATGGCCGGCATTTGCGGCCTGCTCATCGCTCAACAGGGTTACGCCGCCGGTCTGGTGGAAGACAGCAAGCTCAGCGTGCTGGCACGCAACTTTTTCAGCAATGCCGATAACCGCAGTGGCGCTGCCGCCCCCAACTACACCCAAGAATGGGGCCAGGGCTTTATTGCCAACTTTCAGTCCGGCTACACCCAGGGCACAGTCGGGTTTGGGGTGGATGCGATTGGTATGTTCGGTATCCGCTTGGACTCGGGCAAGGGCCGGCACTACAACCCTCAACACACGGCGTTCAACGGCAACGTGTTCCCCACCGACGATGATGGTCGCGCCGTGGATGAATTTGGCAGCCTGGGCCTCACGGCCAAGGCAAAATTCTCAAACACCGAGTTGAAGTACGGCACGCTGGTACCGATGTTACCGGTGGTGATGTCCACCGATCGGATGCTGCAACAAACCTTCAATGGTGGGCAGGTCCAGTCCAAGGACCTCGACAACTTCACCTTCACCCTCGGCCAGCTGGAACACGTCAAGGGCCGGGGTTCAAGCAATCAGATGGGCATGTCGATCCCCGGCGCGAATAATGCACAGACCGGCGAGTTCGTGAACAAGTTCTACTATGGCGGCGTCGACTACAAAGCCAGCAAGGACCTGACGCTGCAGTACTACTACGGCAACCTGCAGGACTTTTACAAACAGCACTTCCTCGGCCTCAAATACGATTGGAAAGTCGGCCCCGGCATCCTGCGTACCGACCTGCGCCACTTCGACAACCGCGCCGATGGTGCCAATGGTCACGATCCGGATTTCTACACCTTCGGCTACTATGGCAACGGCGTCACCAAGGGCAAGGTCGACAGTCGCCTGAGCAGCGCGCAATTCACCTACCTGGTCAACGGCCACACGATCGCCGCCGGCCTGCAACAAGTCAGCGGTGACAGTGACGCGGTGTGGTTGAACCAAGGCGATGGCTCCACGGCGTACTTCATGACCGAATCGATGATCGGAAAATTCCAGCGCGCCGGTGAAACCACCTGGCAAGTGCGTTACGGCTACGACTTCGCGAGCGTGGGTGTGCCTGGATTGAGCGTCCTGGGAATGTACGAAAGCGGCTCGAATATCCGCACCCCCACGGGCGACAAAAAAGAGTGGGAACGCAATCTGACCGTGAGCTATGTGGTGCAGCAGGGGCCGTTCAAGGACTTGAGCATCGCCTTGCGCCATGCATCGTTGCGCACCGGGGTTTCAACCCAGCGTGACAGCGATGAGCATCGCGTGATTGTGAGTTACCCGCTGAACATTCTGTAAGCCTGACACGGGGGCAACGCGCATCGTTGCCCCCGTGCCAGCTCAGGGCCCCAAAAAATTCGCACGAATGGCTTGCCTTCGCCTCATAGAGTGGTGACGCTTAGGTATTTGGGTAACCGTCAAAGGGCAAGGCGCATGCACAGAGTCACCACGAGCCGTTTTTTCACCGGGCTGTTCGCCCTGCTGATGCTGTGCGCCACGTTGCCCACCCTCGTGCAGGCTGCGCCCTCCCCAACCAGCGACCCGCGCAGTCTGCCGCTGCTGGCTGAAGACGCCAGTGTGCAAGACCTCAACGACCAACTCGACCTGATCCGCCAGAAAGTCTCGGGCAGCGCCAATGACGACCTGCTCTCGACCTTGCGCCAGGCCGCCTTGCAGGTGCAAAAACAGGCCGACACCCTGGTCGCCAAACAAACCCTCGAGCTTGGACACCTGGATGACCAGCTCAACGTGCTCGGCCCGGTACAGGTCGATGAGCCTCCCAGCCTCACCCAGCAACGCACAGCGCTGACCCGGCAGAAGAACACCCTGCTCAACGATCAGCGCCAGGCCAGCAGCCTGAGCCAATCAGCCCGCGATATGGCTTCGCAGATCTTCAGCCTGCGCCGCAGCCTCTTCGACTCACAGATCAGCACCCGCTCGGCGAGCCCGATCAGCGTGGTGTTCTGGTCCAATATCATCCGCCCGACCGACGACGACCTGAGCCGTTTACGCAACCTGTACGCCGATGTACGCAGCGTGACAGACACCGCCGTGGCGCCAGGAAACCGCTGGTTTTTCGTGAGCATGCTGTTAAGTGCGCTGCTGGTCTGGGTGGCGGGGCGACGTGTGTTGGAGCACGCGCTGGTGCGGCTGACGGTGCGTTGGCTCCCCGAAGGCCGCCTGCGTCGCAGCGCGCTGGCGCTGGCGGTGGGGTTGGCCAGCGTGCTGACCATCAGCATGGCCGCCACGCTGCTGCGCTGGGGCGTGACACGCAACACCGTGCCCAGCGCCGACATGCTCACGTTGCTCGATCAATTGCAGACCCTGGTGGTGTTCTGTGCCTTCATTGTCGGCCTCGGCCGCGCCTTGTTGATGCGCGCACATCCGTCCTGGCGCCTGCCCCAGATACCCGACCAGATCGCCGTCGCCATGGGCCCCTTCCCTGTGCTGATGGGGCTGGCCCTGATGGTGATCGGCACCCAGGAGCGCATCAACAGCGTCATCGCCAGTAGCCTCGCACTGACCGCAGCGGTAAACGGCTTGACCGCGCTGGCCGTCGCGCTGGTGTTCTTCTTTGCCCTCCTGCGTTACCACCGCACCCGCCGCCGATACACGCTTGAACGCATGAGCGGCGTCGCCGGGCTGATTCCGTTTGTCGTCGGGGCCTGGATCGGGGTCAGCCTGCTGGCGCTGTTGAGCGGCTACCTGACCCTGGCTTACTTCCTCACCGTCAAACTCCTGTGGATGAGCGTGGTCGTCGCGACGGCTTATCTGCTGATCGCCTGCTTCGGCGATTTCTGCGAGACCCTGCTTTCGCCGAAACAGCCTGGCGGCCTGGCACTCGGCTCGGCCCTGGGCCTGTCCGAGCGCCATCAGGCACAGGCCAGCACGATACTCGCGGGCGTTGGCCGCACCCTGCTGATGTTCACCGCGGCCCTGTTGGCGTTCCTACCCTCAGGCTCCAGCCCGGGCGAGCTGCTGGCGGGCCTGACGCAACTCGACCTGGGCAGCAAGCCGCTGGGCAACCTGACCATCGCCCCCGGCGATATTCTGCTGGCCCTTGCCCTGCTCGCGATCGGCCTGTTCGGCGTGCGCGTGCTCAAAGACTGGCTCGGCGAACGGCTGCTGCCGGAAACCAACATGGACGCCGGCATGCGCGCCTCGCTGGTGACCCTGGTGGGTTACATCGGCTTCGTGCTGGTCGCCGTGGTGGTGATGTCCACGCTGAATATCAGCCTGACCAACTTGACCTGGGTGGTCAGCGCCCTGTCGGTGGGGATCGGTTTCGGCCTGCAAGCGATCGTGCAGAACTTCATCTCGGGCCTGATCCTGCTCACCGAACGCCCAGTCAAGGTCGGGGATTGGGTCAGCCTCGCGGGTGTCGAAGGCGATATCCGCCGCATCAACGTGCGCGCCACGGAAATCCAGATGTCCGATCGTTCAACGGTGATCGTGCCCAACTCGCAGTTCATCACCCAGAACGTGCGCAACGTGACCATGGGCAATGCGCTGGGCGTCGTCGGCATTACGCTGACCCTGCCGCTGGAAACGGATGTGCTGCAGATCCGCGAGCTGCTGTTGAGCGCGTTCACCGAACACGAAGCCGTGCTGGATACGCCGGCGCCTTCGGTGACGTTCAAGGACCTGACCGCTGACGGCTTGATCATCAGCGTCAGCGGTTACGTCAACAGCCCACGCTCGGTGGGTACCGCCCGCAGCGACCTGCTGTTCACCGTCCTCGGGCGCCTGCGCGAGCTCGGCGTGGCGCTGTCTTCGC
>Ga0209913_1000413_pt1 | contig 37094 bp, 36 predicted proteins | sample PersoiDNA2013203_FD_185805 | JGI IMG/M metagenome (GOLD analysis project Ga0209913, IMG submission 185805) | Permafrost soil microbial communities from the Arctic, to analyse light accelerated degradation of dissolved organic matter (DOM) -... | ecosystem: Environmental > Terrestrial > Soil >... | reverse complement strand
GCTTTGCCATTGACGATGCCGACTTTGCGGCCGCCCTGGCGGTCTTCGAATTGAATCAGTCTCACGGTGTCTCCGTATTTTTTAGCGAGAAATTTGCAAAATGCATCTGATGCTGTGGCGCAGCAATTGCGGGTAACTGCGAGTAACCGCATCATGGCGCGCCAGCAAGAGGAGGAAATCAATCGATTGAGGTCAAACTCAGATTAATTTCGCAAATGTCTCGATGAAATTATTCGCATCCTTATGAGTATTAGGGATGGATGCGTTAGCATTGTGTTTTTGCTGGATCAGAATATAAGAGGCTTCCCCAACGATGTCTAATGACCTTAATTCATCGGGTGATAACCAACTGCAAGGACAGGACGACGCGGACGAGTCACATCTGGTGAAAACACCGCAGGATGCGCCATCCGTGCTGCCGTCGGTCAGTGCCATCGTCAGCCGCCTGCGCTTCAAGCAGGTTGCCTTGCTGACCGCGCTCGACGAGCAGGGGTCCTTGCACAAAGCCGCCGAAGTCATGCATATGACCCAGCCGGCCGCGACCAAAGCCTTGCATGAGATGGAATCGGCGCTCGGCGTCACCTTGTTCGACCGTTCACCCCGCGGTATTGAAGCGACCGAGCTGGGCCGCTGCGTGATCCGTTACGCCCGGTTGATCCAGAGCGACATCAGCAATTTGCGCGATGAGTTGCAGGGCATGCTGACCGGGCAGGGCGGTCGTTTGTCGATCGGCACCATCATGGGCGCTGCGCCCATGGTGACGCGCGCCTTGACGCGCTTGCGTGAAGTGCAGCCGGAAGTCTCGATCGAAATCACCGAAGACACCAGTGCGCGCCAGCTGCTCTTGCTGGACCAAGGCCGCATCGATCTGATGGTGGGGCGTTCCTCGGTCAGTTCGCAGCCGCAGTTGTACAACTATGAAATGTTGCGCGGCGAGCCGATGTGCATCGTCACCGGTCTTGATCATCCGTTGGCGACGGCGCAAAAGGTGCGCTTGCAGGAATTGATGAGTTCATCGTGGATTCTGTACTCCAGCAATATGCCCATGCGCATCTGGATCGAGCACGAGTTCAAGCTGGAAGGCCTGAAGGTGCCTGGCAACGTCATTGAGACCGCATCGCCTTTCGTCACCGTCACCTTGCTGGCGCAATCGAATATGGTCGCCGTGATGCCACTGGATATCGCGCACTTCTTCGCCGCCAAGCAGATGCTATGCATCCTGCCCGTGCATTTGAAGACCCGTATCGAGCACTATGGTATCGTGACCCGCAAAAATGCCACCTTGTCTTCAATCGGCAAGATGTTCATCAACATCCTGCGTCAGCAAAACTGAGCTTCGGCCAGCGTCCGCATCGCATCTTAAATCTTGCAAAGAAGCTCATGAAGTCAGTCGTTCCACCTTCAGTTCGTGCTGTCCCTTCCTCGTTGCGTCTGGCTGTATTGACAAGTATTGTGGCGCTGCTCGCGGCATGCGCCAACACGCAAAAGATCCACGATCCGGTAGCCAAGCAGATTCGCCTTGATCAGGCATTGGCCCTGTTCTCGACCAATCCCGCCGGCGGGCTGCCCAATGAATGGGAACCACTGGTCCTGATGCGCAAGAAGAAGACCACCGATTACGTGTTGGTCAAGGATGGAGATAAAACAGTGTTGCGCGCCTATGCCGACAAGGCCTCCTCAGGCTTGCGCCATGAGGTCAACATCGACCCGGTCAAGCAGCCTTGGCTGACCTGGAGCTGGAAGACTTCTGCCCTGATCAAAACCGCCGACAACCGCTATCGTGACAGCGAAGACTCTCCGGTGCGTATCGTGCTGGCCTTCGACGGTGACAAGAACAAATTATCCTTCATGGACACCATCCTGTTCGACACCGCCAAGCTGGTGTCGGGACACGAGTTTCCCTATGCCACGCTGATGTACATCTGGGAAAACAAGGCGCCGAAAGAGACGATTATCTCCAATACGCGTACCGGCCGCATCCAGATGCTGGTGGCCGAAAGCGGTGCTGCCAATGTCGGCAAGTGGGTCAGCTACCAGCGCAACATCGTCGAAGATTATGTGAAGGTATATGGCGAACAACCGGGACGGCTGATCGGGGTCGGCGTACTGACCGACACCGACAATACCGAAGAGAAAGTGGAAGCCTGGTACGGCGACATCCGCCTGCTGCGCCAGGCCACCGTGGCTGCACAAACACAAGCAGAAGTGCAGCCGACGGCGAAGTAATCGCTGATTGACTTAGCGGCTGGCCAGCAGCGCAATCAGCGCCAGCAAGGCCGGCAATGCTTGTATGTACAGAATCGAGCGCTTGGCTGTGAGCCCGCCATAAATGCCTGCGACCAGCACGCAAGCGACAAAGAACAGTTTGACGGCGCCGTCGCCGCTGATCAGTCCCCACGCCAGACCAGCGGCCAGAAATCCGTTATACAAGCCCTGATTCGCCGCCAGCACCTTGGATGCCTCGGCTGCTTCACGCGACTGTCCGAAGGTTTTCAGGCCAAAAGGCTTGGTCCACAAGAACATCTCCAACACCAGAATCCAGACGTGCAAAACGGCGATCAGTCCTACGAGGAAGTCGGCGGCCAGTTTCATTGTTTCTCCTTGTTGTCATTGATGTTGTAGTTGAGCAGCTAAGCAAGAGGGCAAATAAGCGCTGATCATGCCCGAAACAACAGTTTCTGAACAGACATTGCTTTGAGTCGCTCTCCAGGGCTAGAATAGCGCCGGGCCTGACAGGAGGCCCGCTCTCGCGAAAGCTGACGCACCTGTTGATGTCGAAGCGGTACTTCCTTTTTCGGATAAACCCTGACGTACAACCTTAATCATGACCGTTGCGAGAGCGGGCACTATGAAAGGAACGTTATGTGGTCTACCTCCCATCCTCTTTTTAAATCCTCCAGTACTACCTCTGCCATCTCCGGCAATGTTGGCGGCGAACCCGGCTGCAACAGCGAATTCCTGCGTCGTCACGCCCGCCGCCTGGTGCGCAACGGCAGAGACGCACAACCCAGCAAAGCCTTGCCGGTATTGCGCAGGATCATCGATACCGGTGTCATGCCGGAGCTGAGCGTCACCGATCTCTATGCGGTGCGCGATACCTTGCAACTCAAACACGTTCTGCACATGCTGGGCAGGGAACTTGGCTTTACCGGTTGGGAAGCATGCAAGCACGAGATTGACCGTCGCGGTGCCGAGGTACTGGATCGCTACCGCTTTGAGCAAGGGCAGTTTGGCGACTTCCGGCAGAACTGGTTCAGCGACGAGCAGACTGCGCGTGAATGGCAGCAGCAAAACGGCGGTTATATCGTTGCTTACGGCAAGCAGGCAGTGGCGATTCTTGCCGACTGATCGATAAGACTGATAAAGCGGATTGCTCGTTGCATGGGCAATAAAAAACGGCGACGCTTGATAGCGTCGCCGTTTAATTTTTCCTTGCCCTGTCGTTGTTACCGCAGTGTTTATTGCGGCTTCAGGAAAGCCTCTGCCAATCGCACCCAATACGTTGCGCCGATCGGCAGCAAGTCATCGTTGAAGTCGTAGCTCGGATTGTGCAGATTGCACGGGCCCAGGCCGTGGCCGCTGTCGCGATGGCCGCCTTCGCCGTTGCCGATGAAAACGTAGCAACCGGGTTTGTGTTGCAGCATGAAGGCAAAATCTTCCGCGCCCATGGTCGGTTCGACGGTGGCATTGACATTGTCGGCGCCGACGATGCTTTGCATGACCTCGACCGCAAATGCGGTTTCCTTGGCGTGATTGACCAGCGGCGGATAGTTGCGGTTGAAGGTGAAATCGACTTCAGCATCGAAGGCGGCGCAGGTGTGCTCGGCGATTTCCTTCATGCGGCGTTCGATCATGTCCAATACCGCCGTGCTGAAGGTGCGTACCGTGCCGATCAGCATGGCGTTGTCGGGAATCACATTAGTTGCGCTGCCGGCGTGGATCTGCGTGATCGATACCACGGCTGAATCGTTGGGATTGGTGTTGCGCGAGACAATGGTTTGCCAGCTTTGTGCGATCTGCACCGCCGTCATGACGGGGTCGATACTCTTGTGCGGTTGCGCGGCGTGCGAGCCCTTGCCTTTGACGTCGACATAAAACTCGTTGCTCGACGCCATCATCGGACCCGGCGTCACGCCGAACGTGCCGGCCTTCATGCCCGGCCAGTTATGCATGCCAAACACGGCATCCATCGGATATTTTTCAAAAAGACCGTCCTGAATCATGCGTTCGGCGCCGCGTCCGCCTTCTTCCGCCGGCTGAAAAATCACATACACGATACCGTCGAAATCGCGATGCTGGGACAGATAATGCGCCGCGCCCAGCAACATGGTGGTGTGGCCGTCATGGCCGCAGGCGTGCATCTTGCCTTCGTGCTTGGACGCATGCGGGAAGGTGTTCAGCTCGGGCATCGGCAGTGCATCCATATCGGCGCGCAGACCGATGGCGCGCGTGCTGCTGCCGTTCTTGATGATGCCGACCACGCCGGTGACACCGAGGCCGCGCACGACAGGGATGCCCCATTCAGTCAGCTTCTGCGCGACGAGGTCGGAGGTGCGTTGTTCTTCATAGCTCAGTTCGGGATGCGCGTGGATGTCGCGGCGGATTTTTTGCAGTTCGGAATGGAATTGGGTGATCGGGTCGATGAGTTTCATGATGCCTACCTTGTTGTGAAGCTGATTTAAAACGCCTGCCGTCTTACTGTATTGTCAACGCGTCAAGTGCTGCAACTGGTTCTGCGTTAACCGAACCAGTTCCATGGCGTCCGGCGATGTGTAAAGGATACCTCGGACGCCGATCATGCGCTGGCGCTGTATCTATATTACCTTCAGGCCTGAGCGAACTCGATAAATGTAGTTGCTTATCCGGCATGATTTATGCACCATCACAACTTCGCGTGCAGATTGCCGCCCAGCCATTTTTTATAGCCTAGCCAAAACAGCCAATGCTCGTCTTCATCATCCGCCGTTGCGTACAGAGCGTTGCCGTGCTGCTCCTGATGTCGCTGCTGGTTTTCGTCAGCGTCTACGCCATCGGCAATCCCATCGATATCCTCATCAGTGCCGACGCCGACCAGATCGAGCGGGCGCGCGTGATCGCCGCTTTCGGCCTGGATCAGCCGCTGTGGGTGCAGTACTTCTATTTCATCAAAAACGCGTTGGCCGGCGACATGGGACGCTCCTTCGTCTATGCCACACCGGCGCTCGGCCTGATCCTGGAACGCCTGCCGGCCACGCTCGAACTGGCGATTTCGGCCATCCTGATTGCCATCGTGATCGGCCTGCCGCTGGGTTTGTGGGCCGGTCTGCGGCCCAAGAGCATTGCCAGCAAGACCATCATGACGGTATCCATCTTCGGTTTTTCGCTGCCGACGTTCTGGGTCGGTCTGATGCTGATCATGGTGTTCGCGGTTGAACTCGGCTGGTTGCCGACCAGCGGGCGCGGACAGACCGGGATGCTGTTCGGGATTCCTATGGGATTCCTGACCTGGGATGGTCTCAAGCATCTGCTGATGCCGGCGCTGAATCTTTCGCTTTTCAACATCGCACTGATCATCCGCCTCACGCGGGCCGGCACACAAGAGGCGCTGCTGCAGGACTACATCAAGTTTGCACGCGCCAAGGGCTTGCGCAACAGCCGCATCGTCGGCGTGCACGTACTGAAAAATATCATGATCCCGATTGTCACCGTGGTCGCGCTGCAGTTCGGCTCCATCATCGCGTTCTCCATCGTCACCGAATCGATCTTCGCCTGGCCCGGCGTCGGCAAGCTGCTGATTGACTCCATTCGCGTGCTTGATCGCCCGGTGATTGTCGCCTTCCTGTCGCTGATCGTGGTGATCTTCATCCTGATCAACCTGTGCGTCGACGTGTTGTACTCAGTGCTGGATCCGCGCGTGCGGTTGTCGGAAGCGAAGGGCTGACATGTATTCAATCTTTACCCGAAAAATCACACAAGCCGACACGCCGTTCACGCGCTTTCTGCAAGGCTTCTTCAGCAGCCGCATTGCGACCTTCGGTTTCATTCTGTTGCTGCTGATTTTGTTGGCGGCGATTTTTGCACCGATCATCTCGCCGCAAAATCCCTATGACCTTGAACATCTCGATGTCATGGATTCACGTCTGGAACCGGGAAAGACGTCAATGGAGGGCAACCTGACCTTCCTGCTTGGCACCGACGATCAGGGCCGCGACATGCTGTCGGCCATCCTCTACGGCCTGCGTATCTCGGTCATGGTCGGCGTCACCAGTACCGTGATCGCACTGGCGATCGGCTTGTCGCTGGGTTTGCTGGCAGGCTACGCCGGCGGCCGCATCGAAGCACTGATCATGCGTGTGGCCGACATCCAGCTGGCATTTCCACCCATCCTTGTCGCGTTGATCCTGCTGGCGCTGACCGGGCGTGGCGTCGACAAGATCATCATCGCGTTGGTGACCGTGCAGTGGGCGTACTACGCACGTACGACGAGAAGTACGGCACTGGTTGAGCGCAAGAAAGAATACATCGAAGCCGCAAGCCTGCTCGGCCTGTCACCGCTGCGCATCATGTTCCGCCATCTGCTGCCCAACTGCCTGCCACCGCTGATTGTGATTGCCGCCTTGCAGGTGGCGTCGGCGATTTCGCTGGAAGCGACCCTGTCTTTCCTCGGCCTGGGTTTGCCGGTGACGGAACCATCGTTGGGCTTGCTGATTTCCAACGGTTTCCAATACCTGCTGTCGGGCAAATACTGGATCAGTTTCTTCCCCGGCGTGGCCTTGCTGGCGACGGTGGTGGCGATCAATCTGGTTGCCGATCAACTGCGCGATGTGCTCAATCCGCGTTTGCAAGGACAGTAGGGAGACAATGCGATGACGGCCACACTACAAGTAGAAAACCTGCAGACGCATTTCTTCTCGCGCGGCAGCGTTGCGCGCGCGGTTGACGACGTCTCGTTCTCGGTTGATCCGGGGCAGGTGATGGGCCTGGTCGGCGAGTCCGGTTCGGGCAAGTCGATGACCGGCTACTCCATCATGGGACTGATTGACGAGCCGGGAAAAGTAGTCGGCGGTCGCATCCTGCTCAACGGCGAAGATCTGCGCACTATGCCGGCAAACCGGATGCGCGAAATCCGTGGTAATCGCATTGCGATGATTTTTCAGGATCCGATGATGACCCTGAATCCGGTGCTGCGTATCGATACGCAAATGGTTGAAGCCGTGCTGGCGCATCAGGATGTCAGTAAGGATGTCGCACTGGCATTGGCGCGCGATGCGCTGGTGCGCGTCGGCATCGCGGCACCTGATGAGCGCCTGCATGCTTATCCGCATCAATTTTCCGGCGGCATGCGCCAGCGCGTGGCGATTGCGATTGCCTTGCTCAACAAGCCGGATCTGATCATCTGCGACGAGCCGACCACCGCGCTCGACGTCACCATCCAGGGACAAATCCTGTTCGAGATGCAAAAGCTGTGCCGCGAGTCCGGCACGGCCCTTATCTGGATTACGCACGATTTGTCCGTTGTTGCCGGACTGGCCGATACCGTCAGCGTCATGTACGCCGGGCGCATCGTCGAAAGCGGCGCGGTTTCGCAAGTGCTGACACAACCTCGCCATCCCTACACCTACGGCCTGATCGCTTCGGCGCCATCGCGCAATCCGCGCGGCCAGCCGTTGCGTCAGATCCCCGGCAGCACGCCATCGTTGCTGAACCTGCCATCCGGCTGCGCCTTCCGCGACCGCTGCACGCACGCCACTGTGGAATGCACGCAGACGCCGGAGACGCGCATGGTCGACAATCGCGCCTTGCGTTGTTTCCACCCGATGGCGGATGCACCGCTGGAGGTGACGTCATGACATTGACTGTATTGAAAGAGCTGAGCGTGCAGACCGACGCGAATACACAAGCCTTGCAACCTTTGCTGGAACTGCAGCATGTCGCCAAACGTTTCGTCAAACCGCTCGATAGCGCCGCGAAAACCGCCAATCTGTTCACCCAGCCGTTCGGCCGCGTCTTGAAGGAAGAAGTCGTGCACGCCGTTGATGATGTCAGCCTTCACATCAACGCCGGTGAAGTGGTCGGTCTGGTCGGTGAGTCAGGTTGTGGCAAATCGACACTGGGGCGCATGGTCGTGGGATTGCATAGCCTCACGGAAGGAAAGCGGCTGTGGCAGGGCGAGGATCTCGACACGCTGTCGCCGCACCAAAAACGCGAGCGGCAACTGGCGATCCAGATGATCTTCCAGGATCCGTATGCGTCGTTGAATCCGCGGTTGCGTGTGGTCGACATCGTCGGTGAAGCGCCGGTCGTCCATGGCATCATCAGCAAGCGCCAGCAGCAGGAGTATGTCGCTGAATTATTGCAACGTGTGGGCCTGAGTGGGGACATGTTGCGCCGTTTCCCGCATCAGTTTTCCGGTGGTCAACGAGCCCGGGTCGGCATTGCGCGTGCATTGGCAGTGAAGCCGAAATTCCTGGTCTGCGATGAAGCCGTGGCAGCGCTGGATGTGTCGATCCAGGCGCAGGTGTTGAATCTCTTCATCAAGCTGCGCGATGAGCTGGATCTCACCTATCTGTTCATTAGTCACGACCTCGGTGTGGTGCGGCATATTTCTGACCGCGTGTTGATCATGTATCTCGGCCGCATCGTCGAATCGGCACCGACTGACGCCGTCTTTGCGCGCGCCAACCATCCTTACACGCAAGCCTTGCTGGCGTCGGCGCCGAAGCTGGAAGTGGGCAAGGCGACCTACTTTGCGGTCAAAGGCGAAATTCCGTCGCCGCTCAATCCGCCTTCAGGTTGCCATTTTCATCCACGCTGTCCGCATGCGATGCCGCGGTGTTCGGTAGAGAAACCCCTGCTCAGGGAAATCGCGCCGGGACATATGTCCGCGTGCCATCTCAACGACGCACAATGAAAAACGCCGGCGATCATGCCGGCGTTTTTCTTTCAAGCATCAACGTGTAGGCTTCAGCGTACAAGCTTCAGCACATTACGACGCCAGCTTCTTCACCAGCTTCAAAATGAATTCACGGCTGTCGTACAGACGCGGAATTTCCACGCGCTCATCCAGACCGTGCGTACGCAAATCAGCAGGATCAAAGAACAAGCCGGAAACGCCGTACATCGGAATTCCCGCATTGCGCGCAAAGCGGCTGTCGGTGGCGCCTGTACTCATGAAGGGAATCACCGGCACGCCGGGCCACATTTCCTTGGTCAGCGTCTCGATAGTTGAAAACATCTCACCCTGCAACGGCGACACCGGGCTGCGGGTCGGTTTGGCAAACTGGCGCATGGTGATCTTGTCGTTGGCGCCGTTGTTGGTCATGATTTGCTTCAACTGCTTCTCGACATTATCCGGATCGTCGAACGGCAGCATGCGGCAATTGACCACGGCCTTGGCCGATTGCGGCAAGGCGTTTTCAGCGTGGCCGGCGTTGACCATCGTCGCGGTACAGGTGGTGCGCAGCTGCGCGTTGTAGAGCGGCGTCTTGGACAGACGATCAATGACGGCAGTATCGGTGCTGCCGTTGCCGACCGCGCGCATGTCATCCGCGAGTTGGCCGGACATCAGCGGTGCGGTGCGGCTGAAATAGGTCTTGGTGACGTCGGCCAGCATCACCGGGAAGCGGTAGGCGCCAAGACGCGCCAGCGCTTCCGACATGCCGTAGATAGGATTGGTTGTCGTGGGCAGCGAGCTGTGGCCGCCGACATCGCGCAATTCGAACTCATAAGTGGTGTACAGCTTCTCGGCGATCTGCACACGATGCAGATTGGGCTTGCCGTTGCGCAGCTCGCCACCGCCACCTTCGTTGATGCCGAATTCCGCTTTCAGCAACTCGGGTTTGTTCTTCAGCAGCCACATGGCGCCGTTGCTCTCGACATCGCCGCGTTCTTCATCGGCGGTCAGCGCCATGATGATGTCGCGTGTCGGCTTGAAGCCTTCCTGTTTCAATTGGGCCAGCACGGAGACGAAGGAAGATGCCATCGCCTTGTCGTCAATCGAACCGCGTGCGGTGAAATAGCCATCGCTTTCCTGCAGCTTGAAGGGATCGGTTTTCCAGTCCTCGCGCTTGGCTTCAACCACGTCAATGTGTGCCATCAGCAGCATCGGCTGCTTCGCGCCGGTGCCTTTCCAGCGCAGCACCAGATTACCCTTGCGCGGGAAGGGCTCAATGATTTGCATCTCATCCTTGCTGAAACCGGCTTTCAGCAACACCGCCTGCATGGCCTGCGCCGCCTGGGTCGTGCTGCCGACCGAGTGGGTGGTGTTGATTTCAACCAGCTCCTTGTAAATGGCATGGAAACGCTGCTGCTCCGGTGTCAGGGGCTGCATCTGCGCAAAGGCGCTGCCACAGCTTGCGATCGCTGCAGCGCAGGCGATATGACGCAGGGGAGGGAAGCGAAATGTCATGGGAAGTGTCTCCTTCGTTATAGGTAGATGTTGATCGTTGTTGCGGTCGGGAAACGTAGAGTAGCGCAACCAACGCCGAGGCGTACAGAGGGCAGGGCGCAATTTTGTTCAATACGGGAGATATCAGTGCGCCTAGCATCGCCATCTCAATTCAATCATCCGGATGGCAAAACATGGTCTTGCAAGAATTCCTCATGCTGGCGGTGGCGCACTGGCTGGCGCTGGTCAGCCCCGGCCCCGACTTTCTTCTGCTCTTGCGCAACGCCCTGCGTCATGGTCGGCGCAACGGCATCGGCACCAGTCTTGGCATTGCCTGCGCCAACGGCGTGTATATCGTCATGGCGTTGGCCGGCTTCAGCGTGCTGCAACACAGTCCGGCTTTGCTGCTGACGATGAAACTGCTGGCCGGCGGCTACCTGGCCTATATCGGCTGGGCCTTCATCCGCGCCAGTCGCCGCCCGCAGCCGCTGGCGTGGCAGCATGCCGGGCGCGAGAGGGAAGAGCGTCATGGCTTCTTCAAAGGCTTCGCGGCGGGATTCTTGTCTGGGGGACTGAATCCGAAAAACGGTTTGTTCTATCTGGGTTTGTTCACGCTGATGGTCGGCGCCGCAACCGGTATGGAGATCAAAATATTGTACGGTGCGTGGATGTTTGCAGCGGTCTTTATCTGGGATGCGGCGCTGGTGCTGGCAGTGTCCAATGAGCGCATCGCTGCACGTATCGCGCGCTATTTTCCGCGTGCGGAATGGCTGGCTGGCGTGGTGTTGCTAGTGGCTGCGCTGGGTATCCTGGCAGCGACGCTCTTCGCTTAGCCGCCTAGCTGATATTGTGCCGGCGTCGCGGCCACGCGCGCCTTGAAGGCGCGATGAAAGTGGCTTTGGTCGGCAAAGCCGGTACGGTAAGCGACATCGGCCAAGGATGCGCCGCGCCGCAGAAAGTCCCGCGCCAGATTGATGCGCATGTCGAGTTGCAGCGCATGTGGCGTCATGCCGTAGCGGCGGCGAAACTGGCGTATCAACTGATAGCGGCCGGTGCCGGCGAGTTGCGCGAGCGTGTCGAGTCCGATCTTGTCGCAGCAATGATGTTGAAGATGGTCATGTGCCGGTTGCAGGTCGGGATCTTCTTGTGCTGCATCGGCATGGGTGTCGCGCGTTACGTCTGATGACGAGGTGCAAAACGCAGCAAACAATTCGCACAGTGCGTCGACCAAGACAGTCTCTTTTTGCAAGGCATCTTCGCCGTCGCGCATGGCGTCGCTGATGTTGTCCATCAGAATCCGGGCGCGCGGCGAACGCAGCACCTGCGAGACCAGCGCCATCTGCGGCGACAGACCCGCTTCTTCCAGCAAGGCGCACAGCCATGCATGATCGAGATGAAACATGCGGTAGCTCCAGCTTGCCCGTTCTGCCGGGTTGCAGGAATGCACTTCGTTGGCGGCGATCAGTACGACATCGCCTGGCTGGATGGGCGTTTCGCGGTCCGGTAGCGAGAACATGCTGGTCCCGGCGTCAACGATGCCTATGGAAAATGTCGGATGCGTGTGCGGTGTATAGCAGCTGACGCTGCCGACGGCGCGCCTGCCCTCGAAGAACGGCAAAGCCGGGTCGCGCCAGAATTCGACGGCGGGAGTGTTGTCCGAAGCAAGGTTGTCGTGAGCCTGCATGATGAAAGCTTCTGAAAGGGATGCTGCATTTTAAGATAAAGTAAGCGTCTTGCTGCTCCATTCGCCTTCAGTTTCCACATTGTCATGAATTTCGTACCCAACCCAGCTTCTCCAGGCCCTGATCCCCTTATCGTCCGCGGCGCCTGTCCGCACGACTGCCCTGACACCTGTGCCTTGCTCGTCACGGTCAAGGATGGCGTTGCCACCGAAGTCCGTGGCGACCCGGCCCATCCGACCACGGCGGGCGTGCTGTGCACGAAAGTATCACGTTACACCGAGCGAACTTATCATAAGGAACGCCTGCTGCATCCGATGAAGCGTGTCGGCAAGAAGGGAGAGGGCAAGTTTGAGCGCATCAGCTGGGACGAAGCATTGGACACCATCGCCGCACGACTGAAAGACGTCGCTGCGCGCAATCCGCAAGCCATCCTGCCATACAGTTATGCCGGCACCATGGGCCTGGTGCAGGGTGAATCGATGTCGATGCGGTTCTTCAACAAGATCGGCGCTTCGCTGCTTGATCGCACGATTTGCGCTTCGGCTGGTGGCGTGGGCTACAAGTACACCATCGGTACGCGCATCGGCGCCGATACCGAACACGTGCAAGACGCCAAGCTGATCATCATCTGGGGCGGCAACCCGATTGCCTCCAATTTGCATTTCTGGACGCGCGTGCAAGAAGCAAAACGGCGCGGCGCCAAACTCATCGCCATCGATCCGTATCGCTCGCTCAGCGCCGACAAATGTCATCAGCACATTGCGCTGCTACCGGGCACCGATGCCGCGCTTGCTTTGGGCGTGATGCATGTGCTGATCAACGAGGGCCTGCTCGACACCGATTACATCGCGCACCACACGCTGGGCTTTGATCAGCTGAAGCAGCGCGTGCAGGAGTGGCCGCCGCAACGTGTGGCAGAAGTTTGCGGCATCAGCGCCGACGAAGTCATTCAGTTGGCACGCGAATACGGCGGTGCTGCGCAACGCGGCGAAATCACCATGATCCGCGCTAACTACGGTTTGCAGCGCGTGCATGGCGGCGGCATGGCAGTGCGCAATCTGGCTTGCCTGCCGGCGCTGGTCGGCGCATGGCGGTATGCCGGCGGCGGTTTGCAATTGTCGACGTCGGATTCGTTTCCAAAGAACAGCGCTTTCCTGCAACGTCCCGATTTCTTGCAGCAGCACGGTGTCGCTACACGGACGATCAACATGAGCACTATCGGCGACGATCTGCTGCGCGAGAGTTCTGCGGACTTCGGCCCGCGCGTGGAAGCGATGATCGTCTACAACTCCAACCCGGTCGCAGTCGCCCCCGAGTCGGGTAAGGTCGTGCAAGGCTTTGCGCGCGAGGACTTGTTCACGGTGGTACTGGAGCATTTTCAGACGGATACCGCCGACTACGCGGACATCCTCTTGCCGGCGACAACGCAACTGGAACACGTCGACGTTCACGCCACGTACGGCCACGTCTACATGATGGCGAACAACGCTGCCATCGCGCCCTTGGGCGAGTCGAAACCGAACACGGAAATTTTCCGCCTGCTGGCAGCGCGCATGGGTTTCGACGATGATTGCTTCAAGGACAGCGATGATGCGATTGCAGAACAGGCGTTTGATCGGAGCAACGAGCGTGCCGCCGATTACGACTGGACGCGTCTTAAGGAAACGGGCTGGCAGCGTCTGAACATGCCGGCAGCGCCGTTCGCCAACGGTGGCTTCGGCACGCCCTCGGGCAAGTGCGAGTTCTATTCGGCGCGGATGCTGGCCGATGGCTTTGATCCTTTGCCGACGTACATCGCACCGCATGAATCGGTCGCCAGCAATGCGGCGCTGGCCGCAAAGTATCCGCTGGCGATGATCTCCCCGCCGGCGCGCAATTTCCTCAACTCGTCTTTCGTCAACGTGCAGAGTCTGCGCGATACCGAAGGTGAGCCGCATCTGGATATGCATCCCGATGACGCTGCCGCGCGCGGCATTAAGAACGGCGAAGCCGTACGCATTTTCAACGATCGCGGCAGCATGCTGGCCAAGGTGCGCGTGACGCCGAAAGCACGTCCCGGCCTGGTGGTCGGATTGTCGATCTGGTGGAAGAAATTTTCTGCTGACGGCAAGAATGCCAATGAAGTGACCAGCCAACGTCTGACCGACATGGGTAATGCGCCCACGTTCTACGATGTCCTGGTGCAGGTGGAAGCATGCGCAGGAAGCGCATAGTAAACATTGTTTTGATGGCCGGCGCAGCAGCAGCGTGTCTGCTGGCGGCCGGTTGTTCGTCGCTCGGGTATTACGCACAGGCGGCGCACGGGCAGTTCTCGCTGCTGGCGCAGGCCAAGCCGATCGATGACTGGCTGGCCGATCCGGCGACCTCCGAACGTTTGCGCGCGAAGTTGCAGACCGTGCGCGAGATCCGCCGCTTCGCGGTGGAGCAACTATCCCTGCCGGACAATGGCAGCTACAAGAACTATGCACAACTGCAGCGTCCCTTTGTTGTCTGGAACGTGGTGGCGGCGCCGGCCTTATCCTTGAAGGCGAAGCAGTGGTGCTTCCCGATTGCCGGTTGCGTCGACTATCGCGGCTACTACAGCCGGCAGGACGCCCAGGATTACGCCGATGATCTGGTCAAGCAAGGCTATGACGTTCAGGTGTTGGGCGTACCCGCGTATTCGACGCTGGGCTGGTTCAACGATCCGGTGATGTCGACCTTCATCAATTATCCCGATGGCGAACTGGCGCGTTTGATTTTTCATGAGCTTGGACATCAGGTGGTCTACGTTAAAGGCGACTCGCAATTCAACGAATCCTATGCCACGACGGTGGAGGAACTTGGCCTTGATCGCTGGCTGCAGGCGCAGCACGACGACAAGCTGGCGCAGGCCTACCGCGTCTTTGCCGCACGCAAGGAAGACTTTCTGGAACTCCTGCTGAAATACCGGTCTCAACTGGATGCCAACTATGAGAGCGATGCAGACGACGCCGACAAGCTGCAACGCAAGGCGGCGATCTTCGATGCCCTGCGCGCCGAGTATCAACAACTTAAAGTGCGTTGGGGCGGATTCACCGGCTATGACCGCTGGTTCGCCATGCCGTTGTCAAACGCACATCTGGCGCTGGTGGGTACTTATCACGACCGCGTACCGGCGTTTCGCACTTTATTCCGTCAGAGCCGCGATTTCGCCGATTTCTTCGAACGTGTGAAGGCCTTGGCCCAGCTGGACAAGCCGCAGCGCGACGAGCAGCTGGATCGTTTGCAGACAACATCCGCGACAGCAGCAAAATAAATGTCGCCGGTGCTACAGTGGGCAAAAGCAGGGGCGACTACGTCGAAATGTTGTTGCTGAATTGACTATTTTTGAAAATTGCCCGGTATCGCCAGAAAAAGTTGCCAGTTTGGAAAAGATGGAGCAAGGTATCAGCCGGTAGGTTCGACTGGTCGGCAAAACAAGAAAATTTTCTTAAATTTTCTCAAAATACTTGCCCTTAATGAGATTGGTGGATAGCATCTGCAATAAATAAAAACACAACCGTGCTTTTTTTGCGGCGTGCATCCAAATCCTGAGAATACAGCCAGGCTGCCGCTCTGAATCGGAGACAAAAGGAACAATATGGATAAATTCTGGCTTGCATCGTACCCCGCAGGCGTCCCAGCCGACATCGACCCAAGCCGCTACCGCTCGCTGGTTCAGTTGATCGACGAGGCCTTTGTTAAATACGCAGACCGCAATGCCTATGCATGCATGGGCAAGTACCTGACCTATGGCGAGCTGGACAAGATGTCCAACACGCTGACCGCATGGTTGCAAAGTACCGGCCTGAAAAAGGGCGCGCGCGTAGCGATCATGATGCCCAACGTGCTGCAATATCCGGTCGCCATTGCCGCCATCCTGCGCGCCGGTTACACCGTGGTTAACGTCAATCCGCTGTACACCCCGCGCGAACTCGAGCATCAGTTGAAAGACTCCGGCGCCGAGGCGATCTTCGTCCTGGAAAACTTCGCCTGCACGCTGGCCAAGGTAATCGCCAATACCGATGTCAAACACGTCGTCGTCGCCAGCATGGGCGAGCTGCTGGGCGGTCTCAAGGGCGCGATCGTGAATCTGGTGGTGCGCCACGTCAAGAAGCTGGTGCCGCCTTTCTCGTTGCCGCAGTCGATTACTTTCAAGAAGGCGCTCGCGCTGGGCGAAGGCAAAACACCTGCGCCGATTGATGTTGGTCACGACGACATCGCTTTCCTGCAATACACCGGCGGTACTACCGGCGTCGCCAAGGGCGCGGTGCTGACGCATCGCAACCTGGTGGCCAACGTGCTGCAGGCGGAAGAGTGGCTGATGCCGGCGCTCAAGCAAGGCGCCAAACTCGATCAACTGGTCTTCATCTGTGCGTTGCCGCTATATCACATCTTCGCACTGACGGTCTGCAACATGCTCGGCACCCGGGAAGGCGCGCTTAACGTGCTTATCCCCAATCCGCGCGATATTCCAGGCTTCATCAAAGAGTTGGGCAAGTACAAGGTCAACACCTTCCCGGCGGTCAATACGCTGTACAACGCGCTGCTGAATCATCCTGATTTCGCCAAGCTGGATTTCTCCGGCTATCGTTGCTGCGTGGGCGGCGGCATGGCGGTGCAGAAGTCGGTGGCTGACAAGTGGAAGAAGGTTACCGGTTGCGCCATCATCGAAGGCTACGGCCTGTCGGAAACATCACCGATCGCCAGCGCCAATCCTTGCACCATCGAAGAATATACCGGCACGATCGGTCTGCCGCTGCCGTCCACCGACATCGCGATTCTGGACGACGATGGCAAGCCTGTGGCCCTCGGCCAGCCCGGCGAAATCGCGATTCGCGGACCGCAAGTGATGGCCGGCTATTGGAATCGTCCCGACGAAACCGAGAAGGTCATGACGCCGGACGGCTTTTTCAAATCTGGTGATATCGGCATCATGGACGAACGCGGTTACACCCGCATCGTTGACCGCAAGAAGGACATGATTCTGGTGTCCGGATTCAACGTCTATCCGAATGAAATCGAAGGCGTGGTGGCTGCGCATCCGGGCGTGCTGGAATGCGCCTGTGTCGGCGTGCCGGATGAGCACACCGGCGAAGCGGTCAAGCTGTTCGTGGTGCGCAAGGACAAGTCGCTGACCGCCGAGCAACTGATGGCTTATTGCAAGGAGCAGTTCACCGGCTACAAGAAACCGAAGTACATTGAGTTTCGCGATGAGCTGCCGAAGACCAACGTCGGCAAGATCTTGCGTCGTGAACTGCGCGATGAGAAAAAAGAAGAGAAGAAGGCTGCCTGATTTTCAGGTTGAGTATTCTCAGCAGCACTAACAAAAAACGCGACCTTGCCGGTCGCGTTTTTTTATGGCCGTAAAGCCGGTCAGATTCAATCGAATCAGGCCAGGGTTTGCTTCCATGCGCTGACGAAAGCTTCTGCATTCTGCTTCACCTGTTCGGCGCTCATGCCGGGTTTGTACAGCGCAGAACCAAGGCCGAATGCCGACGCGCCGGCCGCAACGAATTCCTTGAGACTGGCAGGTGTGATGCCGCCGACCGGCACCAGCATGACATTGGCCGGAATCACCGCGCGCCAGGCTTTGACTACGACCGGACCGAGCTGCTCGGCCGGGAACATCTTGAGGATGTCGGCGCCTGCGGCCAGTGCGGCAAATGCCTCGGTCACCGTCGCCACACCCGGTGCGCTGGCGAGCCCGGCGGCAGTCGCAGCGCGGATCACTTCGGGATCGCTGTGCGGCATGACGATCAATTGTCCTTCGGCATCCTTGACCTGCAGCACCTGCGCCGGCGACAGCACCGTACCGGCGCCGACCATGCAACTGGGCGGCAGCGCATTGCGCAGCAAGCGAATGCTTTCGAAGGGTTCGGGAGAATTCAGCGGCACTTCGATGATGCGAAAACCCGCGTCATACAACACCTTGCCGATGCTCTCGACTTCGTCAGGACGGATGCCGCGCAGGATCGCGATCAATCCGCATTGTTTCAGTGCTTCTTTTAACATGGTGTTTCTCCAGTGATGCTGAGGCTCAGTTGAACTCTGTTGAGCTTAGCTCAGCAGTCCGGCTTGCAGGGCGATTTTCCACAAGCCGGTTTCGGTGGCTTGCGCCGCGATGTCGATGCCATTCAGATTCAGGCCGTACAGATTCAGGGCGGCCTGATAGCGGGCGCACAGCTTGTCGTCGCCAATCAGGATGATGTGCGGGGAGGGTACACAGCCGGCAGCTTCCCGCGTGGATTTCAAGGCAGCGATTTCGTGGCCGATCAACAGTCCGGAAAGATAATCAGGCTGACTGCGCGGCGACAGTTCGCCTACCAGGCCCAGAGTACGGCTGCTGAAAATATTGGACAGCACACCGGCGCGTCCTTCCTCGGTTTGCGCCAGGCGCAAGCCGCGTTCGAAGGCCGCATTATCGGGTTCATCGCCACGTTCCATCGTGCGCCCGAGGATGGTGTGCTGGCTCAGCACGGCATAGACCTCGCCGGTCATGAAAGTATCGAAATGCGTCATGCGCCGCGCTTGTACGCGCACCCATTTCGAATGCGTGCCGGGCAGGCCAATCAGAACCTCGGCATCGCCTTGCAGCGACTCCAGGACGCCGACGACCTGCGTTTCTTCACCGCGGATAACGTTGGGTAACCCTGTGCGTTGCAGCAAGCCGGGAACAATGTGCAGCACCAGTCCGGGGGCAATGTCGACGCGCGTCAGTTGCTTGCCGACGTCGGCGACTGCCAGCGGCATATCGACATAGGCGGCTTCGCGCCAGCCTTGCGCACTGCCGACCATGCCGGCGGCGATGACCGGTGTGCCCGGCGCATCGCGTAGCCAATCGCCGCAGGCTTCGTCGAATGCTCTGACGAAGCCTGCGGCGCGGCTGCTACTGTTGTTGCCGTCGCCCACGGTTGTATCAACCGTGGGCAAGTTCATGATGCCCCACGGCAGTCCGCGTTTGTCGAGCACGACGCCGTTGTCGCCGAGGCGATAGGCGCGCAGTGACGTTGTGCCCCAGTCGAGCGCGATCAGTCGGGTTGTACTCATTGTGATACGTCTTTTAGCGAGGTACCGGCGTCAGCAGCGGCTTGCCGCTGAAGTGCGCCTGCAGATTCTCGAACGCCAGATCCGCCATGGCGGTGCGTGTGATCACGGTACCGCTGGCCATATGCGGCGTCAGCGTGACGTTGTCGAGCTTGGCCAATGCTTCCGGCACATTGGGTTCGTTCTCGAACACATCGAGACCGGCGCCGGCAATTTTGCCTTCCTGCAGTGCCTTGATCAGCGCCGTCTCATCCACCACCGAGCCGCGCGCCACGTTGATCAGAAAGCCCTTGGGGCCGAGTGCTTCGAGGATCTCGGCATTGATCAGTGCACGTGTGCCTGCGCCGCCCGGCATCGACAGCACGAGGAAGTCGACTTCGGATGCCAGCGTTTTCAGATCGGCCACATAGCGGTAGCTGACGTCGTTTTGCGGCGAGCGGTTGTGATACGCAATCGTCATGTCGAAAGCCTCGGCGCGCTTGGCGATGGCTTTGCCGATGCGGCCCAGACCGACGATGCCAAGGCGCGAGCCGGTGACCTTGGTGGTCAGCGCATGCGGACCTTTTTTCCATTCGCCGCTGCGGGCGAAACGGTCGGCGTGGACGACCTGGCGCGCAGTGGACAGCAACAGGGTCATGGCGAAATCAGCGACGTCGTCAGTCAGCACGTCGGGGGTATTGGTGACTTCGATGCCGCGTTCGCGCGCAGCGACGGCATCGACGCCGTCATAGCCGACACCGAAGACGGAGATGACTTCCAGCGCCGGGAAGCGGGCGATGAAGTCGCGTGTTACTTTGGTTTCGCCTTTAGACGAAATGGCGCGGATGGATGGCGCAATGGCGGCCAGTTGGGCTTCGCTCAGGTTGTTGATGTCATGGCAATTGAAATGCTCATGCAGGCGCTGGCTCAGGTGGGGAGGAAGGCTGGCGGCAATAAGGACGTCGGGACGTGCGGAAGTGGAGGTCATGGGATGTCTTAACGGTGGATGAAAAGACAGGTCCGCAGCAGGCAGGCCTGTCCCGGGAAAATTAACGCGGCATCAAATCTGTATCAGGCTGCCGACCAGCCACCGCCCAGCTCCTGCAAGCCGCTGGTGATCGGAATGCTGTCGCCCGGTGCCAGTGGAGGGAGGGCACGCGGTTGACGGTGTTCATCGGTGGCGACGTAGGTCAGCGTGGCTTCGGTCACCTTGACGATTTCGGTCTGGAGTCGATTGCGTTCGGCGTAGACCTCGACGTTGACGGTGATCGAGGTATTGCCGACTTTGACGATATCGGCGTAAAACGACAGCAAATCGCCGACGAAGACGGGGTGTTTAAACAAGAATGAGTTGACCGCAATGGTGGCGACGCGGCCGTTTGCGCGTTTGGTGGCGGGCAGGGAACCGGCGATGTCGACTTGCGCCATGATCCATCCGCCGAAGACGTCGCCATAGACGTTGGCGTCGGCCGGCATCGGCATGACGCGCAGTTGCGGCATCTTTCCTACGGGCAGCGAGGTGTTATGCTGGGCTGTCATTGCGTTTCCTTTTAAAAGCGTGAAGTCCTGGGGACTCTTATAATGCGGAAGTTCGGGAGGGTAAAGCCACACGGGCTATTACAGACTCTAATCCCCTAGTTTATAGGAGTCGCTGCCTCTGCGTCGGCTCCTCCGTAAAACAAAAGCACAAATTTTTTCGGTCAATTCTTTCATGCGTCGATATCCGCCATCTTCCGCGCCGCAAGCTGAGCGCGGTGCTTCTGCTCCTGCGCACAGCGACTGGCAAACGCTGGGCACGTTGTTGCCTTATCTCTGGACCTACAAATGGCGCGTGCTGCTGGCGCTGGGCTTTCTGGTGGGCGCCAAGCTGACCAACATCGGCGTGCCGTTGTTGCTCAAACAACTAGTCGATCACATGACGATCGGGCCGAACAATCCTCAAGCTTTGCTGGTGTTGCCGCTGTCGCTGCTGGTGGCTTACGGTGCGTTGCGACTGGGGACCACTGTCTTTACCGAGTTGCGCGAGTTCGTGTTTGCGAAAGTGACGCAGCGCGCGGTGCGCACGATTGCCTTGCAAGTGTTTCGCCATCTGCATTCGCTGTCGCTGCGCTTTCACCTGAACCGCCAGACCGGCGGCATGACGCGCGATATCGAACGCGGTACGCGCGGCGTGTCGACGCTGGTGTCGTACGCGCTGTTCAGCATCCTGCCGACACTGATTGAAATCGGTCTCGTGATGGTCTATCTGGTGCTGCATTACGAGATCTGGTTCACCGTCATCACGGGCGGCGCACTGGTGCTGTACATCATCTTTACGATCACGGTGACGGAGTGGCGTACGCATTTCCGTCGCACGATGAACGATCTCGATTCGCGGGCGAACTCCAAGGCAATCGATTCGCTGCTCAACTACGAGACGGTGAAGTATTTCAGCAACGAAGATTTCGAAGCACGGCGTTACGACGAAGGTCTGCAACGTTACGAAACGGCTGCCATCAAATCGCAATCGTCATTGTCGCTGCTGAATTCGGGACAATCGGCGATCATCGCCATCGCCGTGACACTGATTCTGTGGCGTGCAACCCAGGGCGTGATCAACGGCACGATGACTCTGGGTGATCTGGTGCTGGTGAACGCCTTCATGATCCAGTTGTACATTCCGCTGAATTTTCTCGGGGTCATTTATCGCGAAATCAAACAGAGCCTGGCCGATATGGAACGCCTGTTTTCGCTGCTGGAACAGAACAAGGAAATCGCTGACACGGCCGGTGCCAAACCACTTGCGACAGATGGCGCCGCGGTGCGTTTTGCCAACATCAATTTCAGCTACGAAAGCAAGCGTCAGATTTTGTTTGGCGTCGATTTTGAAATTGCTGCCGGTACCACGACGGCGGTGGTTGGTCACAGCGGCTCGGGAAAATCGACCTTGTCGCGGCTGCTGTACCGCTTCTACGATGTTGACGCGGGCAGCATCACCATTGACGGTCAGGATCTGCGCAACGTGACGCAGGCATCCCTGCGCCAGGCTATCGGGATCGTCCCGCAGGACACGGTGCTGTTCAACGACACCATCGAGTACAACATCGCCTACGGCAAGCCCGGCAGCAGCAAGGAGGAAATCGTTGCCGCCGCCAAGGCTGCCTACGTGCATGACTTTATTGAGTCACTGCCGGACGGGTATGCGACGACAGTCGGCGAGCGCGGTCTGAAATTGTCCGGCGGCGAAAAGCAGCGCGTGGCGATCGCCCGCACTCTGTTGAAAAATCCTGCGGTGCTGATTTTTGATGAGGCCACATCCGCACTTGACTCCAAATCGGAGCAGGCGATTCAGGAGCAGTTGAGCGAGATCGCACAGAACCGCACCACACTGGTCATCGCACATCGGCTGTCGACGATTGTCGATGCACATCAGATTCTGGTACTGGAACACGGTCGTATCATTGAGCGCGGCACGCATACGCAGTTGCTGGTTTCAGGCGGTGCGTATGCGCAGATGTGGGCAAGGCAGCAAGCCAAGGATGACGACGAAGATGAAGGTGCATCTGAGTCGTCACCATCGCTGCAACTGGCGTAAGTTAAAACAAGACGAAGCATTGTCGCATTGTTGGCATGATGCTCTCCTGAGGTGGGGTAGGACGAATGGAAACCAAATGGCTGGAAGATTTTATTTCCCTGGCTGAGACGCGCAGTTTCAGTCGCTCGGCCGAATTGCGGCATGTGACGCAACCGGCTTTTTCACGGCGTATCCAGTCGCTGGAAGCGTGGCTGGGATCCGATCTGATCGACCGTACTTCGTATCCGACGCGCCTGACTGCGGCGGGCGAGGTGTTCTACGAGCAGGCGGTGGAGATGCTCGGGCAGATCAACAATACGCGCGCCATGTTGCGCGGCAAGCGGCCGGCGCAGCAGACCACGGTCGATTTTGCGGTGCCGCATACCTTGTCGCTGACCTATTTCCCCAAATGGCTGAGTTCGTTGGAATCGGGATTCGGTGCGCTCAATACGCGTCTGATTGCACTCAACGTCCATGACGCCGTGATGACCATCGTCGAAGGCGGCTGCGATTTGCTCTTGTGCTATCACCACCCGCGCCAGCCGGTGCAGCTGGATTCCAGCCGTTACGACATGCTGACCATGGGGCATGAAAGCGTGCGTCCCTATTCGCGTTGCGATCGCAGCGGCAAGCCGGATTACGTGCTTCCCGGCAGTTCCAAGTCACCGTTGCCTTTTTTGTCCTACACGCCGAATGCCTATCTGGGGCGCATGGTCGAGCTGATCATGAGCGATGCCAAAAAACCGCTGCATCTGGAGAAGCACTACGAGACCGACATGTCCGAAAGTCTCAAGATGATGGCGCTGGAAGGTCATGGCGTGGCTTTCCTGCCGGAGTCTTCGGTAACCCGTGAAGTGCGCAACAAGCAATTGGCGCGCGCCGATGGCGCTCACGGCGAATGGGAAGTCGAGATGGAAATCCGCCTTTATCGTGAGCGGCCGACGCCGCAGCGCAGCGGAAAAGTCGTGGTCGCGCGCCTCTGGGATTACCTTCAGGAACTGGAAGAGACCCGCAAGAGTGCGGCTGCGCGGGCAAAAAAACCTCCGAAAGGCGCGTAGTACAAGGCCTTTTTGCAGGTTATGCATGGATTGCATAGTTGCATGCGCACAAAGCATTAGCATTGGTGCATCGCATTGCCCTACGATGGCGTCGCTGTCGATGGCGTGCCCTGGAGTCTGGTTTGCACGGTTTTCCTGTGCAGAGATGTCCACACGCCTGGCGAGGCTTTCTCCTCGCCGGCGGCTGAAAAATTAAGCAATATCGCGCGACAACTCCGACTCCGGAAGGAGTAGGATGACGTAATCCTGCGTTTCGCGGTTTGATTAATTTTGCAGCAGCGTCGGCCAGCATGGCTAAAGCGTGGCAACATCAAGGAGCGATTGCATCATGTCGAACGAACCAGTCAAGCAACACGAAGTCCCTTCCTACCTTACACCGCATGGCATCGGCCCATGGGGTGATTATCTCGAACAAATCGACCGCGTTACCCCTTACCTGGGCTCGCTGGCGCGCTGGGTGGAAACCCTGAAGCGCCCGAAGCGCATGCTGATCGTGGACGTTCCTATCGAACGCGACGACGGCACTATCGCCCACTTCGAAGGCTATCGCGTGCAGCACAATACGTCGCGTGGTCCCGGCAAGGGCGGTGTGCGTTTTCACCAGGATGTGACACTGTCTGAAGTGATGGCGCTGTCGGCCTGGATGACGGTCAAGAACGCGGCGGTGAACGTGCCTTACGGCGGCGCCAAAGGTGGTATTCGCGTTGATCCGAAGACCTTGTCGCGCGGCGAACTGCAACGCATGACACGTCGCTACACCAGCGAAATCGGCATCATCATCGGACCGAACAAAGATATTCCTGCACCGGACGTGAATACCGATTCGCAGATCATGGCGTGGATGATGGATACCTATTCCATGAACCAGGGCAGCACCTCATCCGGCGTTGTGACCGGCAAGCCGATCTCGCTGGGCGGCAGCCTGGGACGCCACGAGGCGACAGGCCGCGGTGTGTTTGTGGTCGGCTGCGAAGCTGCTGCAAAACGTAATCTTGATATCAAAGAGGCGCGCGTCGCCGTGCAAGGTTTCGGTAACGTCGGTGGTATCGCTGCACGTTTGTTCGCAGAGGCCGGCGCCAAGGTCGTCGCGGTGCAAGATCACATCACGACAGTGGTACGCGATACTGGTCTCGATGTGCCTGCACTGCAAGCCTATGTTGCGCAACACGGCAGTGTTCAAGGTTTCCCGGGCGGTGACGAAGTCAAGGACCGCGCCCAGTTTTGGGCAACCGATTGCGACATTCTGGTGCCTGCTGCACTCGAACAGCAAATCACGGTCAACAACGCGCCGTCTATTCGCGCCAAGATCATTTTGGAAGGTGCTAACGGCCCGACCTCTCCGGCAGCCGATGACATCCTGACCGAAAAGGGTGTGTTGATCGTGCCTGACGTGATTGCCAATGCCGGCGGCGTGACCGTCAGTTACTTTGAATGGGTGCAGGATTTTTCGAGCTTCTTCTGGACTGAAGACGAAATCAATCTGCGACTCACGCGCATCATGCGTGAAGCATTTGCGGCGGTCTGGCAGCTGGCTGAGGACAAGAAGGTAACACTGCGTACGGCTGCATTCATCGTGGCATGTACTCGTGTATTGCAAGCGCGTGAAATGCGCGGTCTCTATCCTTGATGCAGTCGGCAGTCTGCAACTGGCAAGTAAAAATAAGTAGTTGAGTAGTTGAAGTAAGCAGTCGCAACAAGCGTCGGCAGAGAAGATAAAAAATTAACATTCTCTGTCGACGAAAATAGAAAAAATAAATGACGGTATGCAGGCGTGCCTGCATCGGTCTGACGAAAAATGCGAAAAGCGCGCGTGCGTTTTCATCGCATTTTTTTGCACATGCCGTGACTGTTTGATTTGTGCGTAAGGAGGAGACGTCTACGCCCAACATTCGAAAACATGCCGATGACGGTGTCGTCGGCGCGAACGCCTTTGCGTTTGCTGCAAAGCGGTCTGCGCATTCATTGCGCGGAGGCTTTTGCAATGTCGATCGAAAGCGGCAAAAACATTCCTTTTGAAAATCACATCCCTGCGCGCGATCGGCGTCGTGGCATGCATCCTGTCGGGCCTCAACTGCACGATAAGGTCGCGAATTACGCTGTTGATTGCAGGATTGCCTACTTGATTTTCTGGCATGATACTTGCTCATTAAACTTCTTCGGTCGCAAGGCCGGCATGCGAGTCGTCAATGGCAAACAGATCGATCAGGCAAGTGTGGCGTTGTTGGGCTGTCATCGCATGGAGTTTTGGTATCGGCCTGTCATTGCAGGCCCACGCGGAAGGAACGCTCGAAAAAATCAAGCGCACCAATACGTTGGTAATTGCCTATTTAAATGGAACGATGCCGTTTGCGTTTTTGAATGAAGACAAACAGGTGACGGGTTATGCGATTGATCTGTGTCGAAAAATTGCGGAAGGGATTCGAAAGGATTTCAAGTTGCCGCAGTTGCAGGTGCAGTTCATGGAAGTGGATACGGTGACGCGTTTTATTGCACTGGATCAGAACAAGGCGGATCTGGAATGCAGCACGTCGACGAACAATGCTGAGCGCCGGAAGATTGCAACGTTTACCGTGCCGCATTTTTTCGCCTCGGTGCGCATGCTGGTGAAGGCCAGCTCAGGAATTCGCAATTGGGAAGACCTGCGCGGCAAGACGGTAGTGGTGCCGCGTAATACGCCGATGGTCAAGCAGATTGATGAGCGCAGCAACATCCGCTCTCTCGGTATCAAGATCGTGGAAGTGGCGTATAACGAAGATGCCTTCAACAGTCTGGAGAAGGGCTTGGCGGATGCCTTCGTGATGGAAGACGTGCTGTTGCGGAGATATCTGTTATCGGTGCCGCATCCGGAACGTTACGCTGTTGTCGGTGATTCGCTCTCGCTGGAGCCCTACGGGATCATGATGCACAAGGGTGATCCCGAGTTCAAGCGGTACGTGGATTTGCAGATGGTGAAGATTATTCGGTCCGGGGATATTTTCAAGATTTATGACCGCTGGTTCACCAAACCGATCAGCGACACGATCCCCGCGATGGGCATGCCGATGGGGTATCTGCTGCGCGATACTTTGCGCTACCCGACGGACAAGGTTGCTGATGAGTGAATTTGGCGGAATTTCCGCAGGAAATCATGTTTTTTGAGCCGCATCCTGCAGTGCAGGAAGGTTTTTCAAAACTAAGGTAATTTAAGGGCAAAATAGCCTCTTTTCAGGAATGAAGACTATTTTTGAAGAATGGCTTTTGGTACACTACGTAAAAATTTTTCCAGGAGGTCACATGAAGTTATTAAAGCTAGCAGGGGTATTGGTTGGGGCAAGTGTATTGATGGGCTCGGTTCACGCTGAAGAGTTCACCGGTCGTCTGAAGAAGATCAAAGAAACCGGCACGCTGACACTGGGTGTGCGCGACGCATCCATCCCGTTTTCCTACCTCGATGACAAGCAATCGTATCAAGGTTACTCGATCGACCTGTGCCTGAAGGCGGCAACAGCGATCCAGAAGAAACTGGGTCTGACTTCGCTGAACGTGAAGATGGTTCCTGTGACTTCGGCAACGCGTATTCCACTGATCGCCAACGGCACAACCGACATCTCTTGCGATTCGGCTACCAACAACATGGAACGTCAGAAGCAAGTTGCTTTCGCCGTGACCGAGTTCGTTACAGCGAACCGCTTCCTGACAAAGAAGGCCGCTAACCTGAAGACTCTGGACGACCTGAAGGGCAAGACCATTGTGTCGACCTCCGGTACTTCCAACCTGAAGCAAATCACTACGCTGAACACTGAGCGCAACCTGGGTATGAACATCCTGGCCGCCAAGGACCACGCCGAAGCTTTCCTGATGGTTGAAACCGGCCGTGCAGTCGCGTTCGTGATGGACGATATTCTGTTGTCTTCGCTGGCAGCCAACTCCAAGGCGCCTGGCGACTACGTCGTTTCCAGCGAAGCGTTGTCGGTTGAGCCGTACGGCCTGATCCTGCCATTGGGCGACACAGCCTTCAAGAAGGTGGTCGACGATGCAATGATCAACGTCTACAAGGGCGACGACATCAAGAAGATCTATGCCAAGTGGTTCCAATCGCCTATCCCACCGAAGGGTGTCAACCTGAACGTGCCGATGAGCCCGCAACTGCAAGCTGTTTTTGCCAAGCCTACCGATTCCGGCGAACCATCTGCTTACGCAGCGGTGCCAGAAGCGCAAAAGCAATCTTCGAAGAAGAAATAAGGCAAAAACGCAGCATTTGATTGCTGTGTAGCATGAAAAACGAAACGGGGGAGTTGTCCCCCGTTTTGTTTAAGTTGGCGAAGAAAGCAAGACCTGCTCAGAACAGCCGTTTTTTACCTTCATGTAAAACCGGCGCAGGCCGCCTGGGAATGTCGTGGCAATGCGGCATTCTTGATCGCAAACGAGTCGAGACGAGAAGACGAGGGCATCTATGCATTACAACTGGAACTGGGGCATATTCTGGGAGCAGTCTCCCGATGGCATCCCCTACATCGATACATTACTGATCGGCCTGAAATGGACCATCGCCACGGCCGTACTGGCCTGGATCATGGCACTGGTTCTCGGCACGATCGTCGGCACCATTCGCACGACCCAGAAACCATGGGCGGTGCGCATCGCCAACGGCTACGTTGAGCTGTTCCGCAATATTCCGCTGCTGGTCCAGATGTTCCTCTGGTACTTCGTCATGCCGGAACTGGTGCCAGCTGCGGTGGGCGACTGGCTCAAGAGCCTGCCGGAAGCGTCGTTTGTCACCGCTTTCCTGGCACTGGGTTTCTTTACCTCGTCGCGGGTTGCCGTGCAGGTGAGCACCGGTATCAACGCCTTGCCGCGCGGTCAGCGTATGGCCGGCGCTGCACTGGGGCTGACACCTGTGCAGACTTACCGTTATGTGCTGTTGCCGATGGCTTTCCGCATCATCATCCCGGCACTGACCAACGAGTTTGCTGCGATCATCAAGAACAGCTCGGTGGCGTTGACCATCGGTCTGGTGGAATTGACTGCGGCGACTTATTCGATGCGCGAATTCACGTTCCAGACCTTCGAATCGCTCACCGGCGCCACCATTATCTACATCATCATTTCCGTCATTGCGCTGCTGTTGGCGCGCATCCTGGAAAAAGTTACCGCCGTGCCTGGCTATATCACGACCGGCAGCTCCAGTACGGGAGGACATTAAACTATGTTTTCTAATTTCGACTTCGATATTATTCAGCGTTCGTGGTTCTACCTGATCACGACCGGCCTGAAGTTCACGCTGGTGCTGACCATTACTGCAATGGTCGGCGGTATCATCCTCGGCACTTTGCTGGCGATGATGCGCTTGTCCAGCAACAAGCCGCTGGCATTCGCGGCCACTACCTACGTCAACCTGATCCGTTCGGTGCCGCTGGTGCTGGTGATTTTCTGGTTCTACTTCCTGGTGCCGTTCATCGGCGCATGGGTCATCGGCGCCAACGAACCGATCCAGGTCGGCGCGTTTCAATCGGCACTGATTACCTTTATCCTGTTTGAAGCAGCGTACTACTGCGAAATCATGCGTTCGGGTATTCAGTCGATCCCGCGCGGCCAGGTGTTTGCTGGCTATGCCATCGGCATGAACTACTGGCAGATGATGGGCAACGTGGTGCTGCCGCAGGCTTTCCGCAACGTGACCCCAATTTTGCTGACACAAACCATCGTGTTGTTCCAGGACGTGTCGCTGGTGTATGTGCTGGGTTCGGTCCCGGACTTCGTGACCAGCGCGTCCAAGATCGCTCAGCGCGACGGCCGTCTGGTGGAAATGTACCTGTTCGTTGCCGTGGTCTACTTTGTGCTCAGCTTTGTGCTGTCGCAAACTGTGAAGCGCTTCCAGCACAAGATCGCCATCATTCGCTAACCGCCACACGCCGGCCAGCACATATCAGATGCGTGGCCGGCTGATACCGTATTCAGGAATTAGGAGAAATAAATGATTGAACTCAATAACGTCAGCAAGTGGTACGGCAGCTTCCAGGTTCTGACCGATTGCACCACCAGCGTTGCCAAGGGCGATGTGGTTGTGGTCTGCGGTCCGTCGGGTTCGGGCAAGTCGACGCTGATCAAGACCGTCAACGGCCTGGAGCCGTTCCAGAAGGGTACGATCACCGTTGATGGCGTATCCGTCGGCGACCCAAAAACCAATTTGTCGAAGCTGCGCGCGCGCATCGGCATGGTGTTCCAGAACTTCGAACTGTTCCCGCATCTGTCGATCCGCGAAAACCTGACCATCGGCCAGGTTAAAGTGCTGGGCCGCAGCGTTGACGAAGCGACTGAAAAGGGCCTGAAGTATCTGGATCGCGTCGGTCTGATCGCGCAAAAGGATAAATTCCCAGGTCAGCTGTCTGGCGGCCAGCAGCAACGTGTGGCGATCGCCCGCGCGCTGTCGATGGATCCGATCGCGATGCTGTTCGACGAACCGACATCGGCGCTAGACCCTGAAATGATCAATGAAGTGCTGGACGTTATGGTCGGCCTGGCGCAAGAAGGCATGACCATGATGGTCGTGACCCACGAAATGGGCTTTGCGCGCAAAGTTGCCAACCGCGTCATCTTCATGGACAAGGGTCTGGTTGTGGAGGACTGCAAGAAGGAAGACTTCTTCGGTTCGCCACGCTCGGAGCGCGCTCGCGACTTCCTGGCCAAGATCATCACGCACTAAGACGTCGATGCCGCCGGATCGCGGCGCGTCTTCTGCGCTTCGATCCGGCAAATTCAGTCGTTCAACAAAAACCGCCCGGTGCATGCCGTGGCGGTTTTTGTTCTTTACGGCCTGCGTTTGAAGGCGCTGTCCGAGGCAGGGATTTGAGGTGCCGCAATTCAGAGGCGGCGGCCCTTGCGGTAAAATAGCGGGATTTCGTGCACTTGGCACGAGCACTAATTCAGAGGAAGAGAAGAGCGATGATCGACGTAGTGACCATTACCCGTCCGGACGACTGGCATTTGCATTTGCGCGACGGCGCGACCCTGGCAAGCGTATTGCCGCATACCGCTCATCAATTCGCGCGCGCGATCATCATGCCGAACCTGAAGCCGCCCGTCACCACGACCGAGCAGGCGAGTGCCTACCGCGACCGTATTCTGGCTGCGCTGCCTGCCGGCGTGAAGTTCGAACCGCTGATGGTGCTCTATCTCACCGACAACACGCCACCGGAAGAAATCCGCAAGGCCAAGGCGAGCGGTTTCGTGAAAGCGGTCAAGCTGTATCCGGCCGGTGCGACTACCAATTCCGACGCAGGTGTCACTGACCTGCGCAACTGCTACAAAACACTGGAAGTCTTGCAGGAAGTCGGCATGCCTTTCCTGGTTCACGGTGAAGTCACCGATCCGGCGATCGACATTTTCGATCGCGAGGCCGTTTTCATTGATCGCGTCATGACACCGCTGCGCAAGGATATGCCGGAGCTGAAGGTCGTCTTCGAACATATCACGACCAAGGATGCCGCCGACTACGTCTTGGCTTCTGAAGGGCCTACGGCGGCGACAATTACCGCGCATCACTTGCTCTACAACCGCAATGAAATCTTCAAGGGCGGTATCCGTCCCCACTATTACTGTCTGCCTGTTCTGAAGCGCGAGACGCATCGTCAGGCGCTGGTTGCGGCGGCAATTTCGGGCAGCGACAAGTTCTTCCTCGGTACGGATTCCGCGCCGCACGCCAAAGGTTTGAAAGAGCATGCCTGCGGTTGTGCCGGTTGCTACACCGCGTTGCACGCGTTGGAACTGTATGCACAAGCCTTCGATCAGGCCGGCGCGTTGGACAAGCTCGAAGCTTTTGCCAGCTTTAACGGCCCTGCCTTCTACAATCTGCCGCGCAATGAAGGAACCGTTACCTTGCGTCGCGAGAACTGGACCATTCCAGCGGAGCTGCCGATGGGCGATGCAACGGTTGTCCCGCTGAATGGCGGTGAGACAATCAAATGGAAAATGGCCTGAGCGGCATCGCTGTTCTTGGCTGCGCAGGATTAATTTTTACTGGGATCTGTATCCATGCAATTCTTCGACCAACTGATTACTGATCTGGACAAGGCCTTGCGCGTGGTCAGCGGCGTGGTGGCTTCATCACGTCCGAATCCTGCAGCGCAGATTGGCGATTCGGCCATGAGCGATGCAGAAAAACTGCACAGCGCCGGCCTGATGCGGGTCAATCATGTCGGTGAAGTGTGCGCGCAGGCTTTGTACGATGCGCAAGGCCGCTTCGCTCAGGCGCAGGCACTGAAGCAGCAGTTTGCGCATGCGGGTATCGAAGAAGAAGATCATCTGGCGTGGACTGCCGAGCGTTTGCGCGAATTGGGGTCGCATACCAGCCTTCTTAACCCTCTGTGGTACGCGGGGTCGTATGTGCTGGGTACGATCGCTGCACGTGTCGGCGATGCACGCAATCTTGGTTTCGTTGCCGAGACCGAGCGCCAGGTCGAGTTGCATCTCATCAGCCATCTGGAAAAGCTGCCGCCGCAAGACGCCAAATCGCGTGCCATCGTCGATCAGATGCGCAAGGACGAGGTGGCGCATGGCGAAGCAGCCAAGGCTTTGGGGGCGGCTAAGATGCCGGCGCCAATTCGCGGCGTCATGAAAATGATGTCCAAGGTCATGACAACGGTGGCTTACCGCATATAACAAAAACAGGGCGCGGAGCCCTGTTTTGTTTTGAGTCCGTCATTTCGCTCGTTGCTGCAATTGCATAGATTGCACGATTGCAGCAAAAGGCGAGGGCGCCTGCAGTTATTGCTGTGCCTGAACCTGTACTTCATCGCTCAGATCATCCACGATCTCAAACGAGTGTGTCATTTCTGCAGTTTTTTCCAGCATGATCGAGGCCGAGCAATATTTGTCGTGTGACAACTTGATGGCGCGTTCGACAACATTCGGCTTCAGATTGCGGCCGCGCACCGTGAAGTGGAAATGGATCTTGGTAAAGACTTTGGGATCCTGTTCCGCGCGTTCCGACTTCAGCGTCACTTCGCAGCCGCGAATATCCTGGCCGCTTTTGCGCAAAATCACCACCACGTCATAAGCTGTGCAGCCGCCGGTGCCGAGCAGCACCACTTCCATCGGCCGCGGCGCCAGGTTGCGACCGCCGCCGTCCGGGGCGCCATCCATCGCCACCACGTGGCCTGAGCCGGTTTCAGCCAAGAAGGTCATGCCGGAAAGGCCGGTCCAGCGTACTGTGCATTCCATGTGCGTTCTCGCAGGGTAATTAGAGGGAGGCGGCTATTGTAGCTTTTTCGGGAAATGTGGTTTGTATCTCATGGATGCGAGACACAGTGAAATAGGCAAAAAAATGCATATTGCAAAGCAGCAAAATACTTACTTTTCTATAATTTTTAAATAGTCCATATAGGAGAAATTAAATCTTGCGCTGCACAATTCCGTTTGCTATATTGAATTCACTGATTGACGTTTTCGACGCAATCAAACCGAGTCTCCTCCACCCTCCTCCTTTGGTGTGGATTTAAACCCGAAACCCTCGTTTCGGGTTTTTTTTGTCCGAAGCGGATTGGTTCCGCGTAGCCATCCTCATAGGCAAATGTACCGAAATGCCCACGGCGCGCGGCTCAGTCAACAAAGGGTTTGACGCTAAGTCATTGAAAAGGCTATAATTCTCGGCTTTCCGTGCGCTCTGGAAAGACAACAAGGAAGAGTCTGCGTTGGTAGGACGAATACGAAGCACCGCGAAGCATAGGATCAGCATCGTTTCGGTAGTCGCAGAACCGCCAATTGAGCGTTTATTTATTTACATTAGGAAGTCATCATGAAAACCTTTTCCGCTAAAGCCCACGAGGTAAAGCGCGAGTGGTTGGTGATTGACGCGACGGACAAAGTCCTCGGACGTGTTGCCAGCGAAGTGGCACTCCGACTGCGCGGCAAGCACAAGCCAGAATTTACTCCGCACGTTGACACCGGCGATTTCATCGTTGTGATCAATGCAGGCAAACTGCGTGTCACTGGCACCAAAGCAACTGAAAAGACGTACTACCGTCACAGCGGCTATCCAGGCGGCATCTACGAAACCAATTTCCTGAAAATGCAACAGCGTTTTCCAGGTCGCGCGCTGGAAAAAGCGGTCAAGGGCATGCTGCCTAAGGGCCCGCTCGGCTACGCGATGATCAAGAAGCTGAAGGTTTATGCAGATGGCAACCATCCGCACGCTGCTCAGCAACCTAAAGCACTCGAACTCTAAGGAATAGACATGATCGGTAACTACAATTACGGAACCGGCCGTCGCAAGAGTGCAGTGGCTCGTGTTTTCATCAAGTCCGGCTCGGGCAAGATCGTCGTCAACGGCAAGCCAGCGAATGAATACTTTTCGCGCGAAACCGGTCTGATGGTGATTCGTCAACCTCTGGAACTGACCAGCAATGTCGAGCGTTTTGACATCATGGTCAACGTCCACGGCGGCGGTGAATCCGGCCAGGCTGGTGCTGTTCGTCACGGCATCACCCGCGCTCTGATCGACTACGATGCAACACTGAAGCCAGAACTGTCCAAGGCAGGTTTTGTTACACGTGATGCTCGTGAAGTTGAGCGTAAAAAGGTTGGTCTGCGCAAAGCACGTCGCGCAAAGCAATTCTCGAAGCGTTAATCACGACGCGTGCTTTTTCAGCACACCGAAAAGCCGCCAGCGACAAGCTTGGCGGCTTTTTGCATTTTTCGGGCTCGTTTCGTGGATATCGGCGGGCGTTATCCGGCGCCGCTGTTCATTGTCAGCGTATTGCCTGTGCGAATTTCATTTCAGTATCGAAGTCATTTTTCGGCCTTATTCGCGCTTTGAATCGGGGCCGTTTCGGGTAACCTGACAGAAATATTCTCCTGTTAAAATAAAAAGCTCTCGGGCACGCTCTTTCAGCAAGGAAAAAACATGATCAAGGTAGGTATCGTCGGCGGCACAGGATACACAGGCGTAGAGTTGCTGCGTATATTCGCCATGCATCCGCAAGTGCAACTGCAGGCGGTGACATCGCGTAAAGAAGATGGCATGCCGGTTGCCGAAATGTACCCGTCGCTGCGCGGTCGCGTAGATATCGCTTTTTCCTCGCCTGACAATGCCAAACTGACCGAGTGCGACGTCGTTTTCTTTGCCACGCCACACGGTGTTGCGATGGCGCAGGCGCCGGAACTGCTGGCGGCCGGCGTCAAGGTCATCGATCTGGCGGCGGATTTCCGTCTGCAGGACATCGCTGCGTTCGAGAAGTGGTACAAGATGCCGCACAGCTGCCCTGAGTTGCTGAAAGAAGCGGCTTACGGCTTGCCGGAGCTCAATCGCGAAAACATCAAGAAGGCACGTCTCATCGGCAATCCCGGTTGCTATCCGACCACAATGCAACTCGGTTATGCGCCGCTGTTGAAGGCCGGCGTGATCGATGCGTCGCATCTCATCGCCGACTGCAAATCGGGTGTCTCGGGCGCCGGTCGCAAGGCTGAAATCGCAACCTTGTTTTCGGAAGCATCGGACAACTTCAAAGCCTACGGCGTGTCGGGCCATCGCCATTCGCCGGAAACCATTGAGCAGTTGGGCAAGCTGACCGACGACAAAGTCGGCCTGCTGTTCACGCCGCATCTGGTACCGATGATTCGCGGCATGCATTCCACGCTGTATGCGCGCCTGAACAAAGATATCGACAATGCGGCATTGCAGGCCTTGTTCGAAGACGCTTACAAGGACGAGCCGTTCGTTGACGTCATGCCATTCGGTTCGCATCCGGAAACCCGCACCACGCGTGCTTCCAACATGCTGCGCATCGCCTTGCATCGTCCGGACAATGGCGACACGGTGGTCGTACTGGTGGTGCAGGATAACCTAGTCAAGGGCGCATCCGGCCAAGCGGTGCAATGTATGAACCTGATGTTCGGACTAGAAGAAACTACCGGTCTGATGCATGTCCCGGTTCTGCCGTGAAATATAAATTATGGGTTCGGCGCATGTCGATTTCTGCGCCGAAGATGACCATCAAGCGCCACATGCCGTGGCCGCTGCGCGCGCTGATCCTGGTGGTCGTGATCGCGGTCGGCGGGGCGATGGCGATGTGGGCTTACGATCTGGGGCGCAATAACTTCTCGGGTTTGAACCCGGATGGTATGCGCGACCACGTGGAAGCGTTGTCTGAGCAGGTGAAGAAGCTCAACGCCGAGCGTGACCAGTTTTCGACGACAGCGAATGCGGCGGAAAGCCAGCTCAATATCGAGCGTTCAGCGCAGGCGCAACTGGCCGGACAAATCAAGACACTGGAAGCGGAAAATGCTAAGCTGAAAGAAGATCTCTCTTTCTTCCAAAGCTTGCTCCCGACCAACGTTGGCGCAGACGGCGTCACCATCCAGCGTTTGAAGGCCGAGATTGTTGCACCGAACCAGGTGCGCTATCAGTTACTCGCCATTCAGGGCGAAAAAGGGCGGCAGTTCGTCGGTAATTTGCAGTTCAGCGTAACGGTGTTGCAGGGCGGCAAAAGTGTTATTATCAATTTCCCCGAGCAAAACGCCACGGATCTCGCGCGCTACAAGCTCGCATTCAAGTACTACCAACGGGTTGATGGAGTCTTGACGCTTCCCGAAGGTGCAACCATCAAAGCGATTCAGGCTCGCGTTCTCGAAAGAGGCCAGATGCGAGCTCAGCAATCCGTGAATTTGTGAGGTGAATCATGTTGGGACGTAAATCCAAAAGCACCATCGACAGCCTTATCGGCATTTCCACCAGTATCCACGGTGACGTCCATTTCAAGGGCGGCCTGCGTATTGACGGCCACATCAAGGGCAACATCAACGCCGAAGCTGGTCAGCCAAGCGTGCTGGTCATTTCCGAGCATGCCAAGATCGTTGGCGAGATCCGCGCCGTGCATCTGATTGTCAACGGTGAAATCATCGGTGACGTGCATTCGGTCGAGCTCCTTGAATTACAGCCAAAAGCCCGCATAACTGGAGATGTCTATTACAAGGCTCTGGAAATGCATGGCGGCGCGTTGGTCTCCGGCAAGCTCAGCCACGGGCAGACCGAAGAGGCGCCTGTGCTCAAGCTGGCGGCTTCGGCCGGTGGCGATGCATGATTCTTCCATTGGCCTTATAATCACTCCATTGTCCGCTGATTAGCAGGAGCTTAATATGAATGCCGTTGCAGAAATTCCAGAAACTTCGATTCCATCGCCAATGATCTTTTCCGACAGCGCCGCAGCCAAGGTTGCGCAACTGATCGAAGAAGAGGGCAACCCAGACCTGAAACTGCGCGTGTTCGTGCAAGGCGGCGGCTGCTCGGGCTTCCAGTATGGTTTCACCTTTGATGAAATCGTCAACGAAGACGACACGACCATGACCAAGAATGGCGTGCAGCTGCTGATCGACTCCATGAGCTATCAGTATCTGGTCGGCGCAGAGATCGACTACAAGGACGATCTGGAAGGTGC
>Ga0209913_1000411_pt1 | contig 37319 bp, 47 predicted proteins | sample PersoiDNA2013203_FD_185805 | JGI IMG/M metagenome (GOLD analysis project Ga0209913, IMG submission 185805) | Permafrost soil microbial communities from the Arctic, to analyse light accelerated degradation of dissolved organic matter (DOM) -... | ecosystem: Environmental > Terrestrial > Soil >... | reverse complement strand
TTCCCCATTCTATACGTATAGAATGGGGAAAAGGTGCATGCACCCATTACCCGATCCCCTGACATTATAATGCAAGGGACTGGGCTTAGGGTGTATGTATCATAGGATTGGTTATAAGGTGTATGCTATTGCAGGGCTTTGGGTGAATATAGGCGCGAGGGTATGTAGCTTGGTGTTAGGGCTTGCGGTGTATGTATCTAGGGTCTATAGTTGCTGCAGCGGTTAAGGGTGTATGACTTTTTCGAGGTGTAAATCATGGCGGCAAAGAAGGGCGTTAAAGGTGCAGACAAGGTGCTCGACGCGGCTCAGGAGCCGATCGAAGGCGCGGCCATCGATCAGCAGGAGCGCGCCAGCTTCGGCAACTATGGCGGCGCAACGCGCCAGAAAATCGAGCTGCAGCCATTGATCGACAAGCTGCTCGAGGACGTGCGCCGGATCGACGGCGACGAGAGCCTGAGCCGAAGCGAGAAAACGAAGCGTATCGGCCGCCTAGCCGACAGCCTCAAGGTCAAGCTGTACGAGGACAAACGCCGCAAAGAGGAGGACAAGCTCAGAGCCTCGAGCTACCGCCGCTATCTAACCACCGTTCGTAAGGCCGTCACCGCTCAGAACTGGCGGCACCACGGGCTCGAGGCTGCCGTGCATAGCCTTGTCAAGCATCACCCGCGCTACGCCGAGCAGCTCAACGACATGGCGGCGATGACCGACATTACTAGCCTGCGCCTGGCGCACCGCGACCTGCTGGCGCTGGCCCGTCAGCAGCGCGACGACTCCGCGTTCGAGGCGTTCAAGGCGATGAAACTCGATCACGAGATCATGCGGCACCTGACACTGCCAGCCGCCACTAAAGCGCAGCTGGCCACCACCGCCGTCGAAACGCTCGAGGTTCGGGCGACCAACACTATCGAGATCAACTATCACTGGATGATTGAGACGATCCACGACCTTTTGACTAAGGCTGAAATGCGCAGCGACGGAGTCGCGGCGCAGAATTTTTCCTCGCTGGCGCTGGGCCTGGCACTGGCCACCGGCCGCCGCGAGATCGAGATCCTAAAGCTCGCTCGCTTCAAAAAGGTCGGCGAGTTTGAGCTCGAATTCAGCGGCCAGGCAAAGCGTCGGGGCGGCGTCGACTTCTCCGAGAGTTACAACATTTACACCCTGATCAGCGCCGACCTGGTGCTCGAGGCCTTCGCGAAAATGCGAGCTATGCCCGAGGTCCTCGAGCTGCAGCACCTGGACAACACCGAAGTAAATCGCCGCGTCGCAAAAACGCTTAATACCGTGGCCAAGCGGGTTTTCGACAGCAACGAGCGCGTGTTTAAAGACAGCCGCGCGCTGTGGGCTCGGGTGGTTTTTGAGCTGCATTTCAACCGCGACGCGCGCTGGAAAACAGTCAATGAAACGGTGTTCTGGCGCGAAATGCTGGGCCATGAGGACATGGATACGCAGGAGAGTTACAAGGCGTTCAAGATCAGCTATGCGACCGAGGCAACGGATCAGCCAGACAGTAAATACGCGAGCCGCCTCGAGGCGCTGACCGCCCTGGACGAGCACGAAGAAATCGCCGGGCGCGAGGCAATGCGGAAAATTCACACTTGGGTAAAGGGGGCAATCGAGGCTGCGCCTGGCGTCGTGATCTCGCAGAAAGCGATCGCCACGAATGTGGGCAGCTATCGGCCAGTGATCAAAGAATATTTGAAGCTGGCCAGCGAGGCCCTGGCCACTCCGAACCGCCCAGCCCGAGCGGTTGCGCCGGTCGTACCGGCAGAAGTGGCGAATGCTAAGCCGAGGATCTCACTCGTTGAAAACGACGGCCAGTGGACCGCTGTCGCTAAGCTGAACGGCGTAGAGATCGCCAGACGCACGGGTGACAGCAGGGAGTCGGCTTATAACGCGCTGCTGGCGCAGGGCAGTGAGACAACTCGCGGCTGAGACGGCACTAGCTCAAGACCAACACCGGCCGGGGCCAAGTGCCCCGGCTGCGCTGCCTGATTCTCCCCTTCCCGCATTACCGACTCCGCGTCGTCGATACATTCGAGAGCTGCGGCGATCATGTCGAGCAGCTCCCCCCTCGTTGCTTCCATTCCGGCCTTCGTGGCCATACTGAGCGCCGACCTGGCGCGGCTTAGCTTGGCGGACGCTTTGTCCATTTTTTCCTGGCACTGCAAGGTGATTCCCTCCCCTCGTATTAAAAAGCCACTACTGTACTTTTATACAGTATAGCTCGCTTCTGGCTTGAGTAGTTTTGCCGCGTAACCAAGCGTCCACTTGGCGTGATCCATGTCGACCCCTGGCTCAGCAAGCCGCAACGCGATGTCAGGGCTCAATGCCCCGAGCAACCTTGTAAGCGAAGTGCCGTGGGGGAGCTCGCAAAGCGAAGCAACAGCAAAGAGTCTCTCAGCAACATTCAAGGGATACTTTAGATCTGTGCTTACACCCTCATACTGCAAAGTGTCCCTGTGCTGCTCAATCAAGCCAGGCCGGGTCGCTGCGGGCTCCTCAGGGGCCAGCAGCGGCTGGTGCGTCGCTTCATGGTCATGGGTGGTCAGGGAGTGGACGTTTTTAGCTGCACGGCGCCATACATAGGCCATCACGAACCGCCAATTATCCATGTTGAGCGCGTAAACGTTCTGTCCGTTCGTCTTACGCTTCAAAGTAGTCATGCCGAGGCGCTCTAGAATCGACTTCACAAGGGTAGTGGCGCATACCTTCGAGGCCAGGGTCGGGACGTAGCGTCCGAGCTTGAGGGTGTTGTACAGGTCCAGCGTGTCCTGGTCGGATTTGACCAGGTCGAGCACCGTGCGGCACTGGTCGCTGCTGAACTGGCCGAGGCCTGTCGTCCGATCGATGGTGAGAATCTCAAAAATATTGACCAGAAAGGCCCGTGGTGACGCCTTGAAGCGATGCTGGGTCAGAACCACACGCGCCTTACGCTGTGCGAGGTCATAGGCCTTAGCCTGCGCCTCAGAGGCCTGCAGCAGCTCGAGCGCCACTACCTTGGCAATGCCGCGATTGTCATAGAACGAAACGTCGTCAGGGGTGATCAGGTCAACGCACAGCTGATTCTCGATGTGGAAGCGGTCGACCTGGGCGCTTTCGGCCTCGCTGCGCACTTCCAGGCGGTTGAGCTTGAGAAACTCCTCCTCGGTCGGCGTGGTGACGCTGTCGATCAGATCCATACGCTTAGAGAAAACGAGCTCGCCCGCGAACTTGCGGTTTTCCCGCGAGGCGTCTGTTAGCGCCTCCTCGTTGCCGTTCAAGTCCAGGCGCTGCACCTGGTAGCCTTCGGCCTGCAGCATCAAAAGCAGATTATTAGCGAAGCTGTTCCGCGCTCTGTTTTCCAGGGCGACGGTCGTCAGATACATTTTATCGAAAGCGGTTTTCTTGCGAGTGACGCGGTACTCCTCGGGAGTGTCCTCGATCTTGCAGATCAACCCCTCGGCGACCAGCATCCCGCGATACATGACGTCAGAACTGGTTTCGCGCTGTGCAGACGAGTGACCAATGCCGACTATGTACTGCCGTGCTGAGCGATCGCGGCGCAGCATCTGCAGGGCGTCAGATGGGCCGACAGTGTTACCGCTGAAAAGCCCAAAATGGCACTCGAAATGACGCTTTTTCATCGACACGCCCGAACTGATCGCGGGCGAGTAGATCAACACGTCGTACTTGAGCGCCTCGTCGTTCGGATTGCTTAAAAAGGCCTCGACGTCGGGGTCGGCCTTGCTGTCGGCGTGTACCAGGAGCATGCGAACTGCCGGAATTTCGCCGTTTTCGACCTTATCCTCGATCAGGGCGGCCATTTTCTTGGCGCTCTCGGCCGAGTCGTTGGCCACCAGGACGCGACGCCCTGCGCAAATCTGATCGACCGCCAGTTGCCAGACGCTCTCGTCGTCGCCGTGGTCGACGCGGATCTGCTGATTTTGGCCGACGACTTCGATAACGGTGATCGGTTGACCAGGGCGAGCCAGTTCGCAGAACTCGATCACAGTGTCGTTTGCGTCGGCGTCGCACAGCAGCACGCGGGTAGCCGAGGCGACAGCCTCAATGAGGGAATCCATCACGCGCACGCGGCCATCAACCGGCCCGGTCGTGGTGTGGCGGATGACCTGGCTCGCTTCGTCGATGCACAGCGTTTCAAGGGTGGTAAACCAGCTGCGCTCCTCGGAGTTGTAAAACTTCGGCGCGGTCAGGCTGTTGACGCAGCAAGCCAGGTGCGAAACGTAGGGCATTTGCCAGGCGGCCACCTGCTGATAATGCTCGACCCGGGCCTCGGACTGATTGCCGCTTGGGTCCAGGTTAAGGCGTGCGGCCGCGTCGTCCAGGAGCGAGACGCGATGCGCGACATAGGCGCCCTTTGTCGAGGCCTGCAGCACTGGAGCGATCAGCTCCTCGGTTTTGCCCGACCCCATCGGGGCGCGAATAATGATCATCCCCTCGAGACTGCCGATCAGGTCAGCCAGGTGGCCAGGCACCATAGGCCCGCCGTGGACCGGGTGAGGCACGGCCGCGACGGGGATGTATTGGACGTGGGAACGGGCCAGGGCAGCAGGGGAAAAGCTGCGCAGCTGTTGGGCTTGACTGAGCTTCTGGCGGTCGATCCATTGCGCCAGGCTGCGCAGTTTCGGGCGCAGTGCCTCGGGGGCGCTGGCGGGCAGCTGCTCGAGCACGCGGCGCGCTACTTCTGCAGTGTCGTACTTGATTGGCACCAGGAGCATTCCGGCATTGATTGCCGACTTCGCCGCCTTCTCGGCAAAGCGGCCGCTGTAGGCGACGCGCTGCAGGCAGTAGCTAAACCAGTCTTTCTCGGCGCGCAGCACGTTCTCGCGGGCGTGCAGGGCTTTGGCCGTGGCTTTCAGGCCATACAAGACGTGAAAGTCGTTCCAGTCAGTCGGCCCCTTGCCGGTTGCCTTTGCCTGGGCGATCTCCTCCTCGGTCATGTCGAATTTAGGGACTATGCCGGGGTGCTTGTGCTCGCGGTGGATCTCGAGCGCAGCCAGAAAGCCCGCGTTGCCCGTTGGTTTCCATTGGTCGTTGTCGACGCCGTTGAAAAAGCGCCAGGCCGGGTAATGCTTGGCGTAAACCTGCAGGACCTTGACCAGGTTGTCGACGTTGAACGTCACGACTACCGCGACGTTTCGTTTTGCTTCCAGCTCGGCCAGGTAAACGCTGGCGCCGGTAGCGAAGCCTTCAACGGCAAAGCGAACGTCTGCCGTTTCCAGGTCGCCGAAAATACAGTGGGCGCCGTCCATCTTGACGCCGGTCCCCTGCAGTTTTTTGTCTTCATACAGGCGCTGCAGGCCGAGGAAGTTACCTTGAATGTCGTACAGGGGAACGCCAGTGAAAACACCGTGACGGTCACGCATTCGTTTCATTTCAAAGCGTGACGCGACGTCGGAAATCTGTTTTTTTACCAGGTAAGGCGCGGTGCCGTCCTCAGTACCGAGGACCTCTACAAAGCCCTTGCCGATATAGGTCGCGCTGCCTTTGCCCTCATACTCGAACTCGCAACGCTCGCCGGTCAGCCAGGCGCGCTCGAACGCCATCCGCTCCTTGTGGACACGCTCTGCGGAAATAGCCGCTTCGGCCGCTTCGGCCTGCAGGCGGCTTTCACGCTCAGCACGGCGGGCCTCTTGTTTGGCCAGCCATTGGCGATCGCGCTCGCTGGATTCGATACCGTGCTCGCGCTTGTAGAGGTCGAGCAGTGCCGTGAAGCCCGACCAGGTAGAGGCGCCGGTCACGTTGTTGCTGAACGTCAGGAACGGGTATTGAATCTCGGCCAGGGCGGGCCGGGTATCTGTGGCGGGCTTTGCGTCGGTTTTCTTGAGTTCGCCCCATACCATCAGCTTGCCGGTGTAACGGGCATCTGTGGCGACGATCTTTGCTTTTGAGTAGGTTTTGAGGCGCTGGCCGTTTAGACGAACCTGGTCACTGACTGACGACCATTTTACGAAGGCGTCAGCGGCCGCTGCGGCAATATCCGCATCAAAATAGGTGAGCAGGTTGTAAGGGTCGGAGCTGAAACGCTCCTGATAAAAGGCCCCTAGCCCGTCTGTCCGTTGTACGTTTGTCATTTTGTCCCTTTGGTCAAAAGTACAAAGGTGAAAAAGTACAAACGATTGACGCGGGGTGACACGGGCCTAAACTGAGCACTGAACGGCACGTTCAAGTGTTAAGTCAGTTACCTGCCCGCTAAAACAGATAACCGATTTTGCTCAGTAAGACACCGTAGTGGTGTGCGTCTATCGCGAAGGCCGGGGGGTTGCTAAAGCCCCCCGGCCTTTGTCCTTTCTGACCTTTGAAAAAAAATAGCTCGTTAGCGGGTAGCCCCACTACTTTACGTCGTCCACTCTATATTTAGAAGACTGACGCGCTCTTTTTATAGAACCCCTCCTTTATCGAACGTCGCGCGGACCCCCACGACGACGCCGATCACCTCGAATGTATCACCCACTTGCTGCATGGGAAACTGCGGATTCAGTGCGCGCAGGTAGTACGCCGAACCGTCCAGGGTCAGTTTTTTGAAGACAGGTGCTGCAGGCTCGCCGAGATGCCCGACTATGCAGTCATTCGCCACGGCTTTACGGCCGGGGTCGACAAAGATGGTGTAGCCCGCTGGAAAGCTGATCCCGCTGGGGGCTTGCATACCCTCGTCGCGCACGGTCATTGCGAAGGTTCTACCTGCCGGTGACTCTGGCGGCATGATCCAAGCCGTACCAGCTGGAAGCCGCCTAGGATCAGGGTTTCGCCCCCATTCAGCGGCTAAATTCCATGGGATAACGGGCACGCGCTGCGCGTGCTCGCTGGGGGCCGAAAAGCCTTTCGGGTCGGCCGCCTCTTTAAGCAAAACATCGATCGTTGTTCCGAGACCTTTTGCCAGGGCGTCGGCGACATAGACGCTAGGCGCCACGTCCTTAGTTTCTAGGGTCGCTAAGTGCCCGGTAGACATCTCGATATGCGAGGCATCGATCAGGCGCTGCAGTGACCATCCAAGGGCTTGCCGCCGCGTCCGTATTGCGGTGCCGATTGTGTAGTCGCGTTGCATGGTTCCATCTCCTCTAACCGCAATTATTGTCCCTTCTAGATGCGCAGCGGCACCACTCGTTATATAGGAATTTAGTTGCATTTTTTCTCGATATATAGAGAATGTAGGCATAGCGACATGCGACCGACATTTCAGGGAAAAGTGCTATGACTACGCGGACGGAAAGGGATGTGGTTGTTGATCAGACTAGCCGATGGTTTGCCCATTCGGAGTGGTCGCTCGAGCGTTTCGCCAGCGAGCGCCTGGCGGTCGCCCTTTCCGCTGCTGGCTTGATCGAGGAGCTCGAGGAGCCTGCAGACGTCGAGACGTATCAGAAAGCCCGTAAAGCCTGGTCGCAGCGCGTAGCAAGAATTTTCCACGCTACGCAGCCTTTCCCGCTCGAATGGAAATGGGTTTGGCTTTCCTGCCTGCCCGAGGACTACCAGCGGTCGGCTCGCTCCGAGCTCCTGGCGATGGCCGGTTGCTTCGACGTGAGGATTCCTGAGTTAGTCGGAGTGGTGGGCGTGCCTGCTGCTCGGGCGCAGCTCGGCCAGGTGACGCAGGCTATCGGCGAGTTCCTGGCGGCCAGCGCCCCGGCGCATGACGGCGTGTACGACAATACCGACAGCCCCGAAGACATCGACCGGATGCTGATAGAAGGCACCGAAGCCATTTCGGCAATGTTTAACGAGCTGGTAGCGCTCTCGACCGGCACCGGCCGCCCGCTGCCGCTGCTGCTGCTGGCCAACCTCAAGGGCGAGCCGCTATGAGTGCCGCCCTGCGCCTGGTCAGCTCGATAGCGACGTCTGACGTCATTCCGACGGATAAAGAGGTGTTGGCCGAGCGTTTCACCGCTGTTCCTGGTGAGTCGAAAGCCGACAAGATCAAGCGTCAGAACCGCGAGCGTCAGCAGAAAAAACGCCTGCGCGAGGCCAAGGCAAAATTAAACGCCGAGGCGTTCCACCTTCCTGCGATGACCTTCTACGGCGGCACCGTGCAGGCCCTGATCGACGTCTGCAAGGCGGGCGGGTTCGAGGAATCGGCCGAGGCGCTGACCCTGTTGGCGCATGGCTCCTCGAGCCTGGCCAAGAATGACCCCGAGGCTTTCGCCGCGCTCTTTGCGCCGGTCCTCGCCGCCCTGGCGATCGCCGGGGCCGATCTGGCAAAGCGTGACCGTCACGCTTTCGAGCTGTTGACCGCTCCCCCGTCACGCAAAGGGGAGCCGGAATGAGGCCTATTCGTTTGTTTACCGTCGTCGGCGGCCAGTCTGTCCTGGTGCTCGATATGCCGCGTCGCCAGGGGCTTTCCGAGGCTCGGGTCGTGGTCAAGGCCTCGACGCGAAGCAAGACCCATAACTTCTATTTCAACGAGCCCGCCGAGTGCGCGGCGTTCGTGCAGTCGTTTGATCAGCGGCAAGCAGGCTTTGCCGTCGCTCGCCTGCTCAGCCAGAAAGGTGAGGCCCGTGCTCAGTGATGTTTCAGGCGGCCTCGAGCTGCGCCAAGACGACGCGATCGCTCGCGCCCTGATGGCCGAGGATGCGCTGCAGGCTGGCCGCCTTCTTGGTCAGTTCTGCCTGTGCTGCGGTGTTGCGGTTGGTGCCGTGCGCCTGGCGATGTTCCCGCGCACGACTCGCTGCTCGATCTGTGCGGGCTCCAAGCTGCTGGCAAGGGGTCATTGACATGACGGCCCGACAATCATTTTCGCTTGAGATTCGCCACGCATTCCCCCCGGTTGACGATCTTTCGTGCTGGGTGCTGCTGCCTGGCCCGTGTTCACGCCCGGTCGTCACCAGGCGTAGCAAGGCCCCTGCCGGGCCTATTGCTCAGGACCTGGTATGGCTGCGCGAGTGGCTGTTGTTCGCCTACCTGGCGCCTACCGACTACCGCGAGACGGATCGCCCGGCCGAGCCTGACGGCGTCGGCGTGATCGAGACGGCCCGTCTGCGCGACGCCTTCCCGCGCCACCGCGCCAACGACCTGGCCGAGTGCCTGCTCGATGGTGACGACGAAGCAAAACGACTGCCCTTTGACTACGTGGCCAGCCTGGCCAGGGATACCACTCGAGTGACCTGCAGCGAGACGCGGAAAAAGAAAAAAAGCGCCATTCCGCTGGGTCCGACGGCGTTCGAGGACGCGCACCTGGTGCGCACCGTGGCCACGCTTGCGCCTGAGCTGAGCCGCTGGATCCGCTACGCCTACGCCGATTCGTTGGTGTGGGACGACGAGGCCGGTTGCGTGGTGACGCTGTGGGCTCGAGTGGCTCCCCAGCTGGGGAAAATGCAAGGCAAGACCCTGCAGCGGGCCAAGGGCCTGGCGCACCTGGCTGTGCAGCATCACAAACACCTGAAAAACGCCGGGCAAAGCCGGTACGACGGTCCGGCTCTGGCGCTGCTCCTGGGCGTCAGCGACGTGAACTATCGCCAGCACTGGCGGGCACGCTGGGACGCTATGCAAAGCGTCCTGGACAAACTCGACGCCGGGGCGCTCGAGGCGCTCTGGAAACAGCTTTAACCAACCAAAAACCAAGAGGGAAACACTATGTTCGGCATCGGCAAAAAGATTTTCGGCGCAAAGCGTGCAGTCAAGAAGCTGGAAAACCGCGACCTGATGCAGGCCATCGTCGGTGGTTGCCTGTTGGTGGCTGCAGCAGACGGTGAGATCAGCAAAAACGAAGCCGCGCAGATCGATATCCAGATCCGCGCTAACAAGGCCCTGGAGCATTTCGGCTCTGAGATCACCAGCACCGTAAACCTGTTCACTGAGCAGCTGCAGGCCGGTTTCCGCCTGGGCCGCATGAACATCCTGCGCGAGATCCGCGACATCAAAAACAACCCGGCTGACGCCGAGGAGGTTTTCGTCAACATGCTGACCGTGGCCGAAGGCGACGGGAATATCAGCCCCGAAGAAATGAAGGTCCTCGCCGAGATCGGCGTCGAGCTGGGCCTGCGCCTGAAAGACTTCGGCATCGACGCTTGAGTCGGCTCTCTCCTTTGCGTCGCTGGGCAGCCTTCGGGCTGGCCGGTGGCGTGGTCCTGGTCGACTCGGCGAGTCGGCTCCTTTCGATGTGTGCTGACCTGGTGATCGTCGCCCTGCTGCTGGCGGTCGTGATGGTTGGCAAAAAGTAGGGGTAGATCATGCTCGGATTCTTCAAACGTCGCCGCCTGGCTCGCGAGGCAAAGGTCGCTGCTGCCCGCCAGCGAATGCGGGAGCTTGCTGCAGCGCCTGTGCCTGGCACTACTCAGCTGTTGCCGCCTGGCCGATCGGTAGGTCGATCTGCCTCGAGCGGCTCGAGTAGCCCCCCTATTTTGGCTATGCACGATCCGTTGCACTCGCTCAACCCACTGAACCCGCTGTCGCCTTTGAGCGTGTACAGTCAGGTGGACTCCTACGCGGCGCCGCGCTCTGAGCCTGAGCCGGTGCGCAGTCACTGCACGCCGTCCGTCTCGGATGACTCCTGGAGTCGCTCGAGCTCGAGCGGTTCCGACTACGGCTGCAGCAGCTCGAGCTATGACTCTGGCAGCTCCAGCAGCTCAGACTCGAGCAGTAGCTCGAGCAGCTCTGACTCGTCGAGCTACTGACTGTGACCGCCCCCGCCTGCCTGCACTGCGCCGCCGCTCCTGAGCGTCGGCACCAGGAGAGCACCGGCCTGATCATGTGGATCTGTCCGGTCTGTAACAACCGGGGCGACGCCCATCCGGTTGAGGCGAGGGCGCTTGCGACCTGGCACCTGGTCAACGATCCCGAGTTTCCGCTGCATACGTGCAAGGGCCAGGGCGTTGCCCGGTTCTTCACCCGGGGCGGCAAGTGGGGCGCGCGGTGCGCCTGCTGTGACTTTGTGACCGAGGGTTTAGCCACCATTGAAGGCGCGCGGGCCAGTTGGGCTCGCGCCTGAGGTAACTATGAAACAGATGCTGATGATCACCGGCTGCAGCAATAGCTCGTTCTGGTATGCCGGTAAGGTTGGTGCCGTGGTTGATTACCTCGGCTTAGATAGGGACGAGTACATTACTCGCGAGCCGTCAGGCTTCGTGAACATTGTTAAATTCGGTGATGCTGAGCTCGTAGACGTTGTCCCGTCCGCTCCTACTTGTGCGCCTGTTGTGAGTGCTGAGGCAGTGATCTACAGGATATCTCTCGACGTTGCGTTTAATAAGCATGGTCAGCTCGATCAGGCTATTACTACGCTTCTCGAACGCGAAGCTTTCTCGCGTTTGCGCGATATGCTCATCTATCGCAAGATCGACGCTGTGGTCGTTCTCCGCTAGGCCAAAAGGCCAGAAGGCCAAAGGTACAAAAGTGAAAAGTCTCCAAGAATCAAGATCGGCGCAGGAATGGGCAGAGGGGTACAGGCATCGACTGCCGCCCCTTCTGGCTCGCCGCCTTCCGCCTGGGCCTGGCTGGCTGGATGACGACACGCCCTGCGCCTGTGAGTCTGTAAAGCTAATGCAGCTCGGGCGGACTCTGTCGAGTCACCGCATTGAGCAGCTGATCTCGAGGCTGCTAAACAGAGGCGGCCTTTGTACCTTTGACCCTTGGGACAAAAGTACAAACGGCCAATAGTGAAAAAGTGAAAAAGACCCTTGCAAAAGTAACGCAAAAAAGGGTACTTTAACCACTCTGCGATACATACGACAAAAGCCCGCCACCTGAGCGGGCTTTTGCGTTTCTGACGTTCGCAAATCATGAGGGGTGCAACCCCTTGGCAGGTCTAGGCCTGCACATCCAAGCCCCGCCACTGAGCGGGGTTTTCTATTTCAGGACGCCGCTTGTGGAAGACGAAAAGCTCTCGCTGCTCAGCCTGGCCAAGGTTGAGGGAGCGAAGGTCGCGCCCATGGGCGGCGGCCTATTGATTTACGGCCTGACCTATCAGGAGTGGACGATTCGCCTGATGGCGATTTATGCCGCTTACCTGGTGATCGACAGTGTTGGTCGCCGCTGGGTCTGGCCCATCGTTAAGTTTGCTTGGTCGCGGCTTCGCAAGAACGGCCAGGAGCCAGGGGGCCAGCAATGAACCTCATGCAACGCATTGTCGCGGCCGTGTCGCTGTCGCTGGCTGCTGCCGGGTTCACGGTGAGTCAGACGGGCATACCGGCGCCTGTTGAGCGTGCGGCGATCCTCGCCGGGCTCATGGTGCTGACGCCGGAAATGGAAGGGACGCGATTCAAGGCGTACCCGGACACTGGCGGCGTGTGGACCATCTGCACGGGTCACACGGGCGGCGTGAAGCGCGGCGACGTGGCCACGCCCCCGGAATGCTCCGCGTACCTGCAGAGCGACCTCGGGAGCTCTGTCGACTACGCGCAATCGAGATCCGGCCCGGTGGGCCTGTTCTGCAAAATCGCGATCGCCGATATGCACTACAACGTCGGGCACGGGGCGGTGGCCAAGTCCACGCTTTTGCGCCTGGCCAACGCAGGCGACCAGCGGGGGGCCGCTGAGCAGTTCGGCCGGTGGGTGTACGTCGGCGGCAAAGACTGCCGCGTCGCGGCCAATGACTGCGGCGGGATTCCGGTCCGTCGCGCAATACAGCGCGAGCTGTGCATGGTGGGTCTATGAGTCGTATCTACGGTTTGGCCGGGCTCGCCCTGGTCGCCGCGCTGCTGGTCGGCCTCGGCTGGCTTGGCGGCGTAAATCACGAGCAAGGCAACGCGGCGCAGGTCGCCCGCGACCAGTTGGCCAAGGCTTTCGAGCAGGGCCAGGAGCTGGGCACGGTGCGCGATCGCGTCGTCACTGAATACGTCGACCGCGTCCAGGTGATCAAGGAACGCGGCGCCACGCTGATTAAAGAGGTCCCGGTTTATGTCTCTGCAAAGGCTGATGCTGCCTGCACTGTTAATGCTGGCTTTGTTCGGCTGCACGACGCAGCCGCCAAGTCTCTGCCAGCCCCTGAACCTGCCGGGGACGCTGATGCAGCCCCCTCAGGGGTTGCGCTCTCTGCCGTCGCCGCAACAACCGCCGAAAACTACACAACCTGTAACGCCAACGCTGAGCGGCTGAGCAAGTTGCAGACGCTGCTCCTGGAATACCAGGCGCGGGCCTACGGCGGCCAGGCGCCTCCCTGACGGGCGGTGTGGGGAAACAAGTACGGCCCGTTATACCAATTGGGGTAACGCCCTATTAACCAGCTTGGAACCGTTTCTATGAGCAACGCTGAATCGCTCGAGCAGCAAATCGTCGCGCTGGGCCTGACCGCCCCGCGCATCACGCCTGAACAGGTCGACGCCCTGGTCGAGCAGCTGAACTTTCACACTTCTGTGATTCCAGGCACGACCACGACTCTGGCCTCGGCGCTCAACCCGTCCGGGTTCGAGATCGTGACCGCGAGCGCGGGTTGCGTCAGCCCTGAAAACTTCAACGAGGCGATAGGTCGCAATCATGCGATCGCCAAGGCCAAGGCTGCGGCACGCAATGAGCTGTGGCGGCTCGAGGGTTATCGCTTGAAGCAGAATCTGTTCGAGGCTTCAAAGGTTGGCTTGATCGCCGGGCTCGAGGTCTATCAGCACGAGAGCATGCCTGACGACGTGATGTTCGTCGGTGATCTGGCTGCAGGAATTTGTGCGGTCGCAATCAAAGTGGGCGGCGGCCAATGATCGGCGCGGCCGACCACTGCCGAAATCGCACCATAATGGTGCGCCGGGCCTTTTGGGTCCTCCCCCAGGCCCTCCCCCTTCACGGGGCGTAACACCCCGGCCCTCGCGCGTGTCACTTCTCGCGTGTCGGGTCCTTACTTCCGAACCTGAGGCCTCCCGCCCTGCATCGCCAGCCTGACCGCTCGGCCAGGTGCGACGTGGCCTCAACCTAATTTTCCGAGTGTCAAAAGGACAAAGGTCACAAAGGACCTTTGTACCTTTGGACATTTTCACCTTTTACCTTTGGTCCTTTCTCTCATGGGCAAGACGATCAGCAAAAAAGACTTGGCCGATCTCCTGGGCAAGTCGCCGCGCTGGATCTCGAAGCTGATCGAGGAGGGCCTGCCAACTTCTGGCGGTGGCGGTCGTGGTGTCGAGGTTCACATCGATAGTCAGGCCGCGATTGAGTGGCTGATCCTGCGCGAAGTTCGCCGAGAAATGGGCGACGAAGGCGAGGACGAGGAGGGGGTGAGCTCGGCCTCGACTGAGGATCGGCTGCTCAAGCGAGCTCGGCGCGAAAAGCTGCAGCTCGAAATCGACCAGGTGCGCGGGCGACTGATCCCGAACGAAACCTTTGTCGCTCTAAACACAAGCATTGCGGCGGTATACGCGACTCAACTCGACGCGCTTCCGAGCCGCTGCTCTGCAGACCTGGCGATTATCGATGATCCCGCACTCATTCGAGCTCGACTATTTGAAGAAACGCGGCGTATCCGAAAGGCTACAGCCGACCGTCTCGAACTGCGATCACAAGAGCTCTCTACGGACGTTGATCGCATCGATTCACTATGTGGCGACGCTGGTACAGGCGCCGCCGCCGAGGACCTCTGACGAATGGGCGCGAGACAAGCGGATTATGCCGCCGAGCTCGCCGCGTCCTGGTCCGTTCAATCCTGACGTAAATCCGTACATGCGCCCGGTTGCCTGGGCGACTGCGCAGCCTTGCTTTGACCGTATTAGCTTCATTACGGCCACGCAGATGGGCAAATCGGTAACGATGGAAAACATCATTGGCCATCGCCTCGACGAGGATCCGACGCCGATCATGTACATCGCGCCGACCGCGCCGCTGTTGAAAGACGCCGTGGTCCCGAAGTTCGACGACATGATCGCCGAATGCGCGTCGCTGACAGCCAAGCTCGACGCCCGCCGCTCCTCGACATTCGTGAAGTGGATCGCCGGTACAAAGCTGCGGTTTGTGTGGGCCGGATCACCGTCGGGCCTGGCTGCAGACTCGGCGGGTATGATCCTGGTCGACGAAGTTGATCGGATCGTCAACACGGGCGAAGGCTCGACAGTCAGCCTTGTGGAGCGTCGCGGCGACGCCTACGACGGGTCGAAAATTCTCTACACGGCCACGCCAACGCATGGCCGAGTAAGCAAGCGAAAGAACGAAAAGTCGGGCCTGTGGCATTGGGATGTCGCCTCTATCAAGGCGCTGGGCTCGGCGATCTGGAAACTCTGGCAATCCGGCACCCGCCACGAGTGGGCCGTGCCGTGTCCTGAGTGTGGCGAGTATTTTATTCCCTGGTCGGGGCTGCTCTGGTGGCCTGGCAAGGGTAGCGAGAAGGAATGCACCCCGGACGAAGCTCAGCGCGGCGCCCGGTTGACCTGCGCGAGCAATGGCTGCCAGATCGAGAGCAAGTATCGCCCCTGGATGAATGAGCGCGGCCGCCCTGTTGCACCTGGTCAATCGATCAGTCGTGACGGCGTGGTGAGCGGGGTTTCCGAGACAGAAGGGTCGACCCACTTCACCTATGCGGTGTCGGGGCTCTGCTCGTTCTCCTCGAAAAAGACCTATGGATCGCTGGCAAAGGATCTGCTCGCGGCGATTCAGGGCGGCGACCCTGCCGACCTGCTGGCCGTCTATAACACGGGCTTTGGCGAGTGCTATTCGCAAGCCGGTGACGTGCCGACCTGGGAACAGGTTCGCGCTATGTGCTGGGGTTACGCTGCGGGGCAGCTGCTGCTCGAGCCGTTGCGGATCTACTGCACGGTTGACGTGCAGAAAAACCGGCTGGTTTACGTCATTCGTGCCTGGTATGCGGGCCTTGGCTCGATGCTCCTGGAGCACGGCGAGTTGTGGGGGGAGACGGACCAGGACGCCGTATGGGACCAGCTCAGCGAGCTGATCGATACGGAATACGACGACAACCCGATCAGCACGACCGGCATCGACATTGGTTATCGCGATGACCAGGTATACAAGTTCATCAACGACCACAAAAACAAGGCGATCGCCTTACGTGGCCGTCCTCGCCTGGATAAGCCTTACCGAAAAGAGATGGTAGAAGTCGACCGCAAGGGTAAGACGCGGAAACGCGGCGACGCTCGCTGGGCGTTCGACTCGCCATTCGCGAAACGCTGGGTTCATAGCCGTTTCGCGCGGCCTGATACGCGCCCTGGTTGGTGGTTATTGCACCAGCAAGTCACCGAAGACTATTGCAAACAGATAGTCGGCGAGGAGTGGCGCGAGTCCGAGGGGGCGTTTCACCAGGTCGGCGAAAACCATTACCTCGACTGCGAGGCGATGCAATACATCATGGCCCTGCGCGACAAGCTGCAGCGGCGCAATACCGGCGCGCTGACTCGGGCCGAGCTCTCTACCGCGATTCACGCGGGGCCACCGGCCGAGGAGGGCGCCGAGCCTTCGGCGCCGGTCGTGCCCTTGCCACTGCCGACGCCACGCCCTGCAGAGCAACAGCCAACGGCCCCGGCCAGGCAGCGCAGGGCTGACGCGGTGCCCGCGAAAGGCCGGTCCCGTTTCAACATCATCAAGAAGCCGACCAGGTAGCGCCTCGGCGCCTCCTGGCGGCGCCGAGTGGACCAATGGAACCGACACAACTGCACGCGGGTGACTCTGTCACCTGGTCGCGTGACGTGCCCGGCTACCCGGCTTCTGCCGGTTGGGCACTGCGCTACGTTTTCAGCGGCCCCGATCGCCACGCGGTCGAAGCACAAGGGGGCGCGCCTTACCTGGTGACGCTGAATGCTGAGGCTACGGCGCGCTGGGCGCCTGGCCTCTATCGCTGGGTTGCGCTCGCCCTTCGCGGTGATCAGCGCCTGACGGTGGCCACCGGAACGATTGACGTCGCGCCGAACCTGGAAACGGCCGAGCCAAGCGACGCGCGCGGCCATGCTCAGCGAATGCTGGCCATGATCGAGGCCGCACTCGAAAAGCGGATCCCCAAGGATCAGCAGAGCTACGAAATCGACGGAATGCGCCTCGACCGGATCCCGATCGAGCGCCTCGACGCCCTTCGCACGAAGTACCGCCGCGAGCTGCAGCGCGAAAGGGCCAGTCGCTGGCCCTACGGTCGCCCCATTAAATACTCGCTGAGATAACCCTATGAATCCGCTGAAAGGCGCCCTGTCCTGGCTTCGCTGGGGCGGCAAGCGCACGCCTGAGCTCGACGCTACGTCAGGCCGTCGCGAGCCTACAGTCGGTCGCAGGGCTGCCTTCAAGATGGCCGGAAAAGGTCGCCTGACTAGCAGCTGGTCGGCCCGTTCGAGCGGCGCCGACGCAAACCAGACCATTTATGGCGATCACGAGACGTTGCGGCAGCGCGCTCGAGAGCAGTCGATCAATACCTCGTTGCTCAAGCGCTTCTATCGGCTTTTGCGGCAGAACGTGATCGGCCCCTACGGTATCCGCCTGCAGTCCAAAGCGGTGATGAAGGACGGCAAGCCCGACCGGATCACCCGGCGCCTGATCGAAAAGGAGTTTCAGAAATTTTGCAAGAAAGGGAGCTTTGACGTTAGTCGTCGCTACTCCTACGTGGGGTTTTTGTGGCTCTGGATCGAGACGCTCGCCCGTGACGGCGAGGTCCTGGTGCGGCTGCATCGCGGTTGGAAAAACCGCTGGGGGTTTGCGGTGCAGATCCTGGAGGCCGATCGCCTCGATCTGAACCTCAACACGCTGTTGACCAACGGGAACCGCATCCGAATGGGCGTCGAAATGAACGCCTACGAGGAGCCGGTCGCCTATTGGATGCTCAGGAATCATCCGGGGGATGTTCAACGAACGCCCGAGGAGAAATACGAGCGCATCCCGGCGAGCGAGCTGATCCACACCTTTGACCCGTGGCGCCCGCACCAGGCGCGCGGCTTTACCTGGACGCATGCGGCCGCGCTCGACGTGCATCACCTGGAGGAGTTTCGCAGTGCGACCCGTATCAAGGCTGAGCAGTCGGCCAAGATCACCGGGTTTTACGAGCAAAACCCCGAATGGATGGATCCGCCAGACGACGGCAAAGACGCCGACGTGCTCGAGGAGGTCGAGGCCGGTACGGCCAAGGTGCTGCCGTGGGGCTTGAGCTACAAGCAGCACCAGACAGCCTCGCCCGGTAGCGACTACGCGCCCTTTGTGAAAGACACGCAGCGCGGCGCAGCTGGCGGCCTCGGCCCCAGCTACAACCGCCTGGCCAACGACCTGGAAGGCGTGAATTTCTCCTCGCTGCGCTCTGGCGAGCTCGACGAGCGCGATTTTTACAAGTGCGCTCAGGAGCTGGTCGTCAGCGACCTGCTCGAGCGTATCGGTCCGGCCTGGTTCGAGTGCTCGATCCTGACCGGCGCGCTGAACATTCCCCCGCGGGATATGGACCGCTGCGCCGAGCAGGAATGGCAGGCCCGCGGCTGGGACTGGGTCGACCCCCTCAAGGACGCCAAAGCGGCAACCGAGAGCATCGCGAACCGCACGAAATCCCGTTCGTACTACATCCGCGCCAACGGCGACGACCCCGAGCAGATTTTCTCGGAGATCGAGGCCGAGGAGGCGTATCTGCGCGAGCACGGCCTATTGGTCGAGCCATCAACCCAACCGGAAAAACCCAATGACAGTAAGCACGAACCCGTCGACCACGACGAGTAAACCTGCGCCGCTGCCGATCCTGCGAACTATCGAGGGGCATCTGCTCGAGCGTTCGCTCGCGGTCGATTCGTCGACCATCGATCTCGAGGCCCGCACCGTCGAGGTGTCGGTATCCAGCGAGTATCCGGTGCGTCGTTACTTCGGCGTCGAAGTGCTCGACCACTCGGCCTCCTCTGTAGACCTGACGCGGCTTCGATCGGGTGCGCCGCTGCTCCTGGAGCATCGCGGATCGCAACAAATCGGCGTTGTCGAGGAGGCCTGGCTCGACGGTGATCGCAAGGTCCGCGCGCGGGTCCGCTTCTCCCGAGATCCAGCAGTCGAGCCCCTCTGGCAGGACGTTGTCGACCGCATCCGCCGCAACATTTCTTGCGGCTACCTGATTCACGACATGGTGCTCGAACGCACCGTCGACGGGGTCGATTACTACCGCGTTATTGCGTGGGAAACCTACGAGGTTTCTTTCGTTTCCGTGCCTGCAGACCCGACCGTCGGGGTGGGGCGTTCTCTTGACACAACCAACACTATCAACATTCGAGGTATCGAAATGCCCCCTGAATTGACCCCTACCGACGGCGCCCGTACTCAAGTGCCGCCAGTGTCCACCGTCACCGATGCGGTGATGCTCGAGCGTACTCGCGTCGAGGATCTGCTCGCCCTGGGCGAGCGCTTCAACCAGCGCGACCTGGCGCAAGGTGCGATCAAGTCTGGCCAGTCTCTGACGGAGTTTCGCGGCGTGCTCCTGGAGCGTCAGGCGCCGACTCAGTCTGTCGTAGCTTCCGTGGAAACCCCGAAGCAGGGCGACCGCGATCTGCCGGGCTTTATGCAGCATGACGTCAGCGCTCGCGGCTTGGGCGTCTCCGATAAGGAGGCTGAGCGTTATTCGCTGATGCGAGCGCTCAACGCTGCAGCTACTGGCGACTGGAGCAAGGCGGGCCTTGAGCGTGCGATCAACATCGCCGCCGCTACCACGATGAAGAAGGATGCGCGCGGTTTCTATGTGCCGCACGATATTCTGATGCGTGGCCTGTCCAAGGGTACGCCGGGCAAGGGTGGCGAAATGGTCTCTACTGACCTGCTGCTCGATCAGTTCGCGGACATTCTGCGCAACAAGATGGTGATGGCGCAGCTCGGCATGCAAATTCTGACCGGCCTCGACGGTGACGTCGACCTGCCGAAGAAAACGAGCGGCTCCTCGTTCGTGTGGTTGGGCGAAGGCGAGGACGCGCAAGACAGCTCGTTCGACTTCACAACTCTGAACATGACGCCTAAAACCATTGCTGGCGCCATCCCAGTGACCCGTAAGCTGCGTAAGCAAGCCTCGCGCTCGATCGAGTCGCTGATCATCAATGACCTGCTCGATGGTATGGGCGTTGCGGTCGACTACGCGATGCTGTGCGGTCCTGGTGGCAAAGCTCCGCTGGGCTTGCTGAATGATGTCGGCGTACCTGGCCTGGTCTATCCGGCTACGGGGATCACCTTCGGTAAGCTGGTTGATATGTTGACCAAGATCGGCACCTATAACGCTGATCGCGGTGCTCTGGCCTATCTGACCGGCATCATCGAGCGCGGCGCTGCAATGCAGACGCTCAAGTTTCCAAACGTCGGCGGTTGCATCTGGGAAGACGACAAGGTCAATGGCCACAAGGCCGAGGCGACCAATCAGGTCGCTGCGGATACCTGGCTTTTCGGCGACTTCTCTCAGGTCATTTGCGGTCTGTGGGGTGTGCTCGATCTCAAAGTCGACGCCGCCAAGCTGGCCGCGAGCGACGGCCTGGTGCTGCGCGCGTTCCAAGACGTCGACGTCGTCAACCGTCGCAAAGAATCGTTCTGCATCGCCAAGAAAGCGTCGCAGTAAACAGAACCTGAAATAGCGGGCAGGTATGGGGGCGAAAGCCCCCTTTTTTGTCGCATTTCCTCCTAAATAGGTAATTCCCATGCAAGTTACAACCAGCTTGCCGACCAGCTTTGTGGTCGTGCTGCTCGATGACCTGTGGATCGGTGGCGAGCTCGTCGAAAAGGGCGAGGCCCTGGCGGTCGACCGCGCAGTGCGTAATGACTGGATCGGTTCGAAATTGGCTCGCGACGCGACCGCTGACGAGCTCGAGCAGTACCGCGCCGAAGAGGCCGAGGCGGCTGCAGAGGCTGCGGCCGAGGCCGAAGAAAAGGCGAAGGCTGACGCGGCGGCGGCCAAAAAGGCCGGGAAGTGATCGGAGACGATGACTTCGACAGCTTTTTCGACCCTGACGACTTCGGCTGCAGGGTGCAGCTGATCGAGCCAGGTCGAGAGCCTCGGAGCGTCGCGGGCATGTACGGCAAGCCTGGCACCACTGGCTCGCTGTACCGGGCGGGGATTGATCCTGGCGCTGCTCAGGTCAAGGTCAAGCCACTGAAAGAGCACCTGCAGTTGCCGACCCGCGAGGTGCCGGTCAACTGGAAAACGACGAAGGTCGTCTCGGACGGCGTCGAGTATTCGATCACTGACGTTGAGCCTTTCGGCCGCGTTCGGTCGGTGCTGACGCTGATCCCGTTTGGCGATCGCGACGCGCAACCTGCGGAGCGTGGGAAATGGCGGGCTTCCAGTTAAACCTGCAGGTCGATGGCTGGGCCGAGGTCGAAAACTTCGACAAGAAGGCCATCAAAAAGCTGGATTTGGCCGCTGCTCGAGCACTGCGCGGCACGGCCAATTGGCTGCGCACGCACAGCTCGCGGGAGATTGCCAAAGAGCTGCGCATCGGGCAGAGCCCAATCCGGCACCGTTACAACGTCTACAGCCAGTCGACCTCGAAAGAGGTCAAGGTGTGGGTGGGCTTGAAGCCTATCAGCGTGCATTACCTGGGCACGCCAAAGCAGACCGCGACCGGCGTATCGGTCGGGCATCGTCAGTACGACGACGCTTTTATCTCCCCTATGAAAACCAAATTTCCCCTGGTGTTCCAGCGCAAGGGCCGCGAGCGGCTGCCCCTCAAGCGCGTTACGGAGGACTGGGAAAGCGAGGGCCTGAGCGCTCTCGAGCGCTGGGAAAAGCGCGCGCAAAACAAATTTATTGAGCTGTTTGAGAAAGAGGCCCGCCATGTCTTCGCCAGTTCGTAGGCCCATGAACAACGTGTCGGATCTGTTTTTCGCCATTGGCGACGCGATCCACGCTGCAGGCCTCGGCGTCGACGTGGCCAACTATGACGAATTCGACGGAAAGATCGGCGACGCCAGTGTGCTGATCGAGTTCGAGCGCACCACGCCGCGCACCAGGAGCAACGATGGCCGTTACGTGCATCTGATGACCGTCACCCTGCACGCGGTCGTCGGTCGGTTTCGCAAGTTCCCCGCCCTGGAGGCCGTCAACCTGGCGACCGTGCTCGAGCGTTTGGCCGATAACAACCGCTGGGGCTTTTCCGGCCGGCAATGTGATTTTCCCGAGGACATGCACAGCGGCCCGTCGATTTTCCAGAAGGGCGCCGACGGGTACGACGCCTGGGGCGTCACCTTCCGTCAGGCGATCGCGCCAGGCCCCGACAAGCTGCCAGAAGACCCGGTAATCAGCGGCGCGCCGCTGGTGGCCTGGCGAGTTCCAGACGTCGACGATCCGGCGCAATACAAACCGCTCGAGGTGCCCAATGTTTAACGCATTAGTGAACCAGCGCCTGGCGCCGCTGATCGAGCGCCTGGCCGAGATCGAGACAGAGATCGAGGATCTGCGGCGCCGCGCTGAGAATCACAACCGCATAGGCATCCTGACCGACGTGGATCCTGCGGGGACTTGCAAAGTCTCGCACGGCGACCTGAAAACGCCGTGGATCAAATGGTTTAACCCCAGCGCGGGAGAGGTCAGCGAAACGCGGATCCCGTCGGTCGGCGAGCAGTGTGTGCTGATCAATTACGGCGGCGGTGACGGCGGCGCGCATGCGGTCGCGTTGTGCGGCCTGACGTCTGACGCCTTCCCGCCTGCATCGGTCCAGCCGCAATTGCACCGCCGCACCTACCCGGACGGCACGCACAGCAGTTATGACCATACCAGCCACACGCTGAGCTGGCAGAACGGGAAAACGTCTGTAAGCGCATCACAGGAGCTCGTAGAGCTGGCCATCGGCCCGACAAAGCTCTCGATGACGACAGAAACGGCGCTCCTGACGATCGGTGAGGTCAGCGTCCTGGTCGACCCGGCCGGGATTCACTTCACCGGCCCGGTGATCGATCACCAGGGGCGAGTAATCAGCACCGCATAAAGGCCCCGCCATGATCGGAATCGACAGAGATACAGGGGCCACGGTCGACGACTGGCCCCAATTCGTACAGCGCGCGACCCGTGCGCTGACGACCCCGCTGGGCACTCGGCAAAAGCGGCCCCTGTATGGGTGCCAGCTGTTGACCAGGCTCGGCAAGAACATGGGCGACGGCCTGCTGCTGTTGGCTCAGTCAGACGCGGTCGAGGCCTTCTACAACGAGGCGAACGGAATCGGCGACTTTAAGCCCGACACGGTGGTCGCCACTCGCGAGGCCACGGGGCTTCGGTTGCGTCTGGCCGGGACCTGGCAAAACCGCAAAATGACGTTTGAGGTGGTGACGTGAGTACGATGCTGATCCCCGGTCTCAACCAGCTGGCCGAGCCTGAAATCGTCAAAGTCGAGGAATACGAGGCGCTGATCGCCGAGTTTTCCGCCGAGCTGCTGCAGCATGTCGCCACCAGGGACTCGGCCAAGGCTGCGCGCCTGGCCGAGACGCTGGAAAACGACAGCGAGCTCGTGGTGCTGATGATGCAGGCTTTCATCCTGCGGATTCAGACGCACGAGCGCAAATGGAACGCCCGCATCAAGCAGATGCTTGCGTGGTGGGCCGAGGGAACGAACCTGGACGCCCGCGCCGCCGATATGGGTATCGAGCGGCGTGTCGTTTCTGCAGGCGATCCGAACGCATTCCCGGTCGTGCCGCCCGTGATGGAGTCAGACCCCGACCTGCGGCTGCGTTACTACCTTGCGCCCCATGCTCCTGCAGCAGGATCTCGGCTGCAGTATCGGCGCGAGGCGCTAACCCTCGGCGAGCGCGCAACGGTCAAGGTAGACGCGCCTGTCGCCGGTCAAGTGGTGATGACGTACACCTTCGGTACCGACACTTTTGCGGCGCAGGTAAGGGACGCAAACGGGCGGATTACCGCACCTGGGAAAGTGACCGTTACGGTTCTCGGGCGCGATGGTGACGGCACGCCGAGCGCTGGCTTATTGGCTGCGACCCGATCGCACTTCGGACGCGATGACGTCTGTCCCGAGACGGACGAAGTGACGGTGCAGGCCGCCCAAATTATCCGCTACAAGATCCGCGCAATCGCCTACATCAAGTCGGGGCCTGACTCTGGTCTGACGACCACGGCCGCCACGGCGGCAATGGAGGCCTACGCAAGCGCCAAGCATCAGCTCGAGGGTTATGTCGACCCTGACTGGATCAACTCAGGGCTGATCGTTGCGGGTGCTGAGCGGGTGACACGCCTCGAGCCTTTGGCGCCGATCACTTGCACTGCCAGTCAGGCGCCTTACTGCGAGGCGATCGAGATCGAGGTCAGGACGCTATGACCGATTACAGCGTTTTGCCTGCTAACAGCTCGCTGCTCGAGGTCGGCCTAGACCTGGCGCTCGCCAAGCTGATAGACCGTATCGCGCCGCCATTTCCTGAGCTGATGAACCCACGGAAGGCCCCGGCCGAGTTCCTGCCGTATTTGGCGGCCGATCGAGGCGTTAATGAGTGGAGCGCGGCGGCGCCAGAGTCTGAAAAGCGCCTGACGGTTGAGCTCGCCTGGCCAACCAAGCGCCAGGCTGGGACGCGCCGAGCGCTCGAAAACGCTGTGCGCGGACTTGAGTTGGTGCCTGAGGTTACGGCCTGGTACGCCCGAACTCCGAAGGGTGCGCCGTACAGCTTTACCGTGCGGGCGTTCTCCGATCGACCTTACAGCGAAGAAATCGACGCTCGCCTAGATCAGCGCCTCGCGGACTCAAAGAGCGAACGCGACACGCTATCGGTTTCGGTGGGTTTGAGTGCGACCGGCACTCACTACATTGGCGCGGCCACTTTCTGCGGCGAGCTGACCACGGTTTACCCGATTGTCATCGGTGGCGTTGAGGCGTCCGGCAATGCCTTCCGGGGCGCCGGTCTTTACGTCGTTGAAATAACTACTGTTTATCCTCAGGTGCCCTAAATGGCTGACTATTACACCCTGCTCACGAATGCGGGGATCGCGTATGAAAACGCCTGCAAGGCTGCTGGCGTGCCGATTAAGCTGTCGAAAATATCCGTAGGTGACGGTAACGGTGCAGCCTATAACCCGGCGGCAACTGCGACCGCGCTCAAGCGTGAGGTGTGGCGCGGTCCTTTGAACGCGCTGTTTCAGGATGATAAAAATCCTAGCTGGCTGTTAGCCGAGGTAACGATCCCGGCAGAGGTTGGTGGTTGGTATGTGCGCGAGGCCGGTATCTGGACCGATACGGGCATTCTGTACGCCATCGTCAAATACCCTGAGTCGTTTAAGCCGGTACTGGCCACGTCTGGCTCGGGGAAAGAGTTTTACATCCGGTCGATTTTCGAGACTAGTAACGCATCGCAGGTGACATTGCTAATCGACGATACGGTCGTCAAGGCGACGCGGGCCTGGGTAATTGACTATGTGGCTGGTGAGCTATCCAAGTTAGACGGCAAGCAGTCGGTTCGAGTGGCTACCACTGCAAATATTGTATTGAGTGGTGCGCAGCAGATTGACGATGTTGCTGTCGTGGAGGGTGATCGTGTGCTGGTCACGAGGCAGACGGTCGGCAAGGATAACGGGATTTATGTCGCCGCCACCGGTGCCTGGGTACGCGCTGTGGATGCAGACAATAGCCTTGAAGTGACGCCCGGTCTGTTTGTTGGTGTCGAGGCTGGCACTGTCAACGGCGACAGCGTTTGGCAATTGGTGACTGATGCGCCGATTGTGCTGGGAACTACTGCGCTGGTCTTTGAGATGGCGGCGGGTCGTACAGGTATTGCTGCTGGCTCCTATAGAAGTGTCACCGTAGACAAGTACGGCAGGGTGATCGCGGGGACCAACCCTACGACGCTGGCCAGTAGTGGGATCACTGATGCATTGCCGCTGACTGGTGGCACGCTCACAGGTTCGTTAAATCTGACTGCCGCAAAAAGCGTCTATATCCAACCTGTTCAGTCGCCTTCCTGGGCCGCCGGACTCATCGCAGGGGAATTTAATAGAGAAAAGGCAGGTATTGGCTATCTCGGAAGTAACGACAGTGTAAATGTCGTTTTCATGGGGTTAGGTGCAACGCCCTGGGTCAATGGTTACGGCATCCGAGTATCGACCGGTGGCGTTGAAATTGCGGGTCCTATCAGTGGTGACGGGTCCGGCCTGACTGGCCTCAAGTTTTCTGCCCTAACAGGGCTGCCAAATTCACTGTCTGGCTACGGTGTCCCATTTGCGAGTCAGGTCGAGGCTGAAACCGGAGCCGACACCAACAAGCCAATGAACGCATTGCGCACTTTTCAGGCTATCGCGGCCAAAGTGATCCAGGCCACCGAGAGCAAGCTCGGTATTGCACAGATTGCCTCTAAAGTTCTGGTCGACGCTGGTGACGATGACAGCACCATCGTGACTCCGAAAAAACAACGCTGGGGCTTTCGAATTCTGATCGGCCGGGTGGGCTATATCGTGTTCCCGACGTGGTTGAAAGGTTGGATTGTTCAATGGAACGTTGGGGTTTCGCTAACAGGTTCGGCAGTCAATACCTCCTATTTCCCCATCCCTTTCCCGACCGATGTCGGTGCGGTGGTGGTCGGGGCATATAACAACAGCGGGTCAGGTTCCTACACCGTGGGTCTGAGCGATGGCGTGGGTGGTTCTAAAGGCGCTGTTTTTGCCGACCGTTTTACAACTTATAACAATGGTGTCACCGGCTCGGCGGGTATGAGCTATATCGCCGTCGGTACTTGAGGGCCGTTCTATGTACTACGCAACGTTTAATTCAGACGGAACGCTTTACCAGCGTTTGATCAAGGGAACCCATGCAATCCCGGAAGGGGCTGTGGGGGTCGATGCTGTCCTTTGGTCGAGACTTATCAGCGAGGTCGACGGTATTTGGACGCTCCGCGCAGAGGGCGAGATCGTGAAACTACCGCTGCCTCCTGTTCTCCTGACTCTGCAGGACGTTGAGCGTCTGCGTATTACGGCCTATGCCGACCCCTTGCAAGGTTCTGACCGTTACTTCGCGGAAGCTAATCGCATGCAGGCTATGGGCGAATCTGGCTGGGAAGTTGTACGGGATGCAGGTATCGCGCGCTACAAGGAAATTCAGGCGTTGTATCCCTGGCCGGAAGATGTCACGCAGTAAAAAAAGAGGGCTATCAGCTTGAGTGTTCCTGTGCTCAAGCTGACCGCCTGGCAGTAGATATGGCCTGCAAGCATGCCAGGGCCCTCTCGCCAATGTGGGCGAGAGGGCCAAGGGGATGACCTTCAAGCTCAACCCCTGGAAAACCATTTAACCCCTTTCTCAAAACACCCCTCAGAAGGCCGCTATGCGGCTTTTTTTGTGCCTGGAGCTGCTGAAGATGGCGACCCGTCAAAGTTACACCGTGCTTATTCCGTTTCCGAAAGGTGGCGGCCACTGGTCCCGCGTCGGCGAGGAGCTCGATCTCCTGGACGTTCAAGCGCAGCAACTTGAGGCCGTGGGCCGTATCAAGTTGACGGCTCATATCGAGGCTGAGGCTGCCGCTGCAGTGCTCGCCGAAACCGCCGCACCTGCGGCTAAAAAATCCACTGTAAAGGCTGGCTAAGCAATGGCTGAAGTAACCAATTTCGAGCACAACGGCGTCTCGCTCGAGGCGACCGAATCACCCGAAGCGATGGGCGGCATTGGTGACAACGTCGTCGCCATCGTCGGCACCGCGCCAAATCGCGCGATCGGGGTTCCGGTCAATGCGCCATACCGTATCAGCGGCATGCTCGCAGCCGAGCAGTTGGACCCGACCGGCGCCGAGTCCGGAACACTGATCAACGTCGTGAAAGCGATCCTGAAAGTGGTCAAGATCCCGATTTACGTGATTGTGGTCGAGAAGGGCACCACTGTTACCGAAACGATGAATAACGTTATCGGCGGTGAAGATCCTGTGACCGGGCAAAAGCTCGGCCTGCAGGCCCTGGCGATCTGCCAGGAAGACCCGACCATCATCGGCGCCCCTGGTTTTTCCGCCGAGCAAGCCGTGCATAGCGAATTGGCCTCGATCGGTAAGCGGATCCGCGCGCGGGTTGTCCTGGATGGCAAAGACACGACTGTCGCTGGCCAGGTCGATAACAGTAAGTTGATCGGCGGCGCGGCGCTGGGCTATGACCGTTGCTATCTGGTCCACCAGATGCCCGCGATCTACTCGAAGGCCGCGCAGGCTAACGTCTTCTTGCCGCCGTCGAGCCTGGCGATTGCCGCGCTCGCCTCGGTCAAGCAATGGGAGAGCCCCGGCAACCAGGTCACGTATGCGGCCGACGTCTCTCGCACGGTCGAATACAACATCCTGGACAAGTCCACCGACGGCGATCTGCTCAACCGCTACGGCGTCAGCTACTACGCGCGGACCATGCTCGGCGGCTTCTCGCTGATCGGGAACCGCTCGATCACCGGCAAATTCATCAGCTACGTGGGCCTTGAGGACGCGATCGCCCGTAAGCTGGTCAAGGCGGCGCAGAAAGTAATGTCCCGCAACCTGACCAAGTCGTTCATGGAGCAGGAGGTCAGTCGCATTGACGCCTGGCTGCAGACGCTGGTCGCCGACGAAACCATTCCGGGCGGTAAGGTGTACTTGCACCCCGAGCTGAATAGCGTCGAGCACTACAAAAACGGCACCTGGTATCTGTGCATTGACTACGGCCGCTACGCGCCGAACGAGCACATGGTCTACCAGCTCAATGCGAGCGACGCCATCATCGAAGAATTCTTGGGGGATGTTCTCTAATGTTTACCAACCGCGTCCGGCAGATCATCACTGCCACTCTGCAGGGCTTGCCCCTGATGGCGACCATCGACGAGTTCGAGCCGCCAAAAATCGAAATGGAAACCGAGGAAATGCGCGGCGGCCGCTTCGTTTCCGAGGACATGGCCACCGGCATGAAAGCGCTGAACTGTAAGCTGACGCTGAACGGTATCGGTCTGCCGATCATGACCGCGCTCGGCGTCACGGGCGGCGACGAAGTCATGTTGACCGTGCAAGAGGCGGGCGTCGACCAGGACGATAACGAGTGGTTCGCTTACTACGTGTGCAGCGGCAAACTCAAGGTCTTTGAGGAGAAAACCCTCAAGATGAAAGACAAGCCCGTCACCATCCTGGAAATCATGCTGCGCAGTTACAAGCGGCTTGAAAACGGCGTGCCGATGACCGATATCGACACCCGCACGCAGAAGGTCGTCGTCAACGGCGTGGACCTGCTCAAGGGCGCCCGCCGCCTGGCTCTGATGGTTTAACCGCCACCTTATCTCCTGGAAAAATCAAGCCGCCTTAGGGCGGCTTTTTGCCGTTTGAAGGAAAAAAACCCATGCAAGAAAAAACGACCTGGTCCCTGCCTGAGCACACCCTGCGCTTTCCGATCCAGACCGCTGACGGTGAGCTGACGACCATTTCCCTGCGCGCTTTCAGCGTGGCCGAGCACCGTAAGGCGATCGCCGAAGCGGGCAAGGACAACGACGACCAGTTCGAGGCGCTGCTGCGCCTGGCCAGCGGTCTGAGCGACGAGGTGGTCGAGCTGATCAAACGCCCCGACTACGTGTCGCTGTCGACCAAGATTCACGAATACATTTCGCTCCCGGCGTCGTACTTCCTGGAGAGCGTGCCCAAGGATCCCGACGACTCGCCGCTGCTGGTGCCGGTCAAGGGCATGGGTCGCATGATAGATCGTCTGCAGCTGCAGGTGCCGTCGCTGAAAGTCAGCAAGGTGATGCGCAAGCTCAAGACCGATGACGAGCGTGCGGACTTCTGCAGCTCTCACTGCACCGGCCTTTCTGTGCTCGAGGTTCAAAGCCTGGCCATTCCTGACTGGACCCAATTGCAGGCCCGGTTGAATGATTTTTTGAACAAACCGGCGGACTTCTTTCAGTAAACGACATCGACGTGATTCTCGATGTGGTGCCCCTCGCTTACCACGTAAGCGAGGCGGAAATTCTGGAGTGGGACGCCGGGAAGGGGATGCGCCGCTATGAGCTGGCGATGATCCGCCTCGGGGTTAGGAAGGATTAGGGCGCATGGCTGAGTCTAAATATTCGTTGAAGCTCGCGGCGGTCGACGCCTATTCGAGCACCTTTGGCGACTTCTCGAAAAAGGCTGACGCGCTGCAGGAGGGGCTCAAGGCTCAGCAGGCCGAGTTGCAGCGGCTCAACCGCACCGCTCGCTCGGTCGACGGTTACGCCAAGCTGAGCGAAAAGGTCGAGGGTACGAAAACCGCGCTACAGGCCGCTCGAGTAGAGCAGGCCAAGCTCGGCCGGGAGTACCAGGGCGCGACGGCCAAGGTCACTCAGCTGACGCAGGCACACGCCGAAGCGGCGGCGGCGCATAAGCTGCTGGCCAGCTCGACCGAGGCGACCACGGCGCAGGTGCGGGTCGCTCGTACTGAGGAGGCGCGGCTCGCTCGCGAGCTCAAGGGCGCCACGGGTGAGGTGGCCAAGCTCGACACTGCGCAGGACAAGGCTACGGCCGGTTTGCGCACGATGGAAGCGGCGCAGCGTGGCCAGCGTAACGAGCTCAAGCGCCTGCAGGCGGATCTGACAGCGGCCGGGGTGGATACCGGCAAGCTGGCCAGCGAGCAGAAGCGCCTCGAGGCGGCGACGACGTCGGCCAACGCCGCGTTGACGGCCCAGCGTGCGCGCCTGGCCGCCGTCCATGGCGCGCAGGGGCGGATCGACGACAACAAGGGTAAGCGCGCCGACCTGCGCGGCCAGATGGTCGAGACGGCCGCGCTCGCCTATGTGGCCAGCCGCCCGATCAACCAGGCGATGGAGCTCGAAACGGCCATGGCCGACGTCGGGAAGGTGATCAACTTCGAGGGCAACGGTCGCCAGGAAATGGCGTCTGCAAACCTGAAACTTGCGAGCAATCGCCTGATCGCCTCCTCGGGTATGACAGCTGTCGATCTGGCCAAGATCGAGTATGCGGCCGGGCAGTCGGGTATCGGGAACGACGTTAAGGGTAAAGACGGAAAGGTCGACGTCGCTGGCAAGCAGGCCGCGATCATGGACTTTACGCGCGACGCCGCGATTATGGGCTCGGCGTTCGATATTGACGCTCAGACGGCAGGCGAAACTATGGCCGGGTGGCGTGCGTCGATGGCGCTCAACCGGGCGCAGACGCTCGACCTGGCCGACTCGACGAACTACCTCGGGAACAACTTCAACGCAACGGCCGCCGACATTGCGTCGGTGGTCAAGCGCTACGGCGCCGTGGGCAAGGCCTCGGGCCTGACTCCTGAGCAGACGGCCGCGCTGTCGGCGGCGTTCCTCAACCCCGGCACCGAAAAGGAAATCGCCGGTACTGGCTTTAAGAACTTTACGGCCGCGTTGACCAAGGGCGAGGCCGCGACGAAGGGTCAGCGCACGGTATGGAAAAAGCTCGGGTTTGATCCCGAGGATCTCGCGCAGCAAATGCAGGGGAATGCGCCTGAAACGATTATGACCGTGCTCAACGCGATCAGGGCTGAGCCGGTCGAGGAGCAGGCCGCGATCGCAACGCAGCTTTTCGGCTCAGAGTCGATCGGCGCTATTCAGCCGCTGCTGCAGAACCTGGGCGAGGTGCAGCGCGCCTTTGACATGGTCAAGGATAAGACCAAATACGCGACCTCGGCTCTGGGCGAAAACGGCTCGATGATGCAGGAGGCGGCCGGGGTGGCCAACACCTCGCGCACCGGCTGGAATGCGTTTACGGCCAAGCTGACCAGACTCTCGACGGTGATCGGGCAGGCAATGCTGCCCGCGCTCAACTTCGTATTGGTTCCACTTGGGGCACTGGCCGACGGTATCAGCTGGCTGGCCGAGACGTTCCCGAACGTGACGGGTGCGCTGGCTGTTGCCGCTGGTGGCGTTGCTGCGCTGACGCTGGGCGCGCTCGGCCTGAAATACGCCGGGCTGATGATCGGCCAGGTGTTCAACCGTGGCGGCCTGGCCCGCGCGAAGCTCGACGCCCGCACCGGGCAAACGGCGATCGCGGCTGACATGGCTGTCGCTCGCCTGAATGCAACGCTCGGCCGTCTTGGCACTGGTGGTGCTGGTGGTGCTGGTGGTGCCGGTGGCGGCGGTAAAGGCGGAAAAGGTGCTGCGGCGGGCAAAGGTGCTGCAGCCGCTACAGCGGCCAAGGGCGGGCGCCTGGCGCGCCTTGCTGAGTGGGGGTCGAAGTTTGGCGGGAAGTATGGTGGCAAGCTGCTGGGAACGGCGCTTACTGCCGCGACGGTGGCCTCGGTCGCCAGCGACGCTATGGCAGCGCCTGCAGGCGCTGCTGCTGCTTCTGCCAGCACTGGCAAGGCTGCAGAGGCGATCAAGGCGTCAGTGGCACCAGCGGCGGCCGTGGCGGGCAAGTTGCCTGTAGGAATCGTGCCGCCTGCGGCTGCTGGCCTTTCTGGTCCTCCTGGTGCGCTCAAAACGCCGCTATCCCTGGCGGTCGCGAAAGCGGCCGCTGAGGTTCCTTTGTCCGCTGGTCCTGTGGCTGCGGCGGCAGAGTCGGCGGCACCAGGTCTGCTCTCAAAAGGCGCCAGCCTTGGCGGGAAGGTGCTCAGCAAGGCCGCGACGCCGCTCCTGCTGCTCTCTGGCGGGATGCAGGTCGCCGAGGGTATCGCGAACGGCGACAGCGGGCAGATCGGCGCGGGCATTGGCGGTACTGGTGGCGCGTTGGCCGGTGGTGCTGCGGGTGCTGCGATTGGGACGATGATTTTTCCTGGTGTTGGGACGGTGATCGGCGGGGCTATCGGCAGTTTTGCCGGGAGCGAGGCCGGTTCCTGGCTTGGCGAAAAGCTGGGGAGCCTGGTCGACAAGCTCAAAAGCCCCGAGGCGACGGCCGCGCAGGTCGTCAAAAGCACCACGGAAAACAGCAAGCCGATCACGTTCTCGCCATCGATCACGATGCAGCCAAGTGGCGACCCGGCCTATGACAAGCGCATGGCTGACGACATTCTCGCTCGGCTCAAGGCCGAGCTATTGCCGATGATGGCTGGCCCTGATCCGCTGGCGGGCCGTCGCAGTGCCTCTTTAACCGATGGGAGTGATTGACCATGTCGCAACAAATGGCGCTGGGGTCCTTTATTTTCGGGCTTTCCAGCGGCTTTCCCTATGACACGCTCGAGCGTAAAACCTCGGGCGGCTGGGTGAGCCTGGACATCATCAGCAGTAAGCCGAAGTCGCATAACACCGGCCAGGGCCTGGAGACGCTCAGGCTGAGCGGAAAGGCTCAATGGTCGGAGGGTATGGCCAAGGTCGACGGCTTGCGTGCGATGGCGAATGCCCGCGCGCCTTATGTCCTGGTCGACGGCACTGGCCGCGTGTGGGGTCGGTGGCGGATCGATGACGTCAGTGAGAGTCAAAAGCGCGTGCTCGATGACGGGACGGCGACCCTGCTCGAGTGGACGCTCGAGCTGCAGGAGTTCGTCAATGCGTAGGGTCCGCACGATCGCCGGGGACACGGCAAACGTCCTGCTTTACCGAGAGCTGTCTCGCTCAGATGACGCGGCCGAGGAGGCTTTCTGGCTGCTCAATAAAAACTTGGCCGAGCACGGCCCGGCGCTGCCCTCGGGACTTTGGGTGATCTTGCCCGAGCTCGAGGCTGCACCGGCCCGCGCGGCGCCGATCAAGGCATGGGATTAAGGGGGCTTTATGTCGCTGGGCTATACACCGGCCGTTGAAGTGACCGGCGCCAATGCGGCGCTGATCAACTCGCGGCTAATCGATTGGGAGTACGTCGACGCGGCCGGTATTCGGTCGGACACGTTAAAACTGACGATCAATATCGAGGGCCTGGACGGCTTACCGAGTGTCGACGGTAAAATCGGCTTGCGCCGGGGCTACAAGGAATCGGGGCTTGTTGACGCGGGGATGTTCGTCATTACGCGCGTTACCCCCCAGTTGTTCCCGGCACAGCTGGTGATCACAGCCACGGCTGCGCCTTTCAAGGTGGCGGACGAAACGGACTTTAAGGCGCGCAAGTCGGCCAGCTACGGTCCGACCACGCTCGGCGCGATCTTTCGCGAGCTGACCACGCGCCACGGGTTTTCGCCGCGTATCGCGGCCGACCTGGACGCTATCCAGGTCGACCACCTCGACCAGTCGAATGAGACTGACATGGGCTTTTTGAGCCGCATTGCGAAAATACATGACGGGGTTACAAAGCCGGTAAACGAGCTGTATGTCATGGCAAGGGCTGGCCAGCTCAAATCGCTTTCGGGCAAAACGCTGCCGGTGATGACGATCTCTGTCACCAACAACAATCGGCCAGACGACAGCGCGTTCGTAAACGCCAGCCTCGACGAAGATAGTCGGATCAAGTTCAAGGGCTGCAAAACGACCTGGTGGGATGGTGCGAGCGGCAAAGAGTGCATTGTCGAGACGGGCGAAAAGCCCTTTAAGACGGTTCGTCAGCGCTACCAGAATGAGGCCGAGGCGAAGGCAGCGGGCGAGGGGATGGCGCGCAAGGTCAAGCGCGGCGCCTCGAAAATCCGTATCGAGTGCCCCGGTAATCCTGGGTACGGCGCCGAGGGGTTGGTCGTGCTCGATGGCAGCTGGCCGAGCTACATGCAAGGGCAATGGTCGATCGACAAGGTGACGGAAAGCGGGAGCAGGCAACAGAGTTACAGAACATCGCTCGAGGCCTCGGTGCCTCTGGATTGAAAAAGCCCCCACTGCCTCGCGGCGGTGGGGGCTTTTTTCGTTTCTGCGCTACTGCTCGAGCAGGTCGGCGGGCATGGTCGGCGGCGACTTGTAGTCGCGCATGACGCTGGGCAGGCTCTGCAGGTCCGTGACGTTGGCCAGCCGGTCGACGACGTTGATTGCGTTCCCGTTGGCGGCGATCCAGGTCCCGTCGCGGTCGAGCCAGACGCTGGCCGGAGCGCCGTTCTTGTAGCGACAGACGCCCCAGCGGTTGCCGTCGCTCTTTACGATGCTGCAGTCGACCTGTAGTCCGGCGCGATCGCTGACGCGCTCGAGTGCGTTCGCGTCTTTGTTCATGAGGTCGTTTATACCGATGGCCACCAGGGCGACGACGCCAAGGCCGATAAGTAGGGGCTTTGCTTTCATGCTGCGCGGATCTCCATTGCTTGAGGCGCGCAGGGTAACAAAAAGCCCGCCGAGGGGGCGGGCTTGTGGGGCGGGCTACATGCTTGCGGGTGGCCAGCTATCGAGGTCGAGCTCGGCGTCGCAGTGCGGGCAAAGCCCGTCCGCTTCGGCTCTTTCCGCGAGGGACACGCTCCGTCTGCAGCTCCAGCACGGCCAGCATCCAGTCGCGGCGGCTGGCAGCGTGGCGCCCAATGCCGCTGCGGCGGCGATAGGGTTTTTCCGGGCGGCTATAGCGAGGAGCTCGCCGCGCGGGCACTCGGGCGCTGCCGCGATCATGGCGGTGTAAATTTCGAATATATCAATGCCGTCGACCAGGTATCCGGCCGCCTTGATCCCGGCGAGCCCCATTTCTGCGGTGGGCTCGGTCGGTAATAACTTCCATTTCTCAGGCATGCTCAGTCCCCTTTCTTTTTGTCGGATCCGCCAAACTGCGCGTCGGTGCGGCCGTCGTTGTCGAGATCCCGGTCACTGCCGCCGTAATTCGCGTCAGTGCGGCTGTCGTTGTCTATGTCGCGGTCGCTGCCGCCGAATGCTGCATCGGTGCGGCCGTCGTTGTCGAGGTCCCGATCGCTGCCGCCGAATGTTGCGTCGGTGCGGCCGTCATTGTCGAGATCCCGATCAGAGCCCCCGCATGTCGCGTCTGTGCGCCCGTCACGGTCGACGTCGCAGTCTCGGGCGGATGCTGGCAGCGAGGCGCCAGCGATCGCCAGGGCGAGCAGGAGCGCGCTGATTTTGAGGGTGGTCATGGTTGTTCGTCCTGGTTGTCGGCCTGCTGGTGGTCGAAGCGCTGGGCGTATAGGCGGTAAGCGAAAATGCCGATCGCGTGCAGCACCAGGGCGATGGCCACGGCGCCAGTGAAAAGGAACTGCAGGCCGGTAGGGTCGTTGCTGCGCTTCATTGGGAGACCTCCCCGATCAATTTCAGGACGCCGTGCCAGGCGATCAGGCAGCATTCTTGCTCGAGGTAGGCGCGCACTTTGGCGCGGTTGGCTGGATCTGCAGCGTCGCGCAAAGTCAGGTTGCGCGCTGTGATATAGTCCTGTCTGGACATGGTGAACCCCTCTAAGGTCTATCGGTCCGCGCCTGGCGGCGGGTGCAACCGCTGCCAGGCTTCTTTTTTCACTTCAATGATTCCAGGCGGCGTTTCAGTTCGGCCTGGTCTTCGACGTTGTAATGCCCCTTCCCTTGCTCGTACTTCTTGAATAGGTCGTCGAGCGCTTCAATGATCAGATACTTAACCGGGACGTTGTCGGCCGACATGCTTTTAATGTCGTTGGTGCCACGGTGGTACTTGACCGGCACGATAGCTTTTAGCTGCTTTTCCTCGGTCGACTCGGTGACTACTGCCCGGCGCGCTTTCTCGAGGTGCGCCTCCTCTGGCGCGCTGACCTGGCGGGTTGGGCGGTCTAAGGTGATTTTTGGGGCTGGCTTGCTCATTTATCCATCTCCAGTAGCTCGAGGGTCACGGCCTCGATGTCGTCTCGCGCGCCATCACCTGCGGGAAGGTCAAACACGCTGAGGCCCTCGGCAATCCCGTTTGTGTACGAGACGCTCTGGTATGTCTTGGCGTTGAGCACCGGCAGCTCGTAGCCGTGTAGGGCTTCTGTCGCGGTTCTCTCGATGATCGTGTTTCTGATGGCTCTGGCGACCAGCAGGACCGCTTTCGGCAAGCCGTCGGTAACTTCCTGGCGATCCTTGACGAGCTGCACCATGTCACGGGTAGCCCAAATGTCGTATTGGCTTGGCTGTACCGGGATGATCACCAGGTCGGAAATTTTGACCGCGTCAGAGGTCAGGGGCGTGATCTTCGGAATACCATCGATAATTACGTAGTCATACCCCGAGGAAATGCGCGGCAGGTCGCGCTTAATCGTCTCGCGCATGATCACGCAGGGGACCGGCACGGCGTCGTCAGAGCGGGCGCTTGCCCAGTCAGTGGCCGACCCTTGCGTGCCGTCCAGGTCGACCAGGAGCACGTTTTTTTTGTGTACCGTGGCCAGGCAGGCGGCGATATTCGTCGCGCTGGTGGTCTTCGTGGTGCCGCCCTTTTGGTTCTGAAATGTCCAGATTCTTGCTGCCATGTTGAAGGCCTCGCAGTGGGTGTGGGCCTCAATATACGTACAAATGTACCTTTGTACAATAGGCCATAAGGGCAAAAGTACAAAACAAAGCGGCGCGCAGCGCCATCCTTTATAGCGACTCTGTCCCTACGTTCTGGCCTGTCCTTTCTCCTCCCCTCTACAGCCCTTGCCGTTCGTGGCTTACACGCCTCAGGCGTCTAGTAAGGACTGCTGCACGTCCTTAGGGCGTATGTCCTCCTTTCTCTATCGACAGACGTTGTCGACCTCCTGATCTCAATTTCTCAATTTTCATCCTCTTTAGTCATTGTCGCCGACACGTATCAATATGACTTAGGGCATTAGGTGTATGTCATTCACCCATAACCCAATCCTACATGCACCTATAGCCAGGGGTCAGCATGCACCCCTAG
>Ga0209913_1000410_pt1 | contig 37325 bp, 42 predicted proteins | sample PersoiDNA2013203_FD_185805 | JGI IMG/M metagenome (GOLD analysis project Ga0209913, IMG submission 185805) | Permafrost soil microbial communities from the Arctic, to analyse light accelerated degradation of dissolved organic matter (DOM) -... | ecosystem: Environmental > Terrestrial > Soil >... | reverse complement strand
CTACTTGGCTAAGCGTAGCCTGCGCAACGTTAGATAAGCCTCTAAATGCGTTCATAATGCCCCACACCGTACCAAACAAGCCGATGTATGGACTCACGGAACCCACAGAAGCCAGAAAGGGTAAATGCGCATCAAGGTCATCTAACTCACGGTTATAAGCCGCTCGCATGGCGCGACGTGAGCTTTCCATAATGTCTGATATATCCATATGCACTTGCTGTTTATGCCGGGCATATTCCTTAAAACCCGCTTCAAATATGCTCGCCATGCCTTGTGGTTTTCTGCGGCCAGCAGTGAGCCCTTCGAACAATTTGTTTAAATCACCACCTGTCCAAAATGCATTTTCAAATTCATCTGCACCATTTTCCGCACGCTTGATTGTGGCTACTTTAATAAAAATATACCACCAAGAAAATAAAGAGGTGATTAATAAAACTACCAACACCATCTGCACGGGCAGGCTGGCGCCTGCCACTAATGTGAATATTGACATATCATTGTCGACAGCTACCGCCATAATTGCTCCACTTTTATATTAGTCATGTTGTATATTATTCAGCTTGTATTTTGTTCATCGCTTCTTTAATTACCGTGGGAATACCCTTTGGTTTAAAGTTGCTTGCATCAACGCAGGCTAGTTTTACTGTGGCTTCTAGCAATACGTGCTTATTACGTGTAACGCTTTGTAAAAACTCCATGCTGCCATGGCCAATTTTAATTCGTCGACTCTTAATTTCGAGCATATCGTTAAAGTAAGCAGGACTTTTAAAAGCTATTGTCATGCTGTGCACAACAAATATGATGCCTAGCCCGGTTTTAAGTTCGGTTTGTTCAAATCCAAGCGCACGCAACCATTCGGTTCTTGCACGTTCCATAAAATTCAAATAATTAGCGTGGTAAACCACCCCACCGCTATCGGTATCTTCGTAATACACGCGAATCGGCCAAATGAACTCACTAGAATTCGATGCAGACTGATTTAATACGGATTTACTCAATCTTGCCAAGTCTCGCCACTTAAGTGTTTGGGCATAGGCAAACCAAAATGTTGATAGGCTTGAATGGTTGCCACGCGACCACGCGGCGTGCGCATCAAATAACCTTGCTGAATCAAATACGGCTCCAGCACGTCTTCAATAGTTTCACGCTCTTCACCAATGGCTGCGGCTAAATTATCCAAGCCAACGGGTCCGCCGCTAAATTTTTCTAAAACCGCCAATAATAATTTTCTATCCATTACATCAAAACCTAGCTTATCCACATCCAGCATCTTCAACGCTGCATCAGCCACTTCGGCTGACACGGTGCCATCACCTTTTACCTGGGCATAATCGCGCACTCGACGGAGAAGCCTGTTTGCAATACGCGGCGTGCCGCGAGAACGTTTGGCAATCTCAAAAGCACCCGTATTGACCATTTCCACCTCTAACAAGCCTGCGCTACGCTGCACAATACGCGCCAGCTCTTCAGAAGTATAAAACTCCAAGCGCGACACAATACCAAAACGATCTCGCAACGGGTTGGTCAGCATACCCGCGCGTGTAGTAGCGCCGATTAAGGTAAATGGCGGCAAATCCAATCGAACTGACCTCGCCGCAGGGCCTTCGCCTATCATTATATCCAGCCGATAGTCTTCCATCGCCGGGTATAGAATTTCTTCAACCACGGGTGAAAGCCGATGAATCTCGTCAATAAACAGCACATCATTTGGCTCAAGGTTAGTCAGCAACGCGGCTAAATCACCGGCCCGCTCTAGCACTGGGCCTGATGTTTGGCGCATATTAACACCCATCTCTTTGGCAATAATATGCGCCAAAGTGGTTTTACCCAGGCCTGGTGGGCCAAATAGCAATACGTGATCCAGCGGCTCGCTACGGCCACGTGCAGCGTTAATGAAAATCTCCAACTGGCTGCGCGCTTTTTCTTGTCCCACATATTCGTCTAAAAGTTTGGGGCGCAGCGCACGCTCTAACGCCTCCTCACGGGGGCTTTCGGCATCAGGTGCAATCAGGCGGTCAGTTTCTATCATGAGGTTTCATGTACTTTCTTGTTTTGCAAGGCAACCCAGTGGGTAATCAGCGTGATGCCCACTGCCAGCAAGGTGGGGCCAAGAAAAATGCCAACAAAACCAAAGGCAATCGCCCCACCCAGCACACCCAACAATACGAGCAACAAGGGCAAATGGGATGAATGACTGATAAGGATTGGCTTAACTACGTTATCCACCGTGCTGATCACAAAAAAACCATATAGCGCAATAAATATTGCCCAGCCATGACTCCCATGATGATATAGCCACAGCGCGGCGCCACCCCATACCAACGGCGGTCCTATAGGGAGAATTGACAAGAAAAATGTCATTAATGCGAGTAAAAAAGGCATCGGTGCGCCCGCAATCAGAAACCCAGCCAATGCCACTAGGGCCTGCGCAAGTGCGGTACCAAAAATACCGAGCAAGACGCTCTTTACCGTGTTGCAAGATAGCTTGAGCATTTCTTCGCCCAATTCACCGCCAAGCCTACGTACGATCACAATTAGACCCTTGGCTAGGCGCGCACCATCGCGGTAAAAAAAGAAGGCAGCAAACACCACTAGCAGCAGTTGTAAAAAGCCGGCTATCACTAATTGCACGGCTTGCAAACTAAATTTACGCATGGGCTCGTAATACTGACTTAGCAATTTCATCAACTCATCATGGCTCGCGGCTACCCGCTCCCAGGATGCGCTGACTTGGCTGCCAATAACGGGAAAACTATGCATCCATACAGGGGCATGCGGTTGGAGGTTTTGTAATGTGTTGCCCAGCTCATTGAACATTTTCGTTGCGGAATCTGCCAGATTAGCGGTAAGGTATGCCATAGGCAGAATCAAGGCTACCAGCAGCAGTAATGTCATAAACATTGCCGCCAAGCTATCACGCTGACCTAAACGCAGCCAGATACGATGATAGAGCGGCCAAGTAAACAAGCAAATAATGGCAGCAAATAAAAGGGCTGCCATAAAGGGTCGTAGCACAATCGCACAACCGATGATAAGCAAGGCTATCAGCGCAATACGTGCAATCTGGTTGGTATTGATCATGCGCACACTAAATGCGTTTTATGGGCTGGAGAAGTCATCGGGTCATTACCTATCGTCATTATTCGCTCTAAATTTACGCCTATATTCTCCGCCAAAAATGTGTACGGCAGGAATTAAAAGCATCATAACTCATTGTGATGATTGTTATATCTAACGCTAGTCGAACACATCTTTTAATTTTTAGAAAAACTCTTTAACGCCAGCTTGATACCTTCAGAAACGCTGACATCTTTAGCTAGTCCTTTTACCGCCAACCCAGCTTCACGCTCGTTATAACCCAAGGCAAGCAATGCATTTAATATATCGCTGGTGTGGCCAGCCAAGGTCATGCCTGCCGCTGACGAGGATGAGCTGGTAAAGTTGAGTTTATCACGCAACTCTAGCAGCATGCGCTCCGCAGTCTTTTTACCTATACCAGGGATTCTGGTGAGCAATGCCGTATCTTGCGCTTGTATAGCATGACCAAGCTCATCCACAGAAAGCCCAGATAAAATCACCAGCGCAGATTTTGCACCGATGCCGCTGACTTTCACCAATTGACGAAATGCCATGCGCTCGTGGTTAGAGCCAAAACCATACAGTAATTGTGCATCTTCCCTCACTACAAACTGGGTGAGTAACTTAATGGATTGGCCAAGCTCAGGCAGGTTATAAAACGTGCTCATTGGCACTTCAACTTCATAGCCTACGCCATGAACATCCACCACGATTTGCGGCGGATTTTTTTCAATCAACACTCCCGTTAATTGACCTATCATTTTAAAGACATCCTTATTCCCATCATATCAGTCGACCACCTTTCACGCGAAAGCCTGCCGTCGCCAAGCGACCCAACCCCTGCCCGCCATGTGCATGGCAAATTGCACAAGCCAAGGCATCGGCAGAATCCGGCTTTGGTGCAGCGGGTAAGTTGAGTAAACGCTTGACCATTTCCTGCACCTGTTCTTTTTGTGCATGCCCGTTACCCACAACAGCTTGCTTGACTTGTAATGCTGTGTATTCTGCCACCGATAAATTTCGGATGACCGCCGCACTAATGGCTGCACCACGGGCTTGTCCTAATAAAAGCGTAGATTGCGGGTTCACATTTACAAACACTTTTTCAATAGCCACTTGATTAGGCTGGTAAGTATCGATCACTTCGAACAAACCATCCAATATGATCTTCAAGCGCGCAGGCAACTCTTCCCGGTCATCTTCGCCTTCAATTTTATTTTTTTTGCCACTGGCAGTTTTAATCGTACCACTAGCGATATAGGTGATTTTTTCACCTATTTTTTCAATGACCCCAAAGCCTGTGATGCGCAGGCCGGGGTCGATACCGAGAATGCGTATATTCACTAATCTTCAATGACTGCTGTAGTGTAAACATCTTGCACGTCATCTAAATCATCTAACGCATCTAAGATTTTCTGCATTTTCACCGCATCATCACCGGTAAAGACCGTTTCAACACTAGGCTTCATCGTCACTTCAGCCAGCACGGCTTTCAAACCAGCCGCTTCCATCGCCTCTTTAACGGTTAAAAATTCATTCGGCGGCGTGATCACTTCTATGCTGCCATCTTCATCTGTCACCACATCTTCAGCACCAGCTTCCAGTGCGACTTCCATCACCTTATCTTCGTCGCTGCCAGGCTCGTAAATCAAGCTACCGCAATGCTTGAACATAAAGGCCACGGAACCATCGGTACCTAGATTACCGCCAAATTTGGTCAGCGCATGACGCACATCGGCCACTGCGCGCTGCTTATTGTCGGTCAGGCAATCAATAATAATAGCTGCGCCATTAATTCCGTAACCTTCATAGCGAATTTCTTCGTAGTTCACGCCTTCCAGTTCACCTGTGCCTTTTTTAATGGCGCGAGTAATATTGTCAGCAGGCATGTTTTCTTCTTTAGCTTCAGCCACGGCCGCACGTAGACGCGGATTCATGGTGACATCGCCGCCGCTCAAACGTGCGGCAACGGTGATTTCTTTAATGATTTTTGTGAAGATCTTGCCACGCTTTGCGTCTTGACGACCTTTACGGTGCTGGATATTTGCCCATTTACTATGACCTGCCATACTATTTCCTTAAGTAGTTTTTTACATATTAAGCCATTTTATCATACTGGACATATGTAAAAACTCAAGTTTAGTAAGTGATGCAGACTGTACTATCTGATTTTCAGATCGTAACTAGACGGCCTAGTTGTGACTAAAGGGCCTAGTCCTGACCCATTGCCGGGTCTATTGGTGTATGTTTACGTATGCTGATAATTGAAATGATGACCAATGACATCAAAATAAGCACCATGCCTATTGATTCGGTTGTACTTGGCACTTCATTTAATTGCAGCCACGCAGCCACCACCGCAATGACTGGTGCCAACAAAGTTGCCATACTAGCGATGCCTGCGCTCAGGCGTTGCAAGGCATATAACCATAACAACCATGCCAAGGCATTGCAAAACACCGAATTAAAAATAACGGCACCAATAAAGTAAGGCGTCCATTGTATCGCCGGTGCTGGAATCAACACGGCGGCAATCACGATAGGAATAGCGCCGAATAACATTTGCCATGCAGTAAGCGTAAGTAAATCTAAATCCGGCGCACGTTGATGTAGTTTTTTAGCAACAATGACTGACAAAGCCCAACTGACGCCGGACATTACCGCTAACATCATACTAAAGCCATCGGTACCTAGATGCAGCGGATCTAAAATGAATAACACACCCATTGCTGAAAGTATGGCTGCCGGCCATTGCAAACCGCGGATCTTCTCGCCTAACAGCGGCCAAGCCAGCACCATTACCCAAAACGGCATGGTGTAAGTAAGCACTGAAGTTTTACCTGCGCCTCCTTCGACCAAGGCCCACATCAGCAGCCCAGTAAAACCGCTAGACTGTAATATACCTAACAAGATCAAGGTTCCAATATGCTTGATTTTGATAGGTTTGCGTAATGCAAATACAATGAAAAATAAGCAAACAGCGCCGATACTGATACGCAAAGCAATAAACTGGAATACGCCCGCATATTGCAGCGCGCTTTTCATCACAACCCAGTTATAACCCCAGATCACGCTCAGCACCATCAATGCCATAAAAGCGCGGATGGTATATTTTCTATTATTTTGCATATTGTTTACATTTTTATGGCTGCTTCAATATTCAGGGTACCTCTATTAATCCAAGTTTCAAAGTAAGACAAGGCGCGATTAAAAAATTATGACGCAGCATATATATGATATGTAAGGAATAATTTTTTATGCGCAACGCGGTATTGCGACGAAAATTGAATTAATAGAGGTACCCTTCAGCTTAATTCCAAATATGTGTCATGGCTTTCCATCCGCCATCAGCCTGTTTACGGTACACAAGATGCACATTACCGCCAAAAGTTTGTTTTACACCTTTATCATCGACCATCGCACCAGCCCAATTGCCGCGCTGATAAGCCAGATTACCGTCCTCCACTGCATCGATGAGTGTTAGTTTATGTTCAACCACACCGGCGGCAATCAAACCTGCAAAGAAAGTTTGAATCGTAGCAACTCCGACCACAGGCTCACCTGCTGGAGCAGGCATCACTACTGCATTTGCATCGTAGAGCAGAGCGATTTCTTCAGCTTTCTTCGTGTTAAAGGCTTGATCAAACGCTGCGTTAATGGCTGCGATTTGAGTTTTAATAACTGACATTTTATGACCCTCTTTTTTACAAAAAATTAAAAACTACTTTAACTTAAACCACTTTGACTTAAATAAGTGCAGGAATACCTAAATTGATTAAGCCTAATATCTGCTGCAATTGCGCACGCTTTTGTTCATCCAAGGCCTGCATACACAAACTTAACCGACAGTAATAATCAGGCATCACAACATCCAGCTTGGCCTGGCCAGCCTCAGTTAAATGAATCAAGACACTACGCCTGTCGTCTTTGGCGAACACACGTTCCACCAAACCACATTGCTCCAGACCATCTATCAGGCCGGTCATAGTCGCGCGTGAAACGCCTGCTTTATCGGCCAAGATTGATGGTGTAGAGGTTTTTATTTCTTCACGCATCAGCAAAATCAGCACCCACCAGCGGCCTTGTAGTAAGCCGTGCTTACTCAAACAAGTATCCAGCGCTATCGATAAGTCGGTAGCGACGCGTAGTAAATGAAGAAAGCTGGAAATTGCCGTTACATCCGCATCTGGGTAGCGTTCGGCGAATTTATCCAGCACTTCAGAAGTAGGGAGATCTCTTAATTGCAACATGATTAGCCTCATTATAGTTAGTTAGCTAACCATGTCAACGATTTTTATCATAATTGAGGGCAATATCTTGGTTAAATTATTTATCGGTGTATATTTAGTATGCTAAATGTGAGGAGAAGGTCATGAAAACATTACAACAATTACTAAATATTAAAAAACATAAAGAAGTGATTTCAATTGCCCCATATCGCCCTGTATTTGACGCGTTAGTGGTAATGGCTGAATATAAAATCGGCGCTTTATTGGTCATTGAAGGTGATAAATTAGTCGGGGTTTTTTCGGAGCGTGATTATGCGCGTGAAGTAATCCTCAAAGGCAAGTCATCAAAAACAACGCAAATTAGCGATGTAATGACCAATGAGGTATTAACTGCCCAACCTAGCGATACCGTAGAATACGCCATGACTATGATGACTGATAAGCATATCCGCCATTTGCCAGTGCTTGATAACGGCAAAGTCGTCGGCGTGCTTTCAATTGGGGACTTAGTGAAAGAAACGATTACCTATCAACAAGACCTCATCAAGCAATTAGAAAGTTATATCAAAAGTTAAAAAATCGCTTGAATTAGAGCGTCTGTTGACTTGCTACAAGCCTTCGCGCCTCAAGGGGACTCGAAGGCTTGTGATCTTAATTTATTAGCGGTGTTTTTAAAATTTACATTATTTTTCATTTAGCACCGGCTACTTGATGATTAATCTGACGTATATGATCAAGCATATTTTCGCTGCCAATTTGCTCAATCAGGCCAGCTACCTTCAGTTTCATCAGAACATTTGGCCGCGCCTCGCATAATACCAATCGAGTGTTATGTCGCTTGCAGGTATCCAGCAAATCCCAGAGTGATTGCATGCCTGTCGCATCAATGAATGGCACCTTACCTAGGCGCAGTACAAGTATCTCGGCATGTCCATGAACATTCTCCAGTGCACTTTCCAAGTGCTGTGCTGCCCCGAAGAAAAAAGGACCTTCAATGGTGAAAACAACTGTTTTAGGTGGTAATTTGAAGTCAATATTGCCAGTTTCCACTGACAACTCTTCATGCGTTTGCTGTTCGATAATCACGGCCTCCGACATGCGCTTCATAAATAACAGACAAGCCAGCAACACGCCAATATTGACTGCGATGACCAGATCGCCAAACACAGTCAGTAGAAATGTAATCAGCAATACTGCAACGTCAGCCTTTGGTGCTGTACGCACCATATGAAAAAAACGATGCAATTCACTCATGTTATAAGCAACGACGAACAATATAGCGGATAGCGCACAAAGCGGAATATTGGATGCCAGTGGCGCTAATACCAATATGATGACCACAAGTGTGATTACATGGAAAATCCCTGCCAATGGGCTGGTTCCCCCATTACGGATATTGGTAGCGGTGCGAGCAATAGCACCAGTAGAGGCAAAGCCACCAAACAGAGGTGAAAAAATGTTGGCAATGCCCTGTCCGACCAACTCCTGATTGGAATCATGCTTTGTACCTGTCATGCCATCTGCCACGACAGCAGATAGTAAAGATTCGATGGCACCTAATAGCGCAATAGTGAATGCTGGCCCAATCAGCTTGAGTACTTCTGAAAACGTCACCGAAGGTAACTGAAAATGCGGCAAGCTTTGTGGAATCCCACCAAAGGCGCTACCGATAGTTGCGACGTTTGCAAAGTGAAAGTACCACTGCAAGACTGTGGCCACCACCATCGCTACCAGTGGCGATGGGATACGCTTAAAGACACGGGGGGAAAGAAGCAGAACCGCTAAGGTCAGCAATCCCAGCGCGGTGGTTTCAAGCTGAAACTCTGGGAATGCCTGTATCAGATGCCAGAATTTCTCATGAAAATGCTCCGCACCTGCTGCTGGAGATAAACCAAAAAAGTCTTTCCACTGCCCGACCCAGATAATGACGCCGATACCGCTGGTAAAACCAACAATCACTGGGTCTGGAATGAATTTTATGACCCCACCCAACCGCGTCAAACCCATTAACATCAGCATAATGCCTGCCATCAGCGTCGCTACCTGCAAGCCTTCAATACCATACTTGGCTGTAATACCTGCCAGAATCACGATAAAAGCCCCGGTAGGCCCGGCAATCTGCAATCGACTGCCGCCAAATAACGAAGTCAAGCCGCCAGCAACAATCGCCGTATAGAGACCTTGCTCAGGCTTGGCACCAGACGCTATGGCAAAGGCCATGGCTAATGGCAACGCTACAATCCCGACAATCACACCAGCCAACAAGTTATTGAGCCAATGATTCTTTGCTAGCAGACCGGCACGCTTTGCTTCGAGAATAGCAATCATAATTAAAGAATTATTTGAGATTAGGTGTTAATTATATTAACATATGATTAACATTAAATGAAAGTATGCTTATGGAAAACCGTACCGCCAGGCTCACATTACTGATAGACCCGACTAAAAAACAAATATTTGATGAGATATGCACGTTGCGAGATCAAACGCCCTCTCAAGTTGTACGCCAGATGATTCGAGATTATGTCAAGCAATATGGCAACCCCGAACAGATTGCTCGCATGCCCTTAAATAACTAGGTGAATGAACGATGAGACAAGCAATCGTTCTGGACACAATACGCGAAACCGACTATCCAAAACTAATCAAACTTTGGGAAGCCGCGGGGAATATTGAAGTACGGCAAACTGATACGCCTGAAGTGTTGGCAAGATTTTTAGATCGAAACCCAAGCTGTAGCTATGCAGCTTATGCTGGCACTAGATTAATAGGCGCCATACTTGCAGGCCATGACGGATGGCGAGGCCATCTTTATCACATGGCAGTCAAGCCAGATTACCGTGAACGAGGCATAGGCACTCGATTAGTAAATGCGGCCGTAAGTGCAATTAAAAGCGAAGATATTCAAAAAATACACTGCCTAGTAAAACGCGATAATTTAATTGCTCAGCAATTTTGGGAGGCTTGCAGCTTTGACCAGCGAGAGGATCTATTTGATTACACGTTGCGCTGATGTTTGGCCCAACGTCCGACTAACAAGTTGATTTAAAGCATTCCATTCCTCTTCATTACACCGCCAGATAAATATTGCAGCGACTGAATACTCATACTAGCCGTACTGAATCAGAACAACTTTCCAGGGAACAATTTGAAACATAAATCAGCCAAAACTAATGTGAAAACGACTCCGTTGGATGTGGAAGCTAAGGCAGCATCCAAAAAGTTAGTCATGAAATCTTTTTGTGCCTGGGATGGGGAAACATTAGTGCTTAATATTCTCGGCACCCCTAGTGCAAAACAAGATGCGATTGGAAAACCTAAAGGCAATCAACTTAAAGTAAGCGTCACCGCCGCACCAGTGGCAGGCCGAGCCACTGATCACATGGTCAGATTTTTGGCAGAGGAATTTGGCGTAGCCACCAAAGCGATTGAAGTGGTTTTTGGCAGGATGAATGTCAATAAGCAGCTAAGGATTCATTCGCCCAAAAACATACCTTCCGTCATCAGCAAACAGCTATCCCAAGATAATGTTATCAATCATCCCTGATGCTACATTTTTGAAAGCTAGCTACTTTAAATAACCATGTACTTTGGAAGAAGTCACTTATCAGGCCGTTTCATGGCTGGTACAGTATCTCAAGTTTGCGCAATCAACCAGCTGATTTACTCCTGCAAAATCTCGATGACATCTATATCTCCAACCTGAGGAAAGTTAACGTAAAACTGCCCAACCGCCTGAAAGTCACTGGGAGCCTCAAGACAAACCACTTCATCAGCAAGCGCTGCTACTTTTTCCAGGGTAGTTGGTGGTGAGACGGGTAATGCACAAATTAATTTAGCCGGTTTTCTATCGCGTAAGCCATGTAACGCAGAAATCATGGTGGCACCGGTTGCCAGACCATCATCGATGACGATGACGATACGCCCCGCGGGATCGATTGGAGGACGAACTGGTGTGTATTGCGCACGACGTTTTTTAATAGTCTCTATTTGCGCATGCTTTTCAGATGCAATATATGCAATATCAGCACCGACCGATGCAGCGAAATCGGCAATGTAAGTCCAGCCACTTTCATCAACAGAACCAATAGCCAACTCTGGCTGATACGGCGCACGCAACTTGCGCACCAACACTACATCAAACACACCCTCAAGTTCGTCCGCGATGATCTTTGCCATGGGCACAGCACCACGTGGAATAGCCAATATCAGAGGATTCTTACCTTTGTAGTTCTTAAGTCTTTCCGCAAGCGCTAATGCGGCTTCAGTGCGATCATAAAACATAAAGTACTCACCTTGGACGAAGATTTTATAACTAACCATTGCTCGGAACATGCCATCAATGCGTACAAGTTACGGGGCTAATTAACATATGTAAATTCGTGCAAACACCTAGAATGAACAACTTAATTAAGTGCCGAGCTATTGTGAGCTAGATCCGGTTGCGCTCTTGCTTAGCGAAAACTCTAATTTAACAAATGGGGTCGTCAAAAGTGACTAGGCCAAACAACCCATATGGGCTACCAAGTACGTACGCGGCCGACATCAACATGCACGAAGTTGGAATCCGGGTAATAACCGACACCCCCACCGCGCAAGGCAATGGCGGCGCGGCGCAGCTCATTCAAAGGAACACCTTCAACGTAAAGATCAATTGCCTTGGCCTGCATGTGCAGACTTCCCTTGGCTACACCATCGGAATTGGCTGCTAGAATGGCGTTGGTCGCCGGCGAACGATAGCCCGAAATAATCTGGAATGGCCGCGTAGTGTCAAGCGTGTTGCGCAGTCCGTAAAGCAGGTCAAGCAAATGCGGCTCAATCGGAAGCACCTGATTGTTACGGTAATCACGCAGAATATGATTAATGTCGACCAACGCTTCCTGCAGATATGTACCTTCGGACCAGTAGTCCGTTTTGAGACTTTCGCCGGTATGCACATTGTAGAAAGAAAGCCCACGCACCATCGTTTTTTCCTGCTCGAAAGCAGCGAAAGCCGGACGGGTGGCCAGCCCAGTTAATGCAAACGCCATACCAGCTTTGAGTAGGCCGCGGCGCGTCTTGCAAATTCTATTATCCATTGTGTTGTTTATCCTTAATTTTATGGCGTTTGGGAGGAAAGCGTTACGTACGTGCCACATCACCCATTTGCTCAAGTACATCTGTTGCTCGCAACCAGTCAACCTAGTTACTCAGCATCGCAACAAGCGCCATCAGTACAAGCACATTCAATGAGACATCAACTTTTCAATAAATATCCCGACGCCCTCAAGAAAAATTCGTCTACCCGAATCCGACTATGACGGAAATTGATGGTGACCAATGCTTATCCGTTTTGCCTGGGGCCGTTCTGCAGAGGGATCCTCAATGAATTTAACTTCATCTCCTACCTTAAGATGTTCAAAGTTAGGACTAACAACATTGTCGCGGTTGAAATAGAGCTCGACGCCATCTTGATCGGTGATAAATCCAAATCCATCTTTCTGGTTAATTCTTGCCACATGACCGATACACTCCGGCACATGCGATTTGGTTTCACGCCGTAAGCGATGTACGTAATCCTGAAGTTGGCGTTTGGTGGCATCAAAAGCATCGCGCAAAGCGATATATACATCTTCATGATGGTCCCGGTTAACGGCAATTTCATCACCAGGCACGCCAATATCAATGCGTACGTTAAACTGCTTACCTTGATTATGGTGTTTGTGCGGAATCTCGACGACTACACGACAAGAGACTATTTCTGAAAAAAACTCGTTTAATTTTTGAACCCTATCCCGAATATAGTCATCCACTGCTTCAGAGTTCTGGATATTACGGAAAGTGATCTGCAATGGGATTTTCATGGGTGTTCTCCTATTTAAGTCAAAAGTCTTTAAGTCACCTGTCTTTAGTCAACAGTCATGCTATAGATTAAAAGCGATCTGAAGCTTACTTATTCTGCTCATGTACAATGAGTTTGACAAGCAAGCCAAGCTCCTCAACCAGTAACTCAAGCAGATCATCCAGCGTAACGGCGCCAACCAGATTGCCGTCGTTATCCACTACCGGTAAACGTCTAACGCCTTTAATGCGCATAAAACGAATTGTTTCAAATACGCCAATATCTTCTTTCACAGTGACAAGCTCTGAGGCCATGATGTCACCTACCGTCAAGCTAGCTGGATCGATCTCCGTTGCCAGGATTTCCACGACCCAATCGCGGTCAGTGATAATACCAACCGGTATGCAACTGCCATTGGATTGATGCACTACCAGCACATCGCCAACGTGGTGCTGACGCATGAGCTTAGCGGCACTCAGAACACTGTCGCCAACACGCGTAATGACAACTTCGCTGTTACATATCTCACCTATAGGCATAATGACTTCTTATGACCTGAGAAAGGGTCAAGGATTAGATATAAGGCCATAAGCCAAGAACACCCTAACAGCTGTCTCCATCTATGGCCTTATTCAGGCAGGCCCTGATCGGTAATATTTATTTAACTTCGATAGCCTTACGTTTAGAGGCCTCTGATTTAGGCAACGTAACCTCAATAATGCCGTCTTTCAGGTTTGCGACTATTTTCGATTCATCTACGCTTCCGGGTAATGACACTGAACGGGCAAATGAAGAACTGGAGATTTCATGTCGGTAATAATCGCCTTTTTCTTCTTTACTCTCTGTGCTGACTTGACTTTGATGGTCAGTACGTTATCCGCAAGGGAAACATTGATGTCTTTCTTTTCAATACCCGGGATTTCGGCACGTACCACAACCTCGGTATCTCGATCAATCACGTCTAGGCTAGGCAAACGCAGACCTTCAAATTCAAATAAAGAATCCACCGCCGGAACGTCATTCATGTCCATCAACGATGGCCACCTGCGGCCAAAGAACCGGTCAAACGCTTTTTCCATATTTGCAATCGGATGGATGGCTGGCCATGAGGATTTGGCTACATCCATTCCGCTTGTCGTAACTGGAACATTTCCTTTCGTTTTTGCATCCCTGACATTCTCCTTTAAGTATTTAGTGAATCTCCTTAAAACTGTACCTATTTATATTATTGTGCTGACTCAATTTACGACGAAACTGACCTGATAAGCGAGCTTGGTAATAAGGCGCAGGCAATGCCTGCAGTTCACACCGACCACCTCAAATGTTAACCAACTACGGGATAGAAAGTACGGCAGTAGCAGGCTCAGCCTAATCTGTGAGTCACATTACTGTGACAGCTCATTTTCAGATTCCAGCCAGTCTTCCATCTCATGACCGGGTTCAAAGCCGCGAGCTTCTGCTTTGTAATAGGAACGTTCAGCAGTCTGTGAATATATATCGTGAGTAGGTTCAGTAAATGACTCTGGGCTACCTTCAAGGCCAATCACAGGAATCAGACTACTTGATCTTTTCTTAGTCTCTTTCAAAAGTGCCATATTGACTCCTTCACAATCTTAAATAGAAAAAAGGCAGTACAAATCTCAAGAGAGATTAAACAACTAAGCGTTGTAGGCATGTACCACCGACGCTAGTAATTTACTGGATTAGCTGAGCCGTGTTAATCCGTGCAAACACTTAAGGGTGAACACTTAAGGATGAAGAATTAATGATTTGAAGTTTATATAATTTCTTGCCATCACCATTCTTAACAGGAGGACTAAAGCAATCATTAACTACAAATCATGAGGTATTTGCCCAGATTTTATCTTTTCAAAACGCTGTGTATATTGCAAGATCTGAGCGTATTTTTATCTAAGAGCTTTCAACTGATGTTTGATAGGGATGTTTCTTCCAGGAATTTGCGTGATGGTCACATAGTCGATACGCTTGAATCATTGGATTTAAATGAACACTGGCAAGTGGATGAGGAGCCTGAAACTTACCCATTCTGGATGTAAATGATTTCTGACTGAAAATATTGTATCACCCAGAAGCCGCCGCAGATGTAGCGAAATTTTCAACTAGATATACATGATAAATAGATAAATTCATGAATCCTTAGTGGCACAAATGCGCTGCATAACGGTCGGTCGCGGATGATGCTCTTCCCCTTGTTCAAATGAATTTATTTTTAGCAGCGTTGCATAGAATGAAAGCAGCTCATCTGGCAATAACAGATAATCGGGATTACTTGGCTTGCCATAGCGTTCATTACCCACCATGAATGTTTCATAAATCAAGACTCCGCCAGGATTAAGTATTTTAGCTAATGTACCGAGTAAAGGTCGATATAGATAACGGCTGATAACAACTCCGTCATATCGTTGGTTAGTGACAGGCCACTCGCCGGCTTCTACATCAGCAACAATGACATTGATATTATCCATCCCCTGCATACCTTTTACCGCTTGAGCATCGCGATCAACCGCTTCAACTTGATAGCCTTGCCGAGCAAGCCAGATGGCATGACGACCATTACCACAGGCCAGATCAAGTATTTGGCCTCCCTTACGAATTAGCGGTGCATGCTGAACAACCCAAGATGAAGGATTAGCGGTCAAACTTTGATTTTGCATATGGTTAAGTTTCTCGACTTTGTTGCTGTTCTGCAGCTAAACAACAGTATACGATCGTTAAGCTACACGCCGGACTAATCCATTGCATACCCTTTATAATGACCGATAAAATCTTGTAGTTAACTAAATATTATACTAAGTATACGATTGATAAATCTGGTTCTATAAAATGCAGATTCCCAGAAAAATAAGTTCAATTTTGAATGCATAGCATCATGGAATGCAAATGAAAAAACCAAATGTCGCGCGTGTGTTTTTTGCCCTGTGGCCAGAAGAATTGGTGCAACGGGCGTTGCATACGTTAGCAATAGAATATCAGTCGCGCTGTGATGCGCGGGCTATGCATGCGGATACTCTGCATATGACATTATTATTTCTAGGGGAAGTGGAACGTACATATTTGCCGCAATTAATACAATCCGCGAGCAAGGTATCGGTACCGCCCTTTGGGTTTTCATTAGAAAGACTTTCATTTTGGCAGCATAACCGGATTGCTTATGCGGCACCGCTGCTGAAAGTACCAGTACTGAATCAGTTGGCCATAGCGCTACAGCAAGAACTGATAGCGGCAGGCTTCCCGTTTAAAAACTATGAATTCAATCCGCATGTCACGTTATTACGTCACGTCGTACATACTATAGAGTCGCAGGCCATCCCGCCCATTATGTGGCGGGTAGACTCGTTCGTGTTAATGGAATCGCTCATGACTGACACAGGGGCGCGCTATCAGATACTGCAGAAATGGCCGTTGTCCCAGATTAAAAATTGATGCTGACAGCCGCGTTACTGTTGGAAGTATTCAACATCCACGTTTGAGTTGAACTCGCCCCACAAGTAACTGTAACGAGCGCATGATGAATCACTTTTTTAAAAGCATAGTGAGAAAATAGTCAGGCGTAAGTGTCAATCCGAGTTCCCAAGTGGGATGGATTGCTAGAGATGATATTGGATGCGGCTTGAATTAACTGCAATGCACTTCGAGCATTAACGTCTATGGCTTTCTTCAGCACCGTTAGCTGTACAGCATTAGCTGTGTCGGCCTGATTAACCCTCGTTACTAAAGCGCCGGTTCCTGAAATATCCATATCGTGTAATTTCCGTCTGCCACTTCGTAAGTAATTACCCACTAACACCTATGCGGTGATCGATGACGCTTTGTAGAAAAAGTCAGGGGACTGAAGGAAGATCAAGCCTTAATATTAACCAGAGTACTCATCATGTCATTATTCGCTTTAAACACGGATAAGTTTGCCAGATAAGTATTCTTGGACTTAAGTTGCTCCACCATGTCTGCTTCCAAATTGTTGCCGGCACCCGCCGCACTGCTTGCAAGTGATACGCTCGTCCCTCCATTAGCAGAATCGCTCTGCTTCGCCTCTTGCCGCGTGAAATTCTGCGTACCTAGATTGGCTATGTTATTCGCAGACATATCTAAGCGGGTTTGTGCAACCTTCATACCTGACAGTGGAGAGTATATATTCATGATTTTGACTGCCTTGATAGAATATTACTCAGATTACCTAGGAGTTTTATGGCTGTCAATGCGACAACGGCTTCTAATAAGAAACTTACGTATACCGAGTTTGTTACTAGTGATGTCTGATTTCACAATTTCTATGGATAACGTTGTGGGTAGCATAGGCAACAAGGCTAAGAACTGGCCCGACCCACAAAAGCAAAAGCCCCGCTGTTGACGGGGCTTTTGTTGCCACATCATCTCCGTTAGGAAATAACATAGACTTATTGGCGGAGCGGACGGGACTCGAACCCGCGACCCCCTGCGTGACAGGCAGGTATTCTAACCAACTGAACTACCACTCCATAACACTGACGTAAAAATAAAATTACGCGTTTAAATCTTGCGCTCTAATTTCCACAAAAAATAAAGAGTGCTTAAATTACCAGCACTCTCAATTTCACAATTAGGAACGTCTTCGTCACATTTTGCTGATTTTTGGTGGGTGCTAACGGGGTCGAACCGCTGACATTCGCCTTGTAAGGGCGACGCTCTACCAACTGAGCTAAGCACCCAGCCTAGCCAACAAGGACGGCATTGTACAGTATATTTTAGCGTATTGCCAACCAAGTTATGTAACGTTGGCAGACTTTCTGTATAAACATGAAGACGATTATATATACGGATGACTAAAATGACTCATTCTAGAGGTTAATTAAGTACGTCAGCATTAATTAGGCGGTGCTACCTTTATTGCAAAGGCGTCTTTGCGCCAAGTGCTTAAATAGCGGCAATTACACAATCAGATGGCAGATTTATTACCTTGAAATAATATCCTAACCATTAAAATACTAGCTATTTTATCAATACTGGAAATGGGCTGATGTATACAATATCCATCACATCGAATAATAGCTGTTGTACGTACATAATTTAATCTGTGTTTAAAATACATACAGATAAACATTCTATTTTTATACACACGCAAAACTGGCCACACTTCAAAATATTTAAACTATAACCACTAACTATATGTTGTATATAAGCAATTTACCTGAATTAGCAATTGGCACGAATTTTGATTATAGCTACCTAGGTCAATAAAAATGCAACGACCCGCAAAGCTGGCGCACTTTTGCGTACCGCAACTGCTAATTTAAAAGGATATCATCATGTTTAAACGCTCATTTATCAGCAAAAAAGGTTCACTATTAACGCTTTCCTTAGTGTCAACTATAATGGTCTCGCAACTTGTTCATGCGGATCAACCAAATTCTTCCGACTCTTCTATTGATGCTCAACTACGTGCTCGTAACGTTATGTTAGGCGCACAAATTCCTTCCCGCGAACAAAATGTCAGTGCAGGTGCCTTTGTAGACGCTCACCAACGTGCTCGTAATTTAATTGATGGTTCAGCACAAATTACACCTTCTAATATTAATGTCGCTACAGGACCATTCATTGACCCCCATCAACGTGGCCGCGATGCGATGATAGGCGCAATGCAAATTGCCCCTTCAGGCCTTCAAGTAGCAAAAGAGTTAAATCAGTAAAGTAGTGATGTAAGTCATCGTTTCCGCTAAGACGAAAATTTGGTCCGGAGCAATAACGCCCTCTCAAGGCTGGATATACGGTCAAAAGCCATATTTGGATAAAACCACCAGATTTTCGCCTTAGCGGAAATGATAAAACTTAAATGATCATATGTATTTTAAAATGCGTAAAATCACATGATCACAGGAAAAAGCCGGCAGTTGGTACTCCCTGAGACATTCCATAAGCCTCATAGAATACAAACAAACAACCGCCAACATCAAGCCAGCCACTGATGCCGCATTTTGCAATGCAGAACGGGTTACTTTAGTTGGGTCAAGAATACCCATTTCAATCATGTCGCCGTAAGTTTCGTTCGACGCATTGTAACCATAGTTGCCTTTACCAGCAGCTACATTGTTCACAACGACTGATGGTTCTACACCTGCATTTTGTACGATTTGACGTAGTGGTTCTTCAACTGCACGTAAAACAATCTTCACACCAGCGTCTTGATCATGGTTGTCGCCTTTTACTTTAGCAATTGCAGCACGTGCACGAATCAACGCCACGCCACCGCCAGCAACAATGCCTTCTTCAACCGCTGCACGTGTTGCGTGTATGCATCTTCAACACGGGCTTTTTTCTCTTTCATTTCGATTTCAGTTGTCGCGCCAACTTTGATTACAGCAACACCGCCGGCTAATTTAGCGACGCGTTCTTGTAGTTTTTCACGATCGTAATCGCTGCTTGCTTCTTCGATTTGTGTTTTGATTTGAGCAATACGTACTTTGATGTTGGTTTCAATGCCGTGACCATCAATGATGATGGTGTTTTCTTTACCAACTTCAATACGCTTCGCTTGACCTAAGTTCTCCAGCGTTACGTTTTCAAGTTTCAAGCCAACTTCTTCAGTAAGAATCAACTATGGGCGACCAGAATTAGCAATTTGCGATATAACTAGCAATGAATCATATTTAATTCGTATAAAAATTATACACTGTAGTTATTTAAGCTTAACAGTGTATAAAAAATATACACTGAATTCTTAATATTGATTGCATATTTATAAATTATAAATAACGTCACAATATTGTCATAACCACCTGATTTTTATTAACTATAAAAAAATCAATTCCCCGAAAAAGTTCCCAATGTAAGGGTTGGCACGTACTGTGCTTAATGCTCTACGTACTACTAATATTTCCAAAGTAGCACCAACTAGCAGTGGGATATCGCCGATTGTCATAATGAAAGCCACTCGGCACTTTTCGACTGATAATTATAATTATATTTTGAGGAGACACAACAATGGCAATTAGCTTAGCTACCAAAGCAGCAACGGATGCTTTGGCGCTCAATAGAGCGCCCACCAGCGTCGGTGCGCAGGAAGTCCACAAGTGGATGCAGGACTTTAACTGGGACTTTAAAAACAACCGTACCAAGTATCCAACCAAGTATTTAATGGCGAATGACACTAAAGAGCAGTTCAAATTGATCGCTAAAGAATATGCACGGATGGAGTCTGTTAAGGATGAACGTCAGTTCGGCAGTTTGCAAGATGCGTTAACTCGCATGAACGCAGGTAACCGCGTAGCGCCTAAGTGGGGTGAAACCATGAAAGTGGTGTCAAACTTCCTAGAAGTGGGCGAGTACAACGCGATTGCTGCTTCAGCAATGTTGTGGGATAGCGCATCTTCACCAGAACAAAAAAATGGCTATTTAGGCCAGGTAATGGACGAAATCCGCCATGTACATCAGTGCGGTTATGTCAATTATTACTTCTCTAAATATTTCCATGATCCAGCTGGCCATACTGATGCACGGCGTGTACGTACATTAGGTCCATTATGGAAAGGCATGAAACGCGTATTTGCGGATGGCTTTATCTCCGGCGATGCTGTGGAATGTTCTATCAACTTACAGTTGGTTGGCGAAGCTTGCTTCACCAATCCACTAATTGTTGCGGTAACAGAATGGGCTTCAGCAAACGGCGATGAAGTAACACCGACTGTGTTTCTTTCTATCGAAACAGATGAGTTACGTCACATGGCAAACGGCTATCAAACAGTCGTGTCAATTGCACATGATCCTGCCGCAGCAAAATATCTGAATACCGACCTTAACAATGCATTCTGGACTCAACAAAAGTATTTCACACCAGTGTTAGGTATGTTATTTGAGTACGGCAGTAAATTTAAGGTTGAACCATGGGTAAAAACATGGAATCGCTGGGTTTATGAAGATTGGGGTGGCATCTGGATTGGTCGCTTGGGTAAATATGGCGTGCAATCTCCTGCCAGTCTGAAAGATGCAAAAAAAGATGCATATTGGGCTCACCATGACTTATTCTTACTTGCTTACGCAGTGTGGCCAACCGGCTTCTTCCGTCTAGCACTTCCATCTAAAGAGGATGCTGATTGGTTCGAAGCAAACTATCCTGGCTGGTATGATCATTACGGAAAAATCTACGAAGAGTGGCGTGCTCGTGGCTGCGAAGACCCTTCAAGCGGATTCATTCCATTGCAATGGTTCATTGAAAACAACCACGAAATCTACATTGACCGCGTATCTCAAGTGCCATTCTGTCCATCACTAACCAAGGGTGCAAGTTCATTGCGTATTCATGAATACAACGGCAAAAAACATGCATTTAGTGACGAGTGGGGCGAACGCATGTGGTTAAGTGAGCCTGAGCGCTATGAGTGCCAAAATGTATTTGAACAGTATGCTGGACGTGAACTTTCAGAAGTGATTGCTGAACTTTGGGGTGTCCGTAGCGATGGTAAAACATTGATTGGTCAACCACATGTAAACAAAGATGGCAAATTATGGACGTTAGATGACGTTAAGCGTGCTAACTGTGTTTTCAAGGATCCACTAGCGTAATTGAAGTGGGGCAAACGCCCCACTTAGCTAGTAGGTATCCCTTACACATAAATCAAAAATGAAGGATAAATGATATGTCTTTATTAGAAGAAAGAAAACGCGGTCTAACAGACCCCGTGATGGCAGCACAGATTCTGGCCGAAATTCCTGATGAACCACTGGAAACCCAACGTAAGATGTGTTACTTCGTGGAACCACGAGGAAAGCGCCTTACTGAGTACGAAATAATGACTTGCTACTCGCAACCTACACCTGATTGGATTTCTGGTGGACTTGATTGGGGTGATTGGACGCAGAAATTCCACGGCGGCCGCCCATCTTGGGGTAATGAAACTACTGAATTGAAATCCAGTGATTGGCATCAACATCGGGATCCAGCAGGACGCTGGCATCCAGTGTACGTAAAAGCTAAAGCTGAAGATTGGCGTGTCCTCCAACGCTTTATGGAAAGCTTTTCTGCTGAAGGTGCCCTTCGCACGATTGATCCATTTTGGCGTGATACTGTATTAGCTAAGCATTTAGGCGCGTTCGGTTACAGTGAATATGGCCTGTTTAATGCTCACTCATCAGTAATCCGTGACTGCTTAGGGGACACGTTGCGTAGCACGTTTGCATTTGCTGGATACGACAAGACTGACAACTCGCAAATGACACAGCTAGTGCGCACCTTCATTGCGAAACTTGTGCCTGGTTACTCTGATTCTACCGCACCTGGAAAACAGGAATGGACTCAGGGCAGCGCCTATAAAAGTGCGCGTGAAACTGTTGAAAAACTTTGGCAGGAAACGTATGACTGGAATGAGTCTATGTTTGCAGTACATACCATTTTTGACCCGTTGTTTGGTCAACTGGTGCGTCGCGAATTTTTCCAACGTCTTGCTCCAGCATATGGTGATGCGTTAACACCAGTAATATTAGCTGGAATGCAGACTCATTTCCATGCCACTAAAGATGCCATAGCAGATATCTACTACCATTGCTTAGCCAATGATCACAAACATAGCGGATACAACCGTCGTTGGATGCACGCATGGATTGAAAAATGGCTACCTAGCACAGTGGCAGCGATGGCGGAGTTTATGAGTGTGTATGCTACGTTACCCAAAAGAGAGGGCTTCACCGACAATGCATCTATCGCAGCTAGCGTTAACCGCGTAGTAGAAGATTGGATTGCCGATTATGCCGATAAGATTGATTACAAAGTAGATCAAAGCAAGATGGTTGACACCATCCTAGCCGGTCTCAAATAGGAGCAACACATGTCTACAAACCATAATTCCTACGATGCTGGCATCATGTCTTTGAACGGTAAAGATTTTGCCGATGAGTATTTCAAGGATGAAAACCAGGTAGTACACGAAAGTAACACTGTTGTATTGGTTCTTAAAAAATCTGATGAGATGGATTACATCGTTGAAGAAATGTTACTGAAGGTCTTCAAAAAGAAGAATCCGACGCTAGTTATCCAAGATAGAGGCGGTTACTGGTGGTGCAAGGCCGACAACTCGATCGAAATTGATTGTGACATTGCCACAGAAATTCTGGGCAAATCATACACAGTTTACGACTTGTTGGTGGATATTTCGTCCACAGTGGGTCGCGCCTACACTTTAGGTAGCACGTTCACCATCACCAGCGAGTTGATGGGTCTTGATCGCAAACTGCAGGATATTGCTGCTTAAGGAGATTGAAATGACAAGCAAGAAAATTAACAAGGTACATGATAACGCTACGCGAGATGAGTGGTCAGAAAAGATCTATGCTTTGGACTCACTTGATAAAGCGGCAGCTTTTTTAGTGCACTTTCGTAAGCAGTACACAACACCACTAAGACAGAGCTACGATTTGCAGCTTGACCATACGTGGATTGAAGCGCAGATAGAAGAGAAAGTCGCAGTTCTGAAAGAAAAAGCTTTTACGTGCAATCAGGATCTACTTCATAAATGCGCCACAGGTCAACCTGCTGCTACAGCAGCAGCAGAAGTGCAAGCAAAAATGAAGGCTTGTACTGACAAAATGGAGGCCGAGAAGATCCACATCAATTTCAGGATCGACTTCAAGCCACCTATTATGCCGACCAACTACTTCATGGATACTGATCGTATCCTAGGAAGCAAACTGATGGAGTTGCGCAATATTGGTTATTACGACTTACCTCTCACAGAGTTACGTAAAAAACGTGGCGTGAAAGTAATCGTAGCAAACGAGCATATTCACTAGTTGGCTTAGGGTGTGGTACTGGCGTGGTGGCCATGCCGCACCTTAGCTCGGGAAGCAGCCGAGTTGGTTTCCGCAATGAATAAAATAGTATGTTTGCGAAAACCAACTGGTCTGCGTCTATAAAGAAAGAGGGGATGATATGGAAGAACTAAGTTACGTGTTAAGTGAGACTGAACTTGATGGAAGACCGTCAAGCGAGCACTTACTGATTAAGATATTAGGACGTTACACCGCCTATGCAATAGACCTTGGTTATTTATGGCGCTGGGAAATTTATATGGAGGAGGATCAATTAGTACAAGACGGCGGCTCGATTAGTCTAACGTCGGCTACAGAGGCTGTAAATCACGTACTTGCTTTTTTTTCTGCCAGAGATCAGAACACAATTTGCGGCACAGGTGACAACCTTGCTACTGAGTGATTGATTTATGCCTATAGGTAAGGCTTTATCGCACGTCGAACTGAATAAATGTTGAGATGAATTATGAAACTACATGAAATAGAAATTGTTACGCAAGATGGTGAATCGTTAAACTTCGAGTGCGGTTCAAATGAAGATATTATCACTGCAGGATTAAGACAAGACATCATATTAATGTCGTCATGCAGAGAAGGTGGTTGTGCAACATGTAAGGGTATGTGTACTGATGGTGATTATGACCTTGTAAAGTGTACTGTACAAGCGTTGCCACCAGAAGAAGAGGAAGAAGGACATGTGCTACTTTGCCGTACTTTCCCGAAGACTGATATGAGAGTCGAAGTACCATACACGTCAGACCGCATATCTACTTCCGAGTCTGAAGTTCAGCGAGACTTTCTTGCAGAACTGGTGAACATCACGCCAGTAGCCAGCAATACCGTTGAGGTAACGATGCGTAGAATTGCTGATGAGACTTCTGGCAGTGGCGTTGGCGTCACTTTCGAACCAGGTCAGTTTTTCGACATACAGCTACCAGGAACAGAACTCTGGCGTTCATTTTCTCCCTTCAACTTACCTAATCAAGAGGGTGACTTAGAGTTTCTTATCCGCATCCTTCCAGATGGTAAGTTCTCGAATTTTCTGCGCAATGACGCAAAGGTTGGCCAGGTATTAAACCTAAGAGGATCATCTGGCTCTTTCTATCTCCACGATAATGGCCTTCAAGCGCGATATTTCCTAGCTGGAGGTACTGGTTTATCCCCTGTCTTATCAATGGTGCGAAAAATGTTCGACCAAGGAGACCCACACGAGACGCGGCTTTATTTTGGTGTAAGCAAGCAGGAAGAGGTCTTCTACGTTCAGGAACTTAACGCACTGGCAGAGATAATGCCGAACTTAACTGTACGCATCAGCATTTCGCATCCAGGGCCAGATTGGAATGGCGAGCGAGGTAATGTAGTGGATATGCTACGTAGCGACCTTGAGGCCAGTGGTGCAAAACCAGACATTTATTTGTGTGGCCCATCAGGCATGATCGATGCTACCTACAAGATGTGCGTAGATTTAGATATTCCAAAGAGCAATATATGCACAGAAAAGTTTCTGCCGAGCGGCTCTGCAAATGTCTAGAGGCAGAAAAACCCCGTATGAGCTGGATTTTGCTGATATATATCAAGCCTTCAATGCGTGGTTTAGCCCAAAGAGCCTGAATCTAGCGTTAACAGTTGTTTACTTCCAAGTTATTGATTGAAGAAGTGCAACGGTGTTAGTATCTCTGAGGTCTACAATCAACTTAGGGTTAAGTGGCAATATGGACGAAGGCCTCTTACCTCCTGGAGTAGATCGCCCTGGCCAAGCTTGGGATTGGATGCAACAGACCGTGGAGGCACCATCAAGTTATGATTGGGTGCGCCCAGAAGTTGCGGAGTCTTGGAAGCGCTGCTTAGAAGATCACAATCTCCACCCTGGACTTGATTTTGCTAAAGCGAAAGACTTTATAGATAACACTGGGAGAGTTGCCCCTCCGCCCTGGTCACGCGAACTACAAACCACACTCTCCGTACAAACATACAATATTCATTCGTTCGTTCAAGATGTTGATATGACTGTATTACTTACAGATTATCAAGGAACGCTAATGCATGTCGTGGGTACTGGCCCACATCACTTTCTCACAGAAACAAAATTGCTCCAGTTGGGTTCCAGTTGGCACGAGTCAGTCGTAGGCAATAATGGCATAGGGTCCGCCGCTCTACTAGGCGTGCCTATGGCGTTTATTGGAAAAGAGCATTTTTTCTCTAAGCTTCATGCATGTGCTACGGCTGGTTATCCTATTAAGGGGCCTGACGGTAATATTTTGGCTTTGCTGGGTTTAGTAAGTACTCAACGGGATTCACTCAAACCGCTATTAGCATTTCTGCGCATGGCCGGCATGCTTGTCGAAGCTGACGTCTTTAATCGTCATAGGCCTCAGGGGCGGCTGATTCGTTTAAGATCGGTGGATGCACGAGAGGGCCTAAATGCGCAGCAGAGTGCGATTGACGGACTGATAGTAATGGGTAGCGATGAGCGCATTCTAGCGCTTAATGGAACCGCGATGGCTTTACTCGGCGTTGATGTCTATTCACACATTGTGGGTGAGCGCCTAGAATATTCATTAGGTATAGCACTGGGTAGCCTATTATGGGCGCAGGCAAAGGGTAAAGGTCCAGTAGAGGTTGTCGCAGTTTGTGGGACCCGCCTGTTTGTTGAGGCGGAAGCAGTTGCAGGAGACCCCTCCATAACACCTCAGTCTAAGCGATCCAGTGATAGCGACATCAGCATAACTCCAGAAACCAACCCCAACAGATCCGCTATCACTCCACCGGTACCACGAAAAAGTGCAACTGGTGGCCACGATGCCATCCTCGACTCCCTCCTGAAAAAAATGGTGAGCCTGCAAGAACAAAAAATTCCCATCCTGATTATTGGAGAATCAGGTGTTGGAAAAGAATATCTAGTTCAACATTCTCACCGAGCAGGCCTGCGTCGTGATGGCCCATTTATTGCCATTAATTGCGCAGCAATTCCACGAGACCTTATCGAGAGTGAACTGTTTGGATATGTTCCTGGCAGTTTTACTGGTGCGGCTAAAGAGGGACGGGTTGGTAAGTTTCAACTAGCATCTGGCGGCACTCTTTTCTTGGATGAAATTGGTGACATGCAGTTCTCACTCCAATCGACGTTACTGCGCGTACTTGAATCATCAGAGTTCGTGCCTGTTGGAGGAGTTAAACCGATTAAAGTCGATGTACAGGTCATAGCGGCCACCAACGCAAGTCTACGTGAAGCTGTTGAGCGTGGACTATTCCGGCGAGACCTTTATTACCGTTTAAATGGGGCACAAATATGGATACCCTCACTGCGTGAACGACCAGATAAAATTCAGCTGATCAACAATATTTTTGAACAAGAACAACAGGCTGGAGGATTTTCCAGCATGGGTAAAGTTTTGAGCGATGAGGTCATCGAAATATTTCTCAAACATCCATGGCCAGGCAACATCCGCCAACTTCGGAACTTATTGAAAACGGCGGCGTTCATGAGTACAAACTCAGTAATTACCGTAGAAGACTTACCGCCTGACTTCCTTGCTGAGATAGACCCAATGAAAAATAATAGCACTAAAGATCCTGATTTGCCATGGGTAGAGGAAGCCTCTAACGTAGCACCTGTTGCAGCATATACACCAAGTGCACTGGCCGACTGGGAAGAACAAGCCGTTCTATCCGCCTTGCAAACAAGCAACTGGAATGTCTCTTTGGCAGCCAAAAAACTTAATATCACACGAAGCACGCTCTACCAAAAAATATCCAAGCATGGAATAAAAAAACCGAGTCGTAGCTGGTGACTTTCCAAAATGCACTTAGAGCGAGCAAGGAACATGGTTGATGACAGCCAGTTTGCCGAAGATATGGCACGAGAACTTGATGCAACGATTAGAACGCTCAAAGAGCGTAAGTCGTTGCTTGCCAATGCAATGGGTGCGGAACATATCGCTGAATTGGAGGGATTTTTAGAGGAAATTCTCGGCAACTCTGTGGAGCAAGATATATCGGAGCTCGAGCGATGGTTAGATAGCCGTGATAATGAGTGGATTTCTATAGTTGCGCGGATAAGGCACGCACGGATCCAGCGTGCGATGCTTGGGCGACTATGTATGAGAACAAATATAAGAAATAAACAAGCAGATTAGTATGAAAACATCGATTTGTTCCACATGCTGAAGTTAGTAACGCTTAGCGGTGGTACTTGTAAGGCGCTATAACAATAACTAAGGGGAAACAATATGGCGACAGAGGTGATTTACAGTGATGTAGCTCGGCGACGGATGATTCAAGGACTTGATCTACTTGCGAGGGCAGTGCGGCTTACGCTAGGGCCTGCCGGCCCCTCGGTAATGATTGAGCATCGCACTCAAGGCCTGCCTCCAATAGTGAGTCGGGATGGTGTTACGGTGGCAAACGCTATTTCCCTTATTGACCCTATTGCTGATCTAGGCGCACGTATTTTGCGCGATGTAGCTAATGGGGTTTCACGTGATGCTGGCGATGGAACTACCAGCTCTATAGTACTTGCGCATTCCATGGCAAAGGCCGCTATTAAATTCATCACTGCAGGCGCCGACCCGATGCAAATTAAAAAGGGAATGGATCTTGCCTGTCTGGCCGTCATCGAAGATCTCAAAGCCAGTTCTGTGGATGGTTCCGCAGAACAAACCATCGTCAGGGTCGCCAGTATTGCATCGCGCGAAGAAGAAATTGGCCACTTGCTTGCCAATGTAGTAAATCGCCTTGGCAAGGGGTGCACCTTAAACCTTGAGCTAGGGCATAGCATAGAAGATGAATTTGAAGTTGTTGAAGGCACCCGCTACGAACAAGGTTTTATTTCCCCCTATTTCGTAACCGACCATGACAGACAAGTGGTCGAGCTAGAAAATCCTTATGTGTTATTCTATGACGAAGAACTTTCACATATAGATCAACTTATCCCAATTTTCGACATGGTGCGTGAAGAGGAAAGATCGCTCTTGATCATTGCTGAAGACCTAAAGGATAACGCACTTACCACCACTTTACTGAATCAAACCCGCGGACTATTGAAAGTTGTTGCAGTAAAGCCTCCAGCATATGGTGACCGACGGTTGAAACATCTTGCGGACTTAGCCGTGCTGACTGGTGGAAAGGTACTACTCTCGGCGCATGGTGACATCCCTGAACTGGCCACACTTGAGGACTTAGGCCAAGCCGCCCGCGTCATTGTCGATGCAGAAAGTACAACCATCATTTCCGGTGCAGGGAACCCAGAAGCGATTGCGGAACGTCTAGCTGGACTGCGATTAGAACTTGACGTTGTGCTTGCTCGAAAACCTGGCGAAGGCTCTCCCAGTGGTAATATTCATGAAGTCAACGATCTGGAAGATCGTATTACACATCTAAGCAGCGCGATGGGTGTTATCAGGGTAGGTGGCATAACCGATATTGACATTAAAGAACGATTAACTCGTATTGAAAATGCTTGGCGCTCGGTTTCAGCAGCTTTAGAAGAAGGTGTGATTGCCGGAGGTGGTGGAAGTTTACTAAGGGCGCGTCGTGCATTAGATGGGCTAGAAAGCAAAAATCTGGATCATAGTATGGGAATTGCCGTGGTGAGAGAGGCTCTTGCTGCACCTATACACCAGATTGCAATCAATGCGGGGCTAAGCCCAGAGACTGTCGTAGATAAGTTACTGGAACTAAATACTCCACTTGGTGTTTTCGATGCAGCTTCACGTAGCTATGGAGATGCTTTTGCGAAGGGCGTTCTGGATCCGGTTAAAGTGGTTCGACTCGCGCTAAAAAATGCTGTTGGCGTTGTCGGGTTGATGATAACGACTGAAGCAATCGTCACTAATATTCGAGATACCACGGCTTGGGATAGTTACGACCCAGAGTTCGCAGCAGCTACTCGTGAAGACCCAAGAGCTTAATCAAGAAAGAATTACAGGGGCAGCGCAGCAGGCTGACTGCCTTATACCTTTGGTTAATACCAACTCGCTTCTTCGTAGCTACGAGAGCCGACTTGTTATTTTAAATCGTGCGATCAATCATAGCTGATCGGATAATTGGAGCAACATATGGCAAAGAGGATTGACAAGAATTGCGATGACATTGAGGCTCGAATCAGGTTTCACATGAGTTCAGCGCGTATGGGCATCATTAAGATGAGCTTCGTAGCTTTTCAACGCTACTTAGACCGAGTAGACGTATCGATGTACCGATGCCGCAGCTGTGGTTGGGGTGGTTCAGGGAAGCAGCTTGTGCCAATGGAGATTAGTGGTGATGAGTTAGTGCTCTCGGTCGACCAGCACAATGATACTTGGTATGCTTGTCCACAATGCGAGTCTGAAATAAACCCCGACTCGCCTGTGGTAAGCCCCGCCGATCGACTTTAGCGAATCGGAGACCCCAAACGGGCAAATTTCGACTCATGCGATAGAGAAAATGACGCCGAGAAAATATGGAGTAAGTTGATGGTTTTGCTATCGTCTGGCAGTATTCGCTGGCGATGCTGATTTTATAAGTGGTAAATTTGATATTCAGGAGAATCAAAGATGGCTGTTATTGATCGTGTTTTAGTAGGTGAAGGCTTGATAATTGAAGATCGCCCAGATGGTAGTGGTTTAGATCTTAAAAATGTTGCACACATTGATTTAATTATGGGGCCACGTGGCAGTGCTGCTGAAGATGCATTCTGTCGTACTTTGACTGATCAAAAAGAAGGTGTAAATGGCTTGCTAGCGATTATTGCGCCAAACATGATGGTTAAACCGAATACCGTGATGTTCAATAAAGTAACACTTAGGAACACTAAACAGTCATTGCAAATGTTTGGTCCAGCGCAACGCGGCATTTCCATGGCAGTGATGGATTGTGTTGCCGATGGCACTATTCCAGTTGAAGAAGCTGATGATGTATTTATTTGCGTAGGCGTATTTATTGACCAGCATGCGGATATGGATGACCGTATCCAGGATTGGAATTACCGTGCAACAAAAATTGCAATTAAGAGTGCTGTTGCCCGTGAGCCTAAAGCCGCTAATATACTGAAGATCTATAAAAATACAATACATCCATTTGCGGCAAAAAATTAAACATAAGCTCACTTAAGTTAGCATTTAACAAATGTAAGAAAAGTTTAAACTTGATATGACGGCAGCGTGACAAAGGCTGCCTTTAATATTAGTTTTGTTGCCCTGCCCCCAATTAATCTTGAATTTTGGCTGTTTGGCAAAACCTGAATACTAGTCTTGTAAATTATTTTTACTTCACGCACGACTCCATCTTCATTACAACCAAGCATCCACGCAATACCATATTGACCGACTAATTAGATACATACAGCTACAGCAAGAGTCTCTATTCAATGAATAGAGCATAATTAAATGGTCTAATTGTGACAACTGTAGTTGAACATTGCGAGTATCTTGCTACAGTTGCTCTAAATTTACCTGCACTACAATTTTTTGCTGCTCCAAAAATTTAATGTGGGTTTATAGCGCCTTTATGGAGACCGAAGCTACTGTGTTTAATAGATAAATGCGACCCTGCACAACAGATGATGCAGGGAAACATTTAAATTAATACCCGACTTCATCATGAAAATTATTTCTTCCACAATCTGGCGTTTTCTTTTACCAGTGCTGATTCTTTTAGCCGTAGCGCCATTTATCTTAATTAAACAGCAATCATCCCAACAACTAGGGAACATTGAGGCCAATGCCAGAGCACAAGCCAGAACACTGGTTAGCTTGCTCAATGTCACGGATGAGCTGGTAGGTGAGCAGGCCAATTCTGCGATGCGGCTACTAAAAGAACGTGGCACCGCTTTGGGCGAGCCCTCTATTGACGGCACAGTAGAGATCTATGGCAGGGTTGTTCCTAATATTGTTTTTGGGGAAACGCCGCTTACCAATAATTTTAGATTGGTCGATGATCTGAGTAGTATCGTTGGCGGTACCGCAACTTTGTTTGTTAAGTCGGGCAAAGATTTTATCCGAGTGACTACCAATGTTCGGCATAGCGATGAGTCTCGTGCCATTGGCACTAAGCTTAATCCCGATGGCAAAGCTATTGTTGCCCTACACGCAGGGCAAACATTCCAAGGCGTGGTTGACATCCTTGATGAACCTTATATCACCCGTTACGATCCAATATATGACGGTAGCGGGGGCGTAATCGGCGCTTATTATGTGGGCTATAAAGTCGACATGAAAGTACTGCGTGATGCAGTTGAAAATAGCCGTCAGCTCAAAACCGGGTTTGCAATGGTTCTCGATGACAAAAACAAAATTCGCTTCATTTCATCCCATATGCCGCGTAATCAGGCAAACCGTATATGGCATGAAAAACCCGAAAATTGGACGTTTGTCCGGGAGAATATTCCAAACTGGGGATTTGGAGTCGTTGTCGCCTACCCATTAAGCGAAGCGCGTGCAGCGGGCTTGGTCAATTCGTGGTTTATTATTGTTGCTGGGACTGTGTTAGGTGTCCTGCTAATTATTATCATTTTATGGCAACTGCGTCGTTTAATTCTGAACCCAATCGGCGGAGATCCAGCGCTGGCAATTGATGTAGTAAGGCGTATTACTGCTGGCGATCTGGAAAATGATGGCATCCAAGCCAAGCCTAATACCTTGATGGCGAATGTGCTACGCATGCGCTGGAAACTACGCGAGACTATGGGTATATTGCGCGAGAATGCAGACCGGATGAGCTTGTCGGCTAGCGTATTTGATCATGCTCATGATGGTATTTTTATTACCGATGCAGAAACCCGCATTGTCGAAGTCAATCAAGCCTTCACTGCGACCTCGGGCTATGCGCGCGAACACGCCTTGGGTCTCACACCTCCAGAATTGGGTTTTGCTGTTCATGATGCCAATATTTTTCAACAACTACGAGAAGGCTCTGGGTATGCCGGTGAATGGCGTGGAGAAACCTGGAATCGTCACAAGAATGGCAAGCAATATGCCGCTTGGCTGGATATATTTGCTGTACGGGATAATGCACAAAAAATCACAAATTATGTAGGTTTGTTCTCGGATATTACTGAGCGAAAACTGGCTGAAGATGACCTTAGAATTGCCGCGACAGCCTTTGAAACACAGGATGGGATCATCGTCACCGACGCCAACAACATCATCCTTCGCGCTAACTCCGCATTCTCCAAAATTTCGGGTTACACCGCCGATGAAGTCATCGGAAAAACGCCAAGCATGTTTGGTTCTGCTCAACATGATGCGAGCTTTTATGCTGAGATGTGGGAACGCATTAAGAATACAGGGGCTTGGGAAGGCGAGATTTGGAACCGGCACAAAAATGGTGAGATATACCCACTGCATCTGACTATTACCGCAGTCAAAGACCAGAATGGCTCCGTAACTAACTACGTATCGACATCAACCGATATTACTCTGCGCAAAGCTGCAGAAGATGAGATCCAGAGCCTTGCGTTCTACGACCCGCTAACGCATTTGCCCAATCGGCGGCTGTTGGTAGACAGGCTCAATCAGGCACTGGTTTCATCTGCGCGTAGTGGTAAAGATGGTGCGCTGCTGTTTCTTGACCTAGACCATTTCAAGACACTGAACGATACCCTTGGCCACGACACTGGTGACTTATTACTGCAGCAAGTGGCGAATCGCCTAACTTCCTGTGTGCGCGAAGGTGATACCGTTGCTCGCTTGGGTGGCGATGAGTATGTGGTGATGCTGGAAGATTTAAGTGAGCACGCCATTGAGGCGGCATCACAAGCTGAGGTGGTTGGTGAAAAAATCCTGAGTGCACTAAACCAACCTTATCAGCTAGCCTCGTATGAGTATCACAGTACACCTAGTATTGGAGTCGCTCTGTTCAGCGATCATAACCAGTCTCAGGAAGAACTGCTCAAACATGCGGATATAGCGATGTATCAGGCTAAAAAAGCCGGCCGCAACACCTTACGCTTCTTCGACCCTCACATGCAAGATGCCATCAACACCCGCGTAGATCTTGAGCGGGAATTACGCAAAGCACTAGAAAACAAGCAATTCCATTTGTATTACCAAATTCAAATTGATAGCTCGCAGCGATGCATGGGGGCAGAGGCCCTGATTCGCTGGATACACCCTGTGCGTGGCCTAGTATCTCCATATCATTTTATTCCACTAGCAGAAGAAACCGGATTGATTGTACCTATTGGGCAATGGATATTGGAGACTGCCTGCGCTCAACTAAATGCTTGGCAGCAAGTCACACTGACTCGAGACCTCACGCTGTCAATCAACGTAAGCGCTAAACAATTTCACCAAACTGACTTCGTAACACAAGTGCAAGCAGCAGTACAACTTCATGCCATCAATCCGATGATGCTCAAGTTCGAGCTCACGGAGAGCATGCTGCTGGATAACGTAGACAGCACGATTGCCAGGATGAATGCATTAAAAGAAATTGGCATCCGATTCTCATTAGACGATTTCGGTACGGGCTATTCATCCCTGCAATACCTCAAACGCTTGCCGTTATATCAATTGAAAATCGACCAGTCTTTTGTGCGCGACATTGCTATCGATAGCAGCGATCAAGCGATTGTACGGACCATCATTGCTATGGCGCATACGCTGAACCTGAACGTGATTGCCGAGGGGGTGGAAACCGCAGAGCAACAGGAACTGCTGCTGAATAATGGCTGCACACATTATCAAGGCTACCTGTTTGGCAGACCGTTACCGATCGAACAATTTGAGACGGCATTGCAGGACCGTTAAAACTTTAGCTAAACGACGACCATACGCTAAATAGAATAACTTACCACAATGTATACCAACAACGATTAGTGTTTAGTTTTTCTGTTTGATGGCAAGCACCGCCTGATTACGCAAGGTGCGTAATAACGAAAGTTGCTTAGGTGAAACTTGCATGGTGTTGGCCTGCCCCATATCGGCATAAAAAAGGCCGACGGGCTTGCTGTTGACCATCACGGGTAACAGCATGAAACTCTGCGCAGACACGGCTTGCCGATGCCATGAAGGAATCTTGCCTGCAATATTTTCTGCGGCAATATCTTCAATCATTAAGTCTGCACCCTTACTCATCGCAAGATGAAACACATCGGCGCTAAAGTCCAGAGAAAATCGGAATTTAGGCAGTACCACGTCCGTATCCTGACCAAAACCGAAGCGTGCAACCATTTTATGGGCTTTTACATCACGCACAAGAAACAGGGTGCGGTTGAATCCCATGGCACGGTGCATGGTTTCCAGTACCATCTGTATGATGTCATTAAGTTTATGATCTTCCACGAGGGTGTTAGTAATCTCTTGTATCCCCTCCGTGAGCATGGCCTCTGGGTCGATCTTAAGTATTTCTCCTACACTTTCATTTGGGCTTTTAATTTCCATGCCTAATTGCGTTATACCTGCCAGGCTATCAGACTCAGCAGGTTTTTTGCCTGCTACAATTTCTGATTTTGCACCGATCCAGACATTGACACGCTTCATCAGCAAACTATGTGCAATGTCTACGCCGACAACTTTTGCACGCGCAGCAAGCTCGCCCATCCCATTTTCCATGGTCTTGCGCAGTTGCTGCTCGGAAGTATTGATGGCATCTTCATAGCGCTTCACAAGTTGTTTCAGCGCTTTGGCTTTGTCTGCAACATGGCCATGGCTGGCGATAGCGCACAAGTCATGGGCAAGATTGACGGTCACAGTAAGAGTATCCAACTCGCCCTGTGGTTTGGCGATTTTATCTCCTGCCAGTTTACGCATACCTATGATTAAGCGTGGTGGGAAACTCCAACTTTTAGCGATGCCTATACCTAACTCGTTATAACTAATACCAAGCACTTGTATCGCCGCTTTATCCTCAGATTCACCTTGTTCAACCAAGCGTGCGACCTGTTGGCTTTCTTCAAAAAAGTAGAAACTTGCCAATAGTTTGCCAAGATTGCGGAACATCGAGCAGATCATCGCTTCTTCTGCATCCCTGATGTTGAGCCCTGCCGAAAACTGCGCTGCAACAATTCCAGCAAAAAATGAGGCCAGCACATCATCCTTGAGCTGTGAAACTTGCGCTTTATTTTGAAGAAAATCTAGCAATATCAATGTCATGGCGACATTTCTCACCGTTTCAAAGCCCAGTATCGCCACCGCTTTTGAAATAGTATTGATCTGACCGCCAAATTGGCCGTAAGTGACGGTATTTACCAGCTTTAACAATTTGTTTGTTAACGCAAAATCTTGCAGTATGCATTGCGTGAGCTGATTGGCGCTGGCCGAGTCGTCGTCGACGACTTTATTGATTTCACTGATAGTAGAAGCAAGTACAGGAAAGTCACTTTTACTGCGCATACGGCGCAACAAAAAGTCCAGTGTGCCATGCGTGTCGGTGAGCTTATGTTCAGTATGAGCCGGACTAAGAAAGTCCTGCAAAGCTATTTGCATGGCTTCAGCAGAGCTAAATCGATCTTCCGGGTTTTTGGCAGTTGCCTTGAGAATAATGCCTTCCAGTTGTTCATCAACAGGCTCATTGCTGGCAGCCGACGGCTCGCTGGTGATATCGGTCTTTGTGCGCTCGATATCTTGGGCGTCACTAGCAAGTTTGCCTGTGACTAATTCATGCAAAATTACGCCCAGCGAAAATAAATCAGCACTTGGCGTAGCGTTTTTACCAGCCAAAATTTCTGGAGCAATATAACTTGGCGTACCATTTATTTGACTATTTTTAACAGCATCTTGAGTGATACTAAGGGCAATACCAAAATCCATGATGAGCGGCTGACCATTCTCGGCAATCATGATATTACTTGGCTTTAAATCCAAATGCACAATACCTTGCTGGTGCGCATGGCTCGTGCCCTCAAGTATGCCGCAGACGATTTTTGCAGCTTGCACTGGCGTTAACGTCATTTCATCGCAAAGCAGCTGCGCCAATGTCTGCCCTTCAACAAAGGCGTAGACCAGATAAGCCGCGGCTTCGTGTTCACCTGCATCAAACAGGGCAACGATGTTTTTGTGCTGTAACTTGCTAACGATTCTGGCCTCAGTTAGCAAAGTATCCATATGGTTAGAAGCATGAAGCAATGTTTTGATAGCAACCTGACGATCCAAGTGTGGGTCGCGTGCCAGGTAGACTTTACCTTGCGCACCCTCACCTAGTTTTCTTAGCACCTCAAAGCGGCCTATTTTATTGGCCATGGATTATGTTCCTGATATCAAGTGTCTTGTTGTACATTTATCTAGAGTGCTTATTATTGCTAGAGTTTGTTATTGCTAGAGCTTGTTATTGTTAGAGCCTCTTACAAAAATCTGTCGAGCAATTTTCGGCTGCGGTTGTCTAGCTGATCTATATCCCGAATCAGGAAGTTAACACCATGGCCATCGGTAATCAGCAAGCTGGTGTGTGCAAGCCGGCGGATGTGATCCTCGGCTTTCAGCAAGAGTTCC
>Ga0209913_1000408_pt1 | contig 37544 bp, 30 predicted proteins | sample PersoiDNA2013203_FD_185805 | JGI IMG/M metagenome (GOLD analysis project Ga0209913, IMG submission 185805) | Permafrost soil microbial communities from the Arctic, to analyse light accelerated degradation of dissolved organic matter (DOM) -... | ecosystem: Environmental > Terrestrial > Soil >... | reverse complement strand
TTGGCGAAATCGCGGAAACAATTTTGCATATAGGTGAAATCTCCGATTGCCAAATGCGTGACAAAGAGAATTTTCTGCGAAGTGCGCAGCAGCTCGGCGGGAATTAATTGCTTAGTCATATCAATTACGGTTGCTTTGAAATATCAAGTGCTAGGGGAATTAGCGAAAGCAAGCCTATGGCTGCGGATGGACTGCCTCGTGCAAAAAATATTTGCTTCGAGGAGATGTTGTTTGCGAGGAAGGCTTTGATCGTAAATAAAAAATTTCCTATGTGCATGTTTAGTCTGAAATAGGAGTGATGCATCTCCGCGATTCTTGTTCTGATGCGGGGAGTGACAATGCATAGTTGAAAATGGATTGTTATTGCAAAGCATCGTGATATTGATGATAGCAATGACGGGGACAATATTTCCACTTGGAAATATTGTATTGAGGGAATGCAATTGTTGCAACTTCAGTGGTTCGTTGTCGGTGTTTTGATGTTGACGTCGAGTGGTGATGCGGACGGTTGCAGGTACGTTATATGCCGCTGTCCTGTGCGTCATATTGCGGTTTTAATAGCGCTCGGGTAACATCAGCGCTCTACCGAGCCGCAAAAAGGGCTGGCCACTAAGAATATGCAGAGCAGCTAATGGCAACAGATCTGTGGTGGCATGAGGTGCCGGGCTATGCTCAGGGATACCGTGCCAGGGGTGGATCTGATACTACTGCTGTCGCAGCTTGCATGTTGGGCCGAGTTGTCTATAAAGATATAAAAAAGGCTTGTATTCCCGTGATTTCTAGCTGCAGGGGGAGGCGGTTGCGTCGCTTCATTCATTTTGCCAAGGTCTGCCGTCATTTTTGCACTGGCATTTTGTTGTTCATGGCCTGTTGTACTGCCATGGCGCAGGGCGATGGCCCCGATTGCAGTCGTCCTTTGACGTTGGCATTGCATGACCATGGCCTGTTGTATTCAGCGGCGACCGATAGCGGCATCGATAAGGATATCGCCGAGGAACTGATCCGTCGCAGTGGTTGCAACATTGTTGTCAGTCTGATGTCACGTGCACGCATCTGGCAATTGATCGAATCCGGCGCTCTCGATTTCAGCCTTTCTGGCATTGCCACGTCAGAACGTTTGCGCTTTGCCAGTTTTGCCTGGTATTTCAGCAATAAGTATTATCTTCTGGTGCGCAAGGATAGCGGCGTGCCGCAGTTATCCGAATTAAAGAACAATGCACATTTTCAGCTTGGCGTGATTCGCAGTTTTCGTTATAGCGAATCGGCCAATGAGTTCGTTGATGCACTGACGGCGGCCAATCGCGTTACCTTGGCAGGCGGTCTCGATCCACTCTATCAAGCCCTGTTGGTCAATCGAATTCAAGGTCTGATCATGGAGCCGTTCGACTATCCAGTGGTACATGAAAAAAATCTGCGTGAGCTCACCGAAATTGTTGAATTCAACGATCTGGCCGTGGCGCACGGCGTGATTATGTCTAACAAGTCCCTGTCTCCCGCCGAGCGTGAAAAATGGCGTAAGCTGGTCGATGGTATGCGTGCAGACGGTACTATCCGGCGTATCTTTGAGAAGTACTTCCCCCCGACCATGGCAGCGGCCATGGCCGATTTTCAGGCGCAGCCATGATACGCCTGCGTCAATTATTGCTGCCGTTGCTCATCTTGGCAGCAGATCTGAGCGTGAGCTGGATTGCCTGGCATCACGAACGTGACCTCTCTGCCAAGGCCTTAAGCACGCAGTTCGATTTTTCCATGCATGAAGCCATCAGTCGTATCGAGCAGCGTATCGCCGGGTACGAGCAGATTCTGCTGGGTGTACAAGGAATGATTTCGGCCACCGATAAATTTGAGCGCGACGATTTCCGTAATTACATTGCGGCGATCAGTCTTGGTGCGAACTTTGCCGGTATTGATGCCATTGAATATGAGCCATGGGTGCCGGCAGCAGACAAACGCAATCATATTGCCGCCATGCGCCGCGCCGGTATGGTTGATTATGCAATCTATCCACCTGGCGAACGTAACGCCTATGCGCCTGGCATTATGCGTGAACCATCTTTGGGTAGAAACCGCGCGCCACTCGGCTTTGATCTCTGGTCAGAGGAAAATCGCCGCAAGGCGATGGAGAAGGCACGTGATTCCGGTATGGCTGTGATTTCCAGTAAGGTGTATCTGAACCGCGACCAAGACGCGGAGTTGCAACCCAGCTTCATGATGTTCATCCCGGTCTATGCGCGTGATCAGCCGCAATTGACGGTCGCACAGCGCCGCGCCAGCCTGGTCGGTTGGGTTCATGCCTCGTTTCGCATCAGCGATGTGATCGCTGCGCTGTACGGTGAATGGCCGCGCGGAATTGGCTTCGCCATCTATGATGGTGTCACGCCATCACCGCAATCGCTGCTATACCGTTCCACGGGAGGTAGCAACGAAGTTGATGATGCACGCATCTCGGGCTCCGAATATCTGGTCGTCGCCGGGCACAACTGGATGCTGGAAATGACGGCAAACAAGGAATACAGCTCCTACTTCGAACGCAATGCAGAACTACGTACCGGATTGACTGGCGTCAGTCTGAGCGTGCTGTTGGCGTTGTTTGCCTGGGCGCTAGCGGAGAGCCGCAGGCGCGCACTGCATCTGGCGCATCAGATGACCAGCGAATTGCGCGCCAGCGAAGAACAGTTTCGCGCCATTGCTGATTGCACGGTCAACTGGGAAGTCTGGTGGGGGCTCGATGGCAGACCGCGCTGGATCAATCCTTCGGTGCTGGGTTATACCGGTTACACCGTGGATGAATGTATGGCAATGCCCAATTTGTGGGCGCAATTGTGTCATCCGGAAGATCTGGCAAGGGTAGTCAACGCTCTGGCCAATGGTTTGCAGGGCGAGCGCGGCAGTAACCTTGAATTTCGCTGTGTGCGCAAGAATGGCTCCATATTCTGGCTATTGGCATCGTGGGGGCCGATCAGTGATGCCAATGGCGTGTTTGCCGGCTTTCGCACCAGCGGTCGAGATATCAGCGAGCGCAAGCTGGCTGAAGCTGAATTAAGAATCGCTGCGGTGGCATTCGATTCGCTTGAGGGCATTATGGTGACGGATGCCAACGCCAAGATTTTGCGCGTCAATCACGCCTTCACGCAGATCAGCGGCTATAGTGCTGACGAAGTCATCGGCAGGACGCCGCGTTTGCTGCGTTCGAACCGGCATACGCCAGCATTCCATCGCGCCATCTGGGAAAGCGTACGCCATAGCGGTGGCTGGCAGGGTGAAATATGGAGTCGTCGCAAAAATGGCAAGGTTTATCCTGAGTGGCTGACCATTTCTGCCGTTAAAGGCAGCGATGGCATGGTCACGCACTATGTCAGTACCCATCACGACATCACCGAACGCAAGATCGCCGAAGAGCGCATCACTGAGCTGGCTTTTTTTGATCCGCTGACGCGCTTGCCTAATCGTACCTTGTTGCTGGATCGCTTGCGCCAAGCCATTGCCGTAAGTACCCGCAATAAAACCTGCAGCGCCTTGTTGTTCATCGATCTAGATCATTTCAAGACGCTCAACGATACGCTTGGGCATGATCAGGGTGATCTGCTGCTGCAGCAGGTGGCACAGCGGCTGACTGCCAGCGTGCGCAGCAACGATACAGTAGCGCGCGTTGGCGGCGACGAATTCGTGGTGGTGCTGGAGAGTCTGCATCAGGATGCCGATGATGCCGCCAGCCAGACCAGATTGATTGGCGAAAAGATCATCAGCGTGCTGGCAGAGCCGTATCAGCTCAACCATATTGAATACCGCACCACGGCCAGTCTTGGCGCCACCGTCTTTCGCGGACGCGAGTGCAGTTTTGATGAGTTGCTCAAGCAGGCTGACCTGGCGATGTATCAAGCCAAGGAAAGTGGGCGCAATACCTTGCGTTTCTTTGATCCAGAGATGCAGACGAAGGTGCTTGAACGCGCTGCATTGGAGGCGGGTTTGCGCAAAGCCATTGAGGCTGGCGAACTGCTGTTGCATTATCAGGCCCAGGTGGTCGAAGGTGTTCGTGTCACTGGTGCAGAGGTATTGGTGCGCTGGCAGCATCCGCAACGCGGCATGATTTCCCCGGCGCAGTTCATTCCACTGGCCGAAGAAACCGGATTGATTCTGGCTTTGGGTAACTGGGTTCTGGAAACGGCCTGCACTCAGCTGGCGCGTTGGTCAACCCGGCCCGAGACGGCATCGTTGAGCATTGCTGTTAATGTCAGTGTGCAGCAGTTCAGGCAAGCCGATTTTGTTGAGACCGTATGCACGATCCTGACCAAAACCGGTGCTTCTCCTCAACGTCTCAAGCTGGAGCTGACCGAGAGCCTGCTGGTCGATAATGTCGAAGATATTATTCAAAAAATGCATGCGCTCAAGGCGCAAGGCGTGGAGTTTTCGCTCGATGATTTTGGTATCGGCTACTCCTCCTTGTCCTACCTCAAGCGGCTGCCGCTCAATCAGCTTAAAATCGACCAGTCGTTCGTGCGCGATGTGTTGGTCGATCCCAATGATGCGGCGATCGCTAAAACCATCGTTGCACTGGCGCAAAGCCTTGGCCTGGGTGTGATTGCTGAAGGTGTTGAGACGCAGGCACAATGGCGCTTTCTGACCGATGCTGGCTGCCATGCATTTCAAGGCTATTACTTCTGCCGGCCGCAGCCATTGGAAGGTTTTGAGGCATTCCTCAAGAGCTTCCGTTCGATTGATTTACCGGAGTAAAACATGTCTGATCTGTCCGCATTTGCCATTCACAGTAAATGGCCTGCGCAACACCCTGAACGCCTCCAGCTGTATTCCCTGCCTACGCCCAATGGCGTCAAGGTATCCATCATGCTGGAAGAAATCGGCCTGGCCTACGAGCCGCATCTGGTCAATTTCTCCAGCAATGACCAGATGTCGCCAGAGTTTCTGTCGCTTAATCCAAACAATAAAATTCCGGCGATCATCGATCCTGATGGTCCGGGCGGTAAAGCCTTACCCTTGTTTGAATCCGGTGCCATTCTGATCTACCTGGCCGAGAAGAGCGGCAAACTGCTGTCGCAGGATGCGGCTGAGCGTTATCAGACGCTGCAATGGTTGATGTTCCAAATGGGCGGTATCGGCCCTATGTTTGGGCAGCTTGGTTTTTTCAGTAAATTTGCCGGCAAGGAATACGAAGACAAACGTCCGCGTGACCGCTATGTCGCTGAATCGCGGCGCTTGCTGGCGGTTCTTGACCGGCAACTGGTCGGGCACGAATGGGTCATGGGTGATTATTCCATTGCCGATATTGCAATATTTCCCTGGGTACGCAATCTGATCGGTTTTTACGAAGCCGCTGAACTGGTTGGTTTTGCCGACTTCCCCGACGTTGCACGCGTGCTGGCTGCATTTGTGGCGCGTCCAGCAGTGATCAAGGGCTTGGCGATTCCAGCGCGAGACTGATGTCACAGTAAAATCTCATCATGAATATCGCTCCTTTACTTCCCCTGAGTCTGCGCAGCTATGGCAACGACAGCGTCATGCACCGGCATGCCCATGTCCAGATTGTGCTGGCCCTGCAAGGACAGATGGAAATTGAAGTGGGCGGTCGCGGCAACTGTCTGGATATCACGCGCGCAGCATTCGTGGCGCCTGATATTGATCACGTGCAATCGGCGCAGGGGCAGAACCGTTTTCTCATTCTCGACTGTTCGCTTGACGATATCGGCGAGACTACCGCAGAGCGCTTGCAGTCTCAGATTTTCTTGCCGGTTTCTCCGGCACTGAGGCGGCTGATCGAATTTATCGATCTCAGCTGTTCTGGCGCAGTGCTACCGGAACCGCTGGCGCGACATTGTGCGCCTTTGCTGCTGGCGACGCTGAGCGGTGTACAGGGTGCTGCCAAGCTACGTCTGGGGGCATTGCTGGCGCGCATCGAGGCCGCGCCGGAGCAGGCCTGGACAGTCGCATGCATGGCGCGTGCCGTCAATCTCAGTGTCAGCCGTTTGCATGCCTTGTTTCGTGCTGAGCTGCAACAGACCCCGCAGCAATGGCTGTCGGCGCTGCGTCTGCGTCTGGTGCGTGAAGTACTAGCCGACTCCAACTTACCACTGGCGCAACTGGCGGCGCGTGTCGGCTATGCTGATCAAAGTGCGCTGACGCGCGCCATGCGTCGCGCCACAGGCATGACACCAGCGGCCTACCGTAGACGGCAGCGTCAATAAGCTGGCCTGACAAAATACCGCTTTCCCGTTGTGCTTCCTTGTCAGCATCGTTTTTTGCCCTTTAAGAGTCTGGGCACAATTGAGGCGAGACACGGTCAAGACAAAGCTGGCGCCTTGCTCTATCCTGCACGCTGGAAAAACAAACGGATTCGACATGCGTGGAAAGATAGTCATTGGTGTGAGCAATAGTCTGGCCGCAGGCGCCCTGTGGGGACTGGTGTTCCTGGCGCCGTTGGTGCTCAAGGATTTCTCGCCGTTGCAACTGGCGGCGGCCCGTTACCTTGCCTATGGCCTGGTGGCGGTCTTGCTGTTGTTATCGCATTGGCGCACGGTGTGGCGTCAGATGACCGGTGCCGAATGGCGCGCCCTGGTGTGGCTGAGCATGCTTGGCAATATCCTTTATTACGTTTTGCTGGCCACTGCCGTGCAATGGGCTGGGGGCGCCTCGACTGCCCTCATCATTGGGCTGCTGCCATTGGTGGTGACCTTGGTAGGGGCGCGTGATAGCGGGGCCTTGCGTTTCAAGAAGCTGGCACCGCCGCTGCTCTTGAGCTTGTTCGGGGTGGCTTTGGTTGGCATCGATGGCGTCCTTGCCGAAGCCGGTGCGCAAGCTGGTAACGTCGCCTTGCGCATTGCCGGTTTGTTGTGTGCTTGTGGCGCACTGGTATCGTGGTCGGCGTATTCCATTGGTAACAGTCGCTGGTTGTTACGCCGCCCCGATATTTCTTCACACGATTGGTCGCTGTTGACCGGCATTGTTACCGGGGCGCTAGCCTTGCTGCTGGTACTACCTGCATTCTGGGTGGCCCCCGTGCATGCTAGTCCGGCGTGGTTGCGGTTCTGGAGCGTCAATGTCGGCGTGGCCGTGTTGGCATCGGTGGTGGGTAATGCCTTTTGGAATCGTGCTAGCCGCTTGCTACCGCTGACCTTGATGGGGCAGATGATTGTGTTTGAAACACTATTTGCCTTGCTCTACGGCTTTCTGTGGGAGCAGCGCATGCCCAGTGGCCTGGAAGTGGTCGCCATCATCTGCCTGGTCAGCGGCGTGCTGTGGTGTGCGTCCTTGCATCGCAGCCACGACGCGCACGCAATGCAGCACGACAAGGCCGTCATTAACGGCTAAATCTGCTGAGCGCAGGCCCGTGCTAGCTGATAAGATCATACTGGTTCATACGGTAACAACGATGCAGGCAATTCCACTGCGGTCGCCGCTGCCTACGTTTCTCAACGGTATCTTTTTGTCTAGTGTTGGACAGGGTGTTTATTAGAACTATGCAGACTTTCATTGACCCCATCGATTTCGAAGCACTCAAGCAGGACGATAGCTTGCCTTCCCCTAGCGGCGTCAGGCTTAGCGTCATGCGCATGTGTCGCCAGGAAGACGTATCGCTGTCGGACCTGGTGATACAGATCCAGGCTGATCCCCTGTTGAGTGGACGCATCATCAAGATCGGCAACGGGGCTAGTGTCAACAAGGGACGTCCCATCGTCGCCGTGACCAAGGACGTATTGTTGATGATCGGGCTGCAGGCGGTGCGTCAGCTGGCACTGGCCATTTCCCTGACGGCCGAGCGCAAGCAGGAGCTATGTGTTGGTTTTGACTACCACCGCTTCTGGGCGCGTACGGTGGCCATGGCATGTGCCGGTCAAGCTTTGGCCGAATATTATGGCGAAGCGCCACCGAGCGAATTGTTTTCTAGTGGTTTGCTGGCCAATATCGGTCAACTCGGCTTGGCTGCAACCAAGCCGCAGACCTATGCGAAATTGCTCGCCGACAACAGTGACGTCCAAGCCTTGGCAGAGGTGGAAAAGGCTACCTTCGGGTTTAACCATCGCGAGCTGGCGGCAGCGATGATGCAGGACTGGGAGATTCCTTATCTGTTTTGCGATGCCGTCTTGCATCACACCGCACCCTGGCAGTCCGGTTTGCATGATGAGTCTCGTAGTTTGCGGCTGGCGCAGATGCTGCATGTGGCCGCCGCTATTGCCGATTATTGCGTGGCTGATGAAACGCAGCGCTTGCCGGCGTTGCAAGCGGTGCTTGATGCTGGCCAACCGCTCAATGGTGAAATCAGTCATGTTGTCGCACTGTGCGATCGGATCGGCCGTGATTGTTCCGAGTGGGGAGCAATGGTCAATATTCAGATCCCGTCTCTGCCTGCTACACGCGAGGTGCTGCAATTGCTGCTGGAACACTCGATAGACTAAGAGGCTATTGCGAAATTAGTGTGGCTAGGCGCGGTGACGAAGACAGTACGAGTAGTACGGCAAGGAGCCGTAACAACGCTACAGTAATTTCGCAATAGCCTCTAAGAGATAAGAGAGTCGAGAGTTGCTAATCTGCTGACGACAGTGCCGGATACATCGCCATGATCAGCAAGCACAACGTGTGGACGGCATCGGCACGCGCCGGGTCATGCAGGAACGGGCGCTGCTGCAGCAAGTCACAGCTCGCCGACGGCGGGAGATGGCAATCGAATAGCGCACGCACCTCCTTCAGCCAGGATTGCAAGTCAGCATCGTCAACGGCACGGTAATCCTCATCATGTTGCAACCAGACGTGGCTGGTCGCCGCTGCCAGGCGCAGCGACAAGCTCACGCTGATACGTGCATTATCTATTTGACGATCGCTCATCTTTTGCTCACGCACCAGTCGTTGCAACAACATTCCCGTTTCGTTATTGATGATGCAGGCATTGCGCCGCTGTGCCTGCAATGGTGTCACTGATTGAGCGCTATCGGCACGTAAGGCGGCGCACAGATAGTCTAGATTGCACAGGATCATCCGTGATAGATGGTTGTGCAGGTTGATTCGAGGGCGGCGCGGCCACAGTAGATAACTGGCGGCAATCGCCACCAGTGCGCCAAGCAGATTGTTTCCTGCACGCAATAACGCATTGTTCAATTGTTGTGTCGGATCACTGGCGACATCGGCTGCCAGTACGAATACCGGTGTCAGAAAGGTCGCATACAAACCATAACTGACAGGGCGCAAGCCCATCGCCAAGGCTGACAAGGGAAATACCAGCAGCGCCATGAGTAGCGGCGAATGGATGAGTAGACATAACAAAACAGCCAACACACCGCCGACGATACTACCGATGGCACGCTCCATACTGCGCGTCCAGCTATCGGCAATCGAAGGCTGCATCACCAGCATGGTCGCCATGGTGGCCCAGTAGCCGAACGGCAAGCCCAGTAAATGCACCAGTAGATAGGTAGTGCCGGCAGCCACTGCGCAACGCAGGCCATGCTGTGCTTCTTTTGAATCGGCGCGCAAGTGGACGCAACCATAGCGTAGCAACGCTGCCAGCGTTGCAGGCGGACGTGCTGATTGCTTCCAGTCGGCCAATAATACCTCGTGCGCGGCCCTGTCCATGGTCAGCTCCGGAAGTGCCAGTCGCAGCCGGGCTTGCTCCGGCATGCGGCCGACGAGTTGATGTAGACGCAATAGCGCACGGTCATTATCGGTATCGTTGAATGTTGCAGCGCCAGCAAGGCTGAGGGCGAATTCCTGCAACAGCCAGGCCATGGCCTTAAGGATGCGGCCAATCCTGCGCTGTACGATAACGTCTTGATAGCTTGTCAGACGCAAGTCGCACAGCACCGTGATGCACGTGAGCAAGGCATCGGCGTGCAGCAGTTTGATCTGCAGGTTTTCAACGACATGAGAACTGTCGATGCGCTCAGTGGTGATACGCATGAGGGCCTTGCGAGCGCTGTCAATATCCATGTGTGCGTGGCGTCGGGTGGTGGCCGCCTGCTCTTCGCGCACGCTCACAGCCAACTCTGCCAATGCCTTATAAACACGTGCCAGCGCTGCGCGTGCCGGTGCGAAAGGATGGATGCGCCAGACCGTCAGCCCAAGCAGCGTAGCCCAGGCACAGCCGAAAAAATAGATCAACACATGACTATGCTGTGGCGGCCACATGACGACAGGCGTATCTGCCAGGATGGCCGATACGCCGGCGGCCAGCATCAGCACCAGACCGGTAGCGGCGCCATAGAGGCGGGAAAAGCCGGCGATCCCGGCGCAGGCCATGATGGCCAGCAAACCTGTCGCAAGACCAGCGCCTGACAAGGTGGCGGCGAACATGCCGGCCAGCGTCGAGGCCAGCGCAAATCCCCCCATCGATGCCAGGCGTGCGCGATTGGAACCTGCACTGTCGGCCAGACACGTGAGGAAAGCGCCGATTGCGGCCCAGGAAAACAAAGAGTTGTGCAACAGTTGGCCCAGCAGCAGCATGGTGCCTGCGCCGCAAGCGGCACGTAGCCCCTCGGACAGGCTGGCATGTCGCATGGGAAAGCTGGCGCACCAGCGCAGCAATGATTGGGCCATGCTGGTACGAAGGGAAATGATGGCAGGCGGCATGCTCACGGATGGCAGGGCCAGGATGAGTGGCAAGGAAGAACACCTAATAAAACGCGGCTTGCGGCGTTGTACCCGCCTACCATCGGCGTTTTGTTAAGTGTTCTAAATCAGCAGGACAGTATAAAAAATCCTATGCAGTGTCCGTATGACTTGTTTGCGTATCAGTCAGTCGTTATTTTCATGATGTGCGCCGCCGGCGAATAATTCTTCGCTCAGTGCCAGCCAGGCGCGTGCTGCATGCGAGAGGTAGCCGGGGCGCATGATATAGGCGACCTGCCAGGGCACTTCCGGATCGACCAAACGCACCGCTTGTAGTTGATCGCTGGCTAATCTGCCGATGAACGGTTGCGGCAACAAGGCCACGCCCATGCCGGCCAGCGCCATCCCCACCAGCCAATCCCATTGGCCGCTTTGTGCGGCAATTTCCGGTGCAATGCCGACCTCGCGAAACATCTTGCGCAGGCTGCGTGTGAGGCCGAATTCATTGTTGAGTAACAACAGCGGCATATCAGCCAGCGCCTTGCACGCCAACGTGGTGCGTTGTTTCTGGAAGCGGCCGCGTTGTGCCACGGCCCAGATCGGATAGCTGGCCACGGGCGTGAGCGCCAGTTCCAGCGCCGGGTCGGCCGGCAAAACAGTCATGCCGATTTCCAAGGTGCCGGCGGCCACGCGCTGTTCGATCTGTGGTCCGGTATCTTCATGCAAGGTCAGCGTGATATCTGGATGGCGTTCACGGAACGCCTTGAGCACAGGGGTGCAAAGGATATTGACCATCGGTGGAATACCGATGTCCAGATGTCCCTGGCGCAAGGCCCTGGTGTTGTTGAGCTCGCTGTGAAGGCGTTGTACACCGGCCAGAATCTGTTGTGCCTGTTCATACACGATACGGCCGGTATCGGTCAGTTCGAGCTTGCGGCCGGTACGCAGGATCAGTGGTGTGGCGATTTCGTCTTCCAGCTGGCGCACCATTTTGCTGACCGTTGATTGCGTCACATGCAAAGCATCCGCCGCACGACTGAAGCTGTTGAGTCTGACGGTTTCGGAAAAATAACGTAGTGCGCGGATGTCCATGTAAGTTCGCCTGAACGGCGTTGTGGATGGAGTGGATACTATGTAAAAAAGGAATTTGATTACGCAGTTTAAATCATATTTTGCATACATTGCGAAGCTAAACTCGATGCAAAAATGCAAACGCATGAACGACCCATCCATCAAAATGACAATCCATCGACATGCTGTTGGGCCGATGTCGTGCTTGCAATGTGCCGAGTTCGATTGTCGTGACTAGTCAATTTTCAGGGATGGTACAACCTTCGATACGGTATGTTTATCGCAATGCGCATTCGGCTCGGCTGATTGTTGAGTAAATGACAATACGATCTTTGCATCGGCGTCGCGCTGTGCCGACGCTAGTTGGCGGCGTGAGAGAAAATGATTGGCGATTTAAAATTGTTTATGAGACGATAACTAAGATCGTCATGTAGCAAGCTGCGTAATTACTTGTTACGTCAGTGTGTGCAAGAGACGGTCACCGCGAACCAAGGCTCACGAGGAGCATGGTCGGGCAAGAACTAGAAAAAGCCGTGGCTTGAGCTGGCCATTGTAGTGTCGACGTGTTTTTCCGGAGCGAGAAGCCGTTTATGAAACTCTTCACCAAAGGCCTGCTGCTGGTTGCCATACCTGGCTTGTTTGAGCTGGGGTTGCTGGCAATTTTATACAAGAGCCAGAGTAATGCGACGCAGGCTGAAGCCTGGCTGCTGCATACCAAGGATGTCATTATTGAAGCAGCGAGGGTGCGTGAGCCGATCTTGAAACAATCTGCGCGCATGCGTACCGGCATCGTCTTCGGTGATTCCACAGGCCTGGATAAAACTGATTTGTGGGACCGCGTCGATCATGAGCTTGCGCAACTACGCGCACTGGTGAATGACAATGCGCAGCAATTGGATAATGTCGAGAAAATTCGTCAGGCGGTGCAAAATTACCGTGCGTGGACGGTGCAAGAGATCGCGTTGATTAACGCGAATGAACATGACACCTTGGTCGAGCTTTTGCGCAAGCCCGCCGCTGCTCAATACATCAATGCGATTCAGGATTTGTTGACGCAATTCATTGGCATCGAACAGGCCATGGACACGCAGCGTCAGAAACAGGCCGAGCAGGCACGTCAGTTTCAGAATATTGCACTTCTCCTTGCTTTGCTGGGTTCGGTGCTGGCGGCGGCACTGGCGGCACATATTTTTAGCCGCGATCTTGGCGGTCGTTTGGCAGTCTTGACCGCCAATGCCTATCGCCTGAGCAAGCGCGAGAAATTGGCACTGCAGGTCGGGGGGGACGATGAAATTTCGCAGCTTGACAAGGTGTTGCACGAGGCCAGCCTGCGTCTGCAAGAGGCCGAGCAGGTCGAACGCTCTTACCGAGAAGAATTGGAATGGCGAGCGCGGCAACTGACGACGCTCAATGAAGATCTGAGGCGCCATACCCAAGATAATGAAATGTTTATCTATAGCGTATCGCACGACTTGCGTTCGCCGCTGGTCAATTTACAGGGCTTCAGCAAAGAGTTGCATCACAGTATTGGGGATCTCAACGCGGTGGTTACCGCAAGTCAGTTGAACGAAGAGGAAAAGAAAAAAATTCGCAACATCATTGAAGATGACGCTGAAGTGTCGCTCCATTTCATTCGTACCGCAGTGAGCAGATCGGCGCTGATCATCGATGCCATGTTGCGGCTTTCGCGTGCCGGCAGGGTCGAATACCGATCACAGATAATCAATGTCGATGAAGCTGTGCAGCGGGTCATTGATGCCATGAGCTCGACCATTCGCGAACGTCAGGCAGTTGTAACGGCACTGCCGCTGCCGTCTTGTTATGGTGATGCTACGGCAATCGAGCAGGTGTTTGGGAATCTGATCGGCAATGCGGTTAACTACCTCGATCCCAAGCGTAAGGGCATGGTCGAAATTGGTGTTCTGGCGGCGGTTTCTGCTGAGCCCGACTTTCGTACTTATTATGTCAAGGATAACGGTCTGGGCATTCCTGCCTCCTATCTTGGCAAGATGTTTTCTGCGTTTCAGCGTATGCACGCCGATGTCGCTCAGGGCGAGGGGGTCGGTCTGGCGCTGATCAAGCGCATCGTGCTGCGGCATGGCGGTCGTATCTGGGTGGAGTCGGTTGAAGGTGTAGGCACGACGTTTTTCATCGCGTTACCGATTCGTTCGATTGATCTTGCTGCAAGTCAATTTGCGAAGGGAGTCGTGTCAAATGCATGCGAATGACGAGGTGGGTATTGTGCTGGTTGAGGATGATGATGGGCAGGCTCTGCTGGTAGAAAAGAATCTGCGCCGCGCGGGTCTGAAGAACGGATTTTTACGACTCAAGGATGGACAGGAAGCCTTGGATTATTTTTTCAACGAAGATGGCTCGCCAATAGAGAATAACTACGATTCGGTGGTGGTGCTGTTGGATGTGAATATGCCGCGTGTCAGTGGTGTGGAGGTACTCAAGCGTCTCAAGGAGCGTCAGTCCACGGCCAATATTCCCATTATCATGTTGACCACGACCGACGACCCGAGAGAAATTGAGCGCTGCTACGATTACGGCTGCAATCTCTACATCACCAAACCGGTGGAATACGATGACTTCATCGAAGCGGTGCGTCGACTCGGTTTCTTTTTGCAAATCATCAAGGTACCGGCTCAGGGACGCTACAATTTATGATGACTTCAGCATTGGCAGTGTTGGTTGTGGAAGACGATGAAGGCTTGCTGATGCTGGCGTGCCGTCGTCTGGAGCGGCGCGGTTTCCGGGTGAGCGGTGCGCGTAATACGGAACAGGCGCGTGCCTTGCTGGCCGATGCATTTTTCGATCTGCTGGTGATCGATTACCAGCTTGATGAAAATATGAGCGGACTGGATTTTTACAATGAATTGCGCACACAAGGGCAGACGATTCCAGCCATCATGTGCAGCGGCTTTTCCGACGATGAGCATGCCAACGAAGCTTTGTGCAGCGGCATTGCCGAAGTGTTGCCCAAGACCGAAGACTATCTGGATCAATTGCCTGATCTGGTGTTGCGGGTATTGAAGCACTAGACTCCGCAAATAAATGGACAATTTCATTGCATTCAATTATTGACGGGACAGGGCACTAGGCCTGTACCATTTGCTGTGCTACGATGCCGCCCCTGTTCCTGGACTCATTGGTTGGTGGCATGTTAAAACAGTTTTTGCTTGAAAATCCCAAGGACACCGGCGATGACCGCGTCACCTTCATCATCCGTCACAACGGCACCGTGTTGCCGGGTTTTATCGCTCGTGCCAGTCTGATCGCCATCGGCGGTCTGACCAGCAATAATATCGTGGCACTCTACACAGAACACCGAGGGTGTATTGCCGAGGCAGTCAAGCGCAAATTGGCGCAAGGCAAGCTGGTGCAATATATTTCCTTAAGCAGGGAAGATCTGGAGGCGGTCAAGCCGCCAGCAACTTAGATCGGCATACGTTCAGGCGGTTTTTATTCTTTGATGTCCCTGGGAGTTGCTGTCAGGAATGATCAGGCCATAAATTAAGACTGTAATTTTTGTCCGAAACTAAGTCGCGACATGAGCGGCATGCTAATCTACCGCCTGCGCAAAAATGCATCAAAAAGCATAAGTGCAAAACAGTTGTGGGTGCATTTCCATTGCTGTAAAGAAATTTTCCGAGGTGTGGAAAATTCATCAATGACGGAGACTCGGACAGCGCGGAGACCGGCGATGTTGTCTGATATGGACATTATCTTGAGAGCATCATTACAGAGACGCATATCGAATACCGTTGTGGTCCTGCAGGCGCGTTATCGACGTATGCTGTTTCAGCGGCATAGCAAGCGCCAGTCGCAACGGCATTTTCAAGCGCAATATCAACCAGCCTTGGCAGGCCACGCGCAGCTAGCGCCAGTACTTGCTGAGGTTGTAGGCGGCTTGGAAAATCGTTTTCGCTATATCGCCGAGCAGTCGCTGGTGGGCCTCTTTGTGCTCGATCATGGTGGTCAGATATTGCTGGCCAATGACAAGATGGCGCAGATGCTTGGTTATGAGTCTGCCGCCGCTCTGCATGGTCTGTCGATCGCTGCACTGACGGCCCCGGAAGATCTGGCGCAAGTGCAGTTGCAGCAGCAACTGCGTCTGAGCGGTGAGCAAACGCAGGTCCGCTATAGTTGTCGCCTGCTCAATCGCGATGGTCAGTTGCGCTGGGTGGAGGTACATGGCAGTGTGGGTGAAGCCGATGACGCCGTTCATGGCGGCAGGCTGCTCATCGAGACTGTGCTGGATGTGAACCTGCAAGTCGAGTCGCAATGGCAGTCGCGCATGGCCGACAGGGTGTTCGAGTCGACTAGTGAAGGTATTCTGATCACCGATCACGAATTTCGAATTCTGGCCGTCAACCCGGCCTTCACGCGCATCACCGGCTATCTCGCCGATGAGGCCAAAGGTAAACGTTCGCGTATGTTGACCGGTCCTGTCGCACAGGCTGAAATCAACCGCGGCATGTTGCAGCGCCTGGCCGCTGACGGCCACTGGCAAGGCGAGATGAATGATCGGCGCAAGGATGGCAATTGGTATCCTGCATGGCTATCGATTTCTGCCATTCGCGGCAATCAGCAGACGATTTCCCATTATGTCGGCGTGTTTACCGATAACACCATCCGCAAGGAATCTGAAACCAAACTAGCATTCATGGCCGATCATGACAATCTGACCGGATTGCTCAATCGCAATAGCCTCATGCGCGCTCTGACCGAGAAGATCGAGGCAGCCCAGCGTAATGATGAGAAACTGGTCTTGTTCTTCATCGACCTGGATCGCTTCAAGGCCGTCAACGATACCCTGGGCCATCATGCTGGTGACATGTTGCTGGTGGCTGCTGCCGAGCGCCTGCGTCAGCAATTGCGCCCCAGCGATTTGCTGGCGCGTTTCGGTGGCGATGAGTTCGTGGTGGTACTGCGTGGTTCGCCGTCGCAAGAGATGGTGGCGGCACTGGCAAACCGCTTGATCAACAGCATCCAGCGTCCGTTCGTGGTCAATGGCCATGAGATGTTCATCAGCGCCAGTATCGGTAGCGCTTCCTATCCTGAACATGGTGACGATGCCGTCACCCTTCTCAAGAATGCCGATATTGCAATGTATCGTGCCAAAGAAGATGGCAAGAATGCCTTCCAGTTATTCAACGAAGAAATGAGCCGCCATGCGCTCGATCAGATGTTGCTGGAGAACAGTCTGCGCCACGCCCTTGAGCGTAAGGAATTTGAGCTGTTTTACCAGCCGCAGTTTGGTGCCGAGGATGGCATTGTGTGCGGTGCAGAAGCCCTCATACGCTGGCGTCATCCGACCCGTGGCCTGGTGGGGCCGGATATGTTCATCAGCCTGGCTGAGCAGACCGGACTGATTGTGCCGTTGGGTGCCTGGGTGCTGCACGAAGCCTGTCGCCAGGGCAAGGTCTGGCTCGATCGCGGTTATCGTTTCGGCCGCATTGCCGTCAATCTTTCTCCGCGTCAATTTGCTGCCGGCGATTTGTTGCGCACCATCAATGATGCACTGTCGCAAAGCGGCTTTCCATCGACCATGCTGGAGCTGGAAATCACCGAGGGCGCCATCATGCAAAATCCGCAGGATGCGGTGGTGCTGTTGCAGCGGTTGCGTCAACTGGGTGTGAGTGTCTCGGTTGACGATTTCGGCACCGGTTATTCGTCGCTGGCAAGTCTGAAGCAGTATCCCCTCGATACGCTCAAAATCGACCGCAGTTTCATTCAAGGCATTCCTCATGATGCCAACGATGTCGCCATTACCGAAGCCATCATCGCCGTGGCCCACAAGCTGCATTTACGCATCGTTGCCGAAGGCGTTGAACTGGAAGAGCAGCAGGCATTTTTACTCGCCGCCGGGTGCGACATTGTGCAAGGCTATTTGCATGCGCAAGCATTGCCGGTCGGCGAAATTGAAAGTCGCTGGCTAGCTGGCGGCGCCGAAGCGGAAAACTGACCGCTTCACCTGGTCAGCCGGATCGATGACACGCTGGTGTCGTGCTTATGTCGTGCTTATGTCATGTTTATGTCATGTTTATGGCAAAGTCCCATCTTTTTAGAAAACCTTGATATTGATCTGGCTAAGCTAAGCTCTCCCTATAGCTATCGCAGGTGTGAGATGAAGCTGATCAGTATGAAGAGGTGTTCTGCACTGATAAATCAATGTCTGTTTCCGCGCGTCTTGCCGTCGCTGTCGCCAGCGCTAACGTGCGCACCTTTGCTGCCGCGCAGCCGGCATGAGCGCATGATCCACATTACGGTAGACCGCTCTGATGTCACGCGTTTGCGTCAGGTGGTAATGCAAAGCTGCGGTCAATGCATCGGCCTGATGCGCTTGTCGTCGCTCGATCATACCCGGCGCATGCAGCTTTGCCTGAGCGTACAGGCCATTGCCATGGCTACCGTAATGGATGCTGTGATGACGGCCTTGCCGCAAGCAGAGTTCAGTGTGCGCCGGGTGCATTAATAAACGTCGCGGCGGTAGCGGCCCTGTGCGTTTAGTTCTTGCAGCGCTGCGCTGCCGATGATGTCAGTGAGTGCCGCATCAACGCCGGCAGCCATGCCGTTGAGACTGCCGCAAACATAGAGCACGGCGCCATCGGCCAGCCAGTCCTTGAGCTGCGTGGCGGCCAGACGTAATTTTTCCTGCACATAAATACGCTCGGCCTGGTCCCGTGAAAACGCGAGGTCAACCCGGCTGAGCATGCCATTTTCTTGCCAGGTGCGAATTTCTTCCTGATACAAGTAATCATGCGCGCGCTGGCGTTCGCCAAACAATAACCAGTTGCGCCGGCAGCCTTGCAATTCACGGGCGCGCAGATGGCCGCGCAGCCCGGCCAGACCGGAGCCGTTGCCGATGAAGATGGCCGGAGCATCGCCTGCAACTAGTGCAAAATTTTGATTATCCAGCAGACGCATGTTGACGCTGTCACCCACAGCCATGGCGGCGGTCAGCCAGCCGGATGCCAGGCCCAGGCCACCTGCATGCACTACTTGGCGTACCAGCAGATGCACGCGCCCATCAGCAGCAGTGGAGGCGATCGAATAACGCCGCGAGTCGAGTGTTGGCAACATGTCGGCCAGCTGTTGCGGGCTTGTACCTGTGGCATCGGTGAGGCTCGGCAACACGCTACGGGACAAGGCCTCGGCCAGTGTGCGTTGGCTACCGTCATGCTGCACCCAGGCATGGCCGGGCAGCCCTGTGCGCTCCAGAAAGGCGTCAATATCCTGGGCGCAATGGCGTGGCAGCAACTCTGCCTGTGCGCCGGATTGCCAGTCGGCCGCAATACCAACGGGTGGCTCGAACTCCAGATGAAAAATCGCTTGGCCACAACTGCCTGCATTGAGCAGGCTGCGCTTGCACAGCGCCCATGGTTGGTAGGGTGCGTGCGCATGTTGCACCGTCAGCGCCTGACCCGCCGTCAGAACGCGTAAGGCTTGCTGCCATTGACCGAGTGCGGCGGCATTACCGTTGTCGACTTCAATGAGTGGGAACAAGGGGCGCGCTCCTAGTGTGCGCAAGCCCTCATTGAGACGATGGCCGAAGCCGCAAAATTCGTTGTAGCGACGGTCACCCAACGCCAGCAGACCATATTGCAGATGACCAAGCAGCGTGGTTTGCGCTTGCGCAATCTGGGCCGACAGTTGTGCAACAAAACGGCGGGCACCGTCGGGTGCTTCGCCTTCGCCAAAGGTGCTGGCCACAAACAGTGCACGTTGAAACTGGCTCAGTGCTGGCGCCTCCAGTGCGGCCAGCGACTGTACGTGCACGGCAAGCCCGGCCTGTTGTAGTGCGCCGGCGTAGCGCAGCGCAATACCTTCGGCCTGACCAGATTGGCTGGCGTAGGCTACCAGAACGGTGTCTTTGTCGGTGTCTGCGAGCGAGGTGTCGAGCAGTGCACGTTCGGTGCGGATGGCGCGTTTTTTGCGGCGGCGATCAAGATAAAGCATCCAGCCGGTAATGCCGAACAAAGGCAGGATTAGTGCCGCCAGCGTCATGCCGATGCGACCTGGCAAGCCGAAGTAGCTGCCCATGTGCAAGGAATAGATCGCACCGATGAAACGGCTGCCACGAGGCTTGTCGGCGAATAGTTCGTTTTGTTTGATGACGCCGCTCTGCGCCATGATGCTCATGCGATTGCGGGCGCGTTCATGCGGCGAGTCAGCCGTCAGGTAATTGAATTGCAAAGGCTGGCCGGCCTTGTCGGGGATGCGAATATTGACCAGCGTGGCGGGACCGGCTGCGCTCTGAAATGTTTGCCATGCCAGACTCAGATCCAGTGGCGCCTGAGCGGTGTCGCGTGCTTGCTTATCCTTGCCTTCAGGGCGTTTCGACGGCGGACCGTCGCGCATGGGTGTGGTTTCTCCCGCCAGCGCATTGACGCCGCTCTTGAACCAGTCGAAGGCCCAATACATGCCGGTGGAGGCAAAGATGACGTACATCACCAGCGCCCAGGTGCCGATCACCGAATGCAGATTCCATAACAATGAGCGTCCCGACAAACCGAAGTCGAGCCTGAGCCAGGCGCGCCAGTTGAGTGCACGCCGCGGCCAGCGCAAATACAGGCCCGATAGCGCCAGTATCAGCATGCATAGCGACAGTGTGCCGGCGACCGGTTTGCCGTATTCGATCGGCAACAGCAGCCAGCGGTGAAAGCGTTCCGTGAATTCAAAGAAACCACTGCCCGCCAGCGGAGCCAGCAAAGCGCCGCTGTAGGGATCGACCAGGCGCTGTTCGCCGCGTCGCACACCCGGTGGCGGTGCGAAATTGATGCGTGCCGAGGCGCCGGGTTCGCTGTAGACGGTCAGGTTGACCACGCGTTCAAGCGGCAAGGCCGCATGCAGCCGCTCAATGAGCTGCTGCGGTGTGAGTGCGGGAGTCTGTTGTAGCGCAACGTGGACGATGCCTGGATTGATCCAGTCGAGCAGTTCTTCACGAAACGACAGGACGGCGCCTGATACGCCAATGGCCATCAACACGGTGCCAGCGGTAATGCCGATAAACCAGTGCACCTGAAACCAGACTTTTTTAAACATATGTTTTCTTGAAGCGATAGCCACATCAGCATCGCTGTGGCGAAAAGGATGACGGAAGCTGGCAATTATAGAACATTATCGTAATGAGAATTATTCCATATTTTATCAACTTGTATCTCTTTTGTATCCGTGACGGAGGATGCCTTAGAGGCGTGTCTGCTGGCGCTTTTGCTTGATGGTGAAGGCTTGCTCAAGGTTTTCTTGAAAACAGTGGCATAACTTCAAATCCAAATGGTATAGTGATCATACCAGTTGGCCTTGTTCATTTTTATTCAGAGGGCAACAGGTGATATCAAAACTCCGTCAGAAGCGTTTTCAAAAACGCCGGCGGCCAACGAGGTTGTTGTTGATCTGGCAATTGCCTTGTTCAATCAACTCAGGAGACAGCATGGAGACAAGTGCGAGCGCAATTGAAAAGTCGGCCATCAGGAAGGTGGCGTTACGGCTGGTACCTTTCGTTGCATTAATGTTTTTTATCAATTTTCTTGACCGTACTGCGATTTCTTTCGCCGGACCCAACGGCATGAGTCACGATCTGGGGCTGAGCGCGGCGCAATTCGGTTTTGCGGCGGGTGTGTTTTTCATCGGCTATGTGCTGCTGGAAATACCCAGCAATCTAGCCTTGCATAAATACGGCGCGCGCCGTTGGCTGGCGCGCATCATGGTGAGCTGGGGCATCGTTGCCTTGCTGTTTACCTGGGTCAGCAATGTGCAGGGTTTGTATGTCTTGCGCTTTTTGCTGGGCGTGGCGGAGGCGGGTTTCTTCCCCGGTGCGATTTTGTTTTTGAGCATGTGGGTACCGGCCAGACATCGCAGTCATATCCTCGCGTTGTTCTATCTGGCGCAGCCCTTGACCATCGTCATCGGTGCGCCGTTGGCGGCCATGTTGATCGAAGCGCACGGCTTGTTCGGACTGAGCGGCTGGCGCGTGATGTTTGCAGGCGTGGCCTTGCCGGCTATCGTCGTCGGTGTGATTGCCTGGTTTTACCTGGCCGACAAGCCTGCCGATGCGAAGTGGCTGACAGTGGCTGAACGCAACTGGCTTAGCAACGCGCTGGTCAAGGAAAACCAGATCAAGCATGTCTCTGCCGCATCCAATGCGACCACCGCGTTGACCAATAGTCGTGTCTGGCTGCTGGCGCTGGTGTACTTCGGTTTGATCTATGGGTTGTATGCACTGGCCTTCTTCCTGCCGACCATCATCGGCGGTTTCGAAGCGCAGTTCGGCAGCAAATTCAATATCGTCGAAAAGGGCCTGATCACGGCGATTCCTTATTTACCGGCGGCGTTGGCGCTGTACTTCTGGAGCCGCGATGCGACGCAACGTGGCGTGCGCAGCTGGCACGTCGGCATTCCTGCCTTGCTGGGTGCGATCAGTATTCCCCTGGCGCTGTACATGAATACGCCGGCTGCCACGGTAGCGGCCATTACGGTGACTGCCTGTGCGATCTTTTCTGCCTTACCTGCATTCTGGTCGATTCCGGCGCGTTTCTTGTCAGGTGCGGCAGCAGCGGCAGGCATTGCTTTGATCAATACCGTGGGTAATGCCGCCGGCTTCATTGCACCGCTGGTGACTGGTGCCATCAAGGATGCGACCGGATCGTATCAACTGCCGATGTTTGTGGTTGGCGCGCTGATGCTGTTGTCGTCTGGGGTGATCTTTGCCATCGGCGCTGGTGCGCGCGAGAGCCAGGCGCTGGCGTCAGAACTGCACGGTAAAGCGTTCGCCGAATGAACCTCGGACAAGCGTCTTATTTTTAACTGAATCATTGCATCATTGTATAAAGGAGCATCGTCATGAAACAAAAAATCGCCTTGTTTGGCGCCGGCGGCAAGATGGGTGTCCGTCTGGCCAAGAACCTCCAGAAATCCGACTATCGCGTGGCCCACGTCGAAGTTAGTCAGGTCGGTCAGCAACGTCTCAAGGACGAGTTGGGCGTCGAATGCGTCAGTATTGATGCGGCACTGGACAATGTCGATGTGGTGATTCTGGCGGTGCCGGACACCTTGATCGGCAAGATCGCCGCCGAAATTTCGCCCAAGCTGCCCGCCGGCGTCATGGTCATGACGCTGGATGCGGCAGCACCATTCGCCGGCCACTTGCCGCAGCGTGCTGACCTGACTTATTTTGTCGCCCATCCCTGCCATCCGCCTATCTACAATGATGAAACAACGGTCGATGGGCGGCGTGATTTTTTCGGCGGTGGCGCGGCCAAACAGTCGATCACCAGCGCCTTGATGCAAGGTCCGGAAGCGGCCTTCGATCTGGGTGAAGATATCGCCAAGGTGATCTACGCGCCTATCCTGCGTTCCTATCGGCTGACGGTAGAGCAGATGGCGCTGCTTGAACCCGGACTGTCGGAAACGGTGTGCGCGACCTTGCTTGCTGTCATGCGCGAGGCCATGGATGAAACGGTTCGTCGTGGCGTACCCAAAGAGGCCGCGCGCGATTTTTTGCTAGGCCATCTCAATATCCTCGGCGCCGTGATCTTCAATGAAATTCCGGGCGCATTTTCGGATGCCTGCAACAAAGCGATTCAGTTCGGCAAACCACGCCTGATGCGCGACGACTGGCTCAAAGTGTTCGAGCACGAAGAAATCGCCGAAAGCATCCGCCGCATCACTTGAGCGGGTTTGTTGTCTCTGTCATCACGATAATCAATGAGTCAATCCATGGAACGCATTTACGCCAGCTATTGGCTGGAAACCGGCGATGATCCGGCGCGCGCCGCCGAGGTCATCGCCGGCGAACAATCGAGCGGCACCTTCGTCGCCTTGCCGAACGAAACACCTGAACTCAAGGCGCGTTCGGGGGCCCGTGTGGAGCGCTTGAACATACTCGGTCACAGCAAGCAACCCAGTCTTCCGGGCGGCATGCCTGCCGAGCGCTACACCCAGTGCGAGATGGAAATTTCCTGGCCACTGGAAAATCTGGGACCGTCGCTGCCCAATCTGATGGCGACGATCGCCGGCAATCTGTTTGAATTGCGCCAGGTATCAGGGTTGCGGCTAACCGGACTGCGGCTGCCGCCAGCCTTTGCACACGCCTATCAGGGACCGGCATTCGGGATTGCCGGTACGCGCCGACTTACCGGTGTCAGTCAGGGACCGTTGATCGGCACCATCATCAAGCCGAGTATCGGGCTGTCGGTCGAAGAGACTGTGCAGCAGGTGCGCGAACTGGTCGCCGGCGGCGTTGATTTCATCAAGGATGACGAATTGCAGGCCGATGGTGCTCGTTGCCCGTTTGATCAGCGCGTGCGCGGCGTCATGCGTGTCATCAACGAGCACGCCGAGCGCACCGGCAAAAAAGTCATGATGGCATTCAATCTCACCGGCGATCTTGATCAGATGCGGCGGCGTCACGATCTGGTGCTGGCCGAAGGTGGTACCTGCGTCATGGCTACACTCAATGCGGTCGGTCTGATCGGTTTGCAAGAGTTGCGTCGTCATGCGCAATTACCGATCCACGCGCATCGCGCCGGCTGGGGTTCTTTGACGCGCTGTCCGCAACTGGGCTGGGACTTCGCACCGTGGCAAATGCTATGGCGGCTGGCTGGCGCCGATCACATGCATGTCAACGGCTTGCGCAACAAATTTAGTGAATCCGATGACAGTGTCATCGCTGCCGCTCGCGCTGTGCTCAGCCCGGTCATGCCGCAGGCGCATCTACCGGCCATGCCGGTGTTCAGTTCCGGGCAGACTGGTCTGCAGGCCGCCGATACTTATCGTGCCATCGGCTGCAGCGACTTGATTCACACCGCCGGCGGCGGCATATTCGGTCATCCGCAAGGCGTTGCCGCCGGGGTTGAAGCCTTGCGCGAAGCCTGGCTGGCAGCGATGGCAGGTGTATCGCTGCAACAGCAGGCCGAGCGTAGTCCGGCGTTGCGCTCGGCACTGGGTTTCTGGTAATGAGTGCGGCCATGCCAGATGCGGCAAGCGAATCAGGTTTGCCTCCAGGCCTACTGCTGACTTACTACGGCGATGATTTCACTGGCTCAACCGATGCCATGGAAGTCATGGCCGCCGCCGGCCTGCCCACGGTACTGTTTCTGCGGCCGCCCGAACCCGCCATGTTGCAGCGCTTTCCAACCTTGCGTTGTATCGGCATGGCTGGCTCTTCACGCGGTCGTTCACCGCAATGGATGACGGCGCAACTGCCGCAGGCATTTTCCCAATTGGCCGCATTGCGGGCACCGTTACTGCAATACAAGGTCTGCTCCACCTTTGATTCTTCGCCAGCCATCGGGTCTATCGGCCGTGCCATCGATCTGGGCGTGCCGCATATGTCCGCTCACTGGTCGCCCATGATTATTGGTGCGCCACGCCTGAAGCGTTATCAACTGTTTGGCAATCTGTTTGCGGCGGTGGACGGCGTCGGTCACCGGCTGGACCGTCATCCCACCATGTCACGTCATCCGGTCACGCCGATGGCCGAAGCCGATCTGCGCCGTCATCTGGCCTTACAGACACAGCGACGCATCCAGCTAGTCGATATGTTGCAGTTACGAGAGGCGGGTGCTGGCGGCGATCAGTGCATGGCGCGCATCAAGGGCGCGGATACCCCAGTGGTATTGATCGATGTGCTCGATGAAGAAACTCTGCGCGAAGCCGGCCGATTGGTGTGGGAACACCGTGGTGCCGGCCTGTTCAGCGCCTCGTCGTCGGGTTTGCAATATGCATTGACGGCCTACTGGCGCGCGCGCGGCTGGATTGCGGCACAGACCGGATTGCCGGTGGCGGCAGCGGTGCCGGTGATAGCGGCGGTCAGCGGCAGTTGCTCGCCGGTCACGGCCGCACAGATTGCCTGGGCGCGCCAACATGGTTTTGCCGTCGAGCGGCTGGATTTGCGGACGGTACTGAGCAGTCATGGTCGTGCTGCCGAACTGACACGGCAGGTCACACTGGCCACGCAAGCAGTGCAGGCCGGGCGCAGCCCGTTGGTCTTCAGTGCGGAAGGGCCGGATGACCCTGATGTCACCGGTTTCGATGCCATTGCCCGGCAGGCCGGGTATCGACGCGAAGATGCTGCACGTCTGGTCGGCACGGCCCTGGCTGAAATCATGCAGCGTTTGCTGGACGTTTGCCCGATTACCCGGCTGGTGATTGCCGGCGGTGATAGCTCGGGCGAGGTTGCCAGTGCGCTCGATATAGCCGCACTCAGCGTATGTGCGGCTATGACGCCGGGTGCGCCGCTGTGCCGGGCCTGGTCTGACAATCCGCACCGCGATGGACTGGAGGTCGTGCTCAAGGGCGGGCAAATCGGCCCGCGCAGTTTTTTCGGTGATGTGCTGGAAGGAAAGCCGTTGGGAGCGAGCTGATGCAGGGAGGTAAAATTGCTATGGTAGAGTCGCCATACCAATTTTATTCAAGCTTCATTCACGTTGACCCAATACATGTCGGATACCATACAACGCCGCAAGTTATACCAGGAAGTGCTCGAACGTCTGATGGAGCGTATTCATAGCGGTGAATTGCCGCCCGGATCGCAACTGCCGTCAGAGCGTGAGTTGATGGAGCAATACGGCGTCGGCCGTCCCGCCATCCGCGAAGCCTTGCAGGCCATGGAGCGTTCCGGCTTCGTCGAAATTGCCCATGGCGAGCGCGCCCGAGTGGTGGATCCGACGGCCGACCGGCTTATCGCCCAGATTGCCAGTGGCGCCCAGCATTTGCTGCGTACCAAGCCAGCCATGCTGGGGCATTTGAAGGAGGCCCGTGTTTTTCTCGAAACCAGTACCGCCCGCATGGCTGCCGAGCGCGCCACCGAGGAACAGATTGCGCGACTGCGGCTGAGCATTGCCCAGCATCGCGCTTCCATGGTCAATCTGGAAGAATTCATGGAACGCGACATGGCGTTCCATCGTGAGATCGCCGACATCAGCGGCAACCCCATCTTTCCATCCATCGTTGAATCGATGTTCCGCTGGGCCAGCGAGTTTTATTCCACGCTGGTGCGGGCGCCAGGGGCGGAAGAATTGACGCTGGCTGAGCATCAGCGCATCGTCGATGCAATTGCCGCCCACGACGGCGACGCCGCCGCCGAGGCCATGCGCAGTCACCTGACTCGCGCTAATGCGCTTTATCGTGAGCTCGGGCAGCCTTAGCGGGCTGGGTTGCTGCACTGATCATGTCTTGATCAAGGCGATCAGCGATTCTGCCTGTGCACTGCCGACCTGCGCCAGTTGGTCGATCATGTCCAGATGATGACCGTTGGCAAAGCCGATCGGACGTACCGGAAAACCTTCTGCCTGCAAGCGCCGTGCATAGGTGGCCAACTGGCGTTTGAATTCGATGGAGTCGTTGCTGCCGGCGGTAAGCAATACCGGTAGTTGTACGCGCGGCAATTGATGCAGTGGACTGCATAGCGTCACTTGATTTTCATCCAGCTTGAGTGTTTCGTTGAGATAGCTGCGGCGCACCGGTTCCAGATCGTAGATGCCGCTGACGCAACATAAACCCTTGATCGCATCTTCCGGGACCCTGGTTTCACGCCAGTCGGTGCTCACCAGCATGCTCGCCAGATGCGCCCCGGTCGAATGTCCGGCCACATAGATGTTGTCCGGGTCAAATCCCATCTTGTCGGCTTCGCCATAGAGCCAGGCAAAAGCGGCGCGCACGTCGCCGATCATCTCCAACATATCTACTTCCGGCGACAGGCGGTAATTGATCAGGGCGACGGCGATGCCGGCTTGTCGATAGGGCTCGGCAAGATGGGTGAAGTCACTCTTGTCCAGCGAGCGCCAGTATCCGCCATGGACGAATACCAGCAAAGGCGCGCCTTCTTGCTCCACCGGCAGGTAATCGAGCGTTTGCAGGCGGTGCTGGCCATAACGCAGACCGGTACGCAACTGATGCTCTTGCCGGTACTGATAGGCGCTTTCGCGCCAGCGTTCGAAGAAGCTTTGAAAGCGCGGAATGCTGCTTCGAATATTGTATTGCTGGTCCAACTGTTCACGATCGTAGTTTAAATAATGAGGCATGGCATCTCCTGTTCTATTGTTCGGCGAAATGCTCGGAAATAAATCCACGCAGCCATTGATTCCCCTGGTCCTGATTGAAGCGCCGATGCCAGAAAATATTGGTCTGTAGCGACGGCAGCCGCAAGGGCGGTCGGACATATTCTAGTTGGAACGGCTGTGCGGCGCTATCTGCCAGTTTTTGCGGAACGGTCACGACCAGATCGGTGCTGCTGACGATGTAGGGCACGGCGGTGAAATGTGGCACGCTGAATTGCGTATTGGCACGCACGCCAGCCTTTTCCAGCAGGGCATTGATGCGGTCGTAGGGGCTCTCGCGGGATGACACCAGCAGGTGCTGTGCGCTCAGGAATTCTTTGATCGTGATCTTTTTCCCGGCCAAGGCGTGACCGCGTCGGAACATGCTGACGTAGTTCTGGCGGAACAGGCGGCGCTGGTAGAGCGCCTCGGAAACATCGTCAAAGGCGCCGATGGCGAAATCGACGCGGCCCGATTCCATCTCGGTTTTGAGGTCGATATTGCCTGCCCGCACTGTGCTGATCTGGATGCCGGGCGCCAATTTCTGGCATTTTTCTATCAGTCCCGGCATGAAGTAGACCTCGCCGACATCGCTCATGGCGATGGTGAAATGGCGTTCGCTGGAGGCGGGGCTAAAGTTTTCCTGCCGATTCAGCGCCTGCGTTACATGTGCCAGCGCCGCCGCCACCGGTTCGGCCAACTGCTCGGCAAAGGGCGTCGGTTGCATGCCTTGCGCGGTGCGCACGAACAATTCGTCGTCGAAGGTGCGGCGCAGACGCGCCAAGGCATTACTCACCGCCGGTTGCGATAGTTGCAGCCGGTGCGCTGCTGCCGAGATGTGGCGTTCCTGAAAAATTTCCTGAAACACCACCAGCAGGTTGAGATCGATATTGCGCGGTTCAATCATGCGGAGATCCGGTTGGATTGAGTATTATTCATGAAATCAATGGGCTACATTTATGTATTTATATCGTAAAAATACAAACTTTGCACTACAGTTGCAAGCAATAAAATAAATTGCCAGGTCCGCATTAGCGCGCCATGGCGCCAATAATCTCATCAGGAGGAAGACCATGCCATCCACGACGATCCATGTCGATCAGGTAGTAGAACAGAGCCGTTTCAGCGCGTTTCAGCTTGGCCTGTTGCTACTGTGCGGCGCTTGTTTGATCATCGACGGCTTTGATATTCAAGCCATGGGCTATGTGGCGCCGGCCATCATCAGTGACTGGGCGGTCAGCAAGGCCAGTCTGGGTCCGGTGTTTGGGGCCGGCTTGTTGGGCATGCTGCTGGGTTCGCTGTTGCTCACGCCGGTGGGGGATAAGTACGGTCGCCGTCCGGTGCTGATTTTGTCGACCTTCTTCTTTTCGTTGTGCATGCTGTTGACCACGCGTGTGCAGACCATTGATCAATTACTGGTGTTGCGCTTCATCACCGGACTAGGGCTGGGCAGCATCATGCCCAATGCGATGGCGCTGGTGGGGGAGTTTAGCCGCACCAGTTCACGTGTCACACGCATGATGCTGGTATCGTGCGGTTTCACGGTAGGTGCAGCGGTGGGCGGCTTTGTCAGTGCTGCGCTGATTCCAGCTTACGGCTGGCGCGCGGTGTTTCTGGTCGGAGGCGTGGTGCCGGCGCTGCTGGGCATGGCCATGTTGATCTGGCTGCCTGAGTCGATTCAGTTCCTGGTCCTGCGCAAGCGGCCGCAGCAACAGGTGGCGCGCTGGCTGCGCAAGCTGCAGCCGGATCTGCTGATCAATGCAGACAGCCGTGTGATGGTGCAGGAATCGGGCAATGACGGCATGCCGGTAGCCGAATTGTTTCGTTCTGGTCGTGCCGGCGTGACTCTGCTGTTGTGGCTGATCAGTTTCATGAATCTGATCAATCTGTATTTTCTGTCCAACTGGTTGCCTACGCTGATCAAGGAAGCCGGTTATTCAACCAGTCATGCCGTGCTGATTGCTACCTCGCTGCAGGTTGGCGGCATCGTCGGTACCTTGACACTGGGCTGGTTCATCAACCGTTTTGGTTTCACCAAAGTGCTGGGGGCCTGCTTTCTGGTGGCTTGCCTGTTCATTGCCTTGATTGGTTATGTGGCGACCATGCCGGTACTGCTGTTCCTGTGTGTCGTCGTGGCTGGTTTTTGTGTGGTCGGTGGTCAACCGGCTGTCAATGCACTGGCCGGTACCTACTATCCGACCGCATTGCGATCCACCGGTATCGGCTGGGCGTTGGGCATCGGCCGTATCGGTTCAGTGCTGGGGCCGGTGATCGGCGGTCAACTGATTGCTTTGCAATGGGCCAATAGTTCACTCTTCGTGGCTGCAGCAGTGCCGGCGGTGATCTCGGCATTGACAGTGGCACGCCTGCACTGGTATCGGCCGCAATAATTGCTTTAGACTGATTTTCCTGAGAAGGACGCATCATGAATACACGTATTGACACTGCACCTATCGACACTGTCGTCGCGTCGCACGCGAAGTCAACTGCACAGGCCGGCTATCAGTCCGGTTTTGCCAACGAGTTTGCTACCGAGGCTTTGCCCGGGGCCTTGCCGGCCAATCAGAATTCACCGCAACGCGCGCCATATGGCCTGTATGCCGAACAGGTCTCAGGCACTGCCTTCACGGCGCCACGCAGCCACAATCGGCGCAGCTGGCTGTATCGGATTCGTCCGGCCGCCATGCATGCACCCTTCGTGCGCATCGACAATGGTCTCATTGCAGCGAGCTTCGATGAACAGGAGACGCCTCCCAATCAGTTGCGCTGGGATCCGCAGCCGATGCCTGTTGAACCCACCGATTTCGTGGCCGGGCTGATGACGGTAGCCGGCAACGGCTCGCCGGATGCGCAAAGCGGTTGCGCCATTCACCTTTATGCCGCCAACTGCTCGATGACGGAGCGGTTCTTTTATTCGGCTGACGGTGAATTTCTGATCGTGCCACAGGCCGGGCGCTTGCAGCTATTCACCGAACTGGGTCTGATCGAAATTGCGCCGCAGGAAATTGCCGTGATTCCCCGCGGTCTGCGCTTCCAGGTGCGCTTGCCGGATGGCCAGGCGCAAGGCTATGTCTGCGAAAATTTCGGCGCTTTGCTGCGCTTGCCGGATTTGGGGCCGCTGGGTTCCAACGGGCTGGCCAATCCGCGCGATTTCCTCACGCCGCATGCCTGGTATGAAGACCGCGAAGGTGACTTCGCACTGATCACCAAGTTCGGCGGCAAGCTGTGGCAGGCCGCTATCGGGCATTCGCCGCTGGATGTGGTGGCCTGGCATGGCAACTATGCGCCTTACAAATATGATCTGCGTCATTTCAATACCATCGGTTCCATCAGTTATGACCATCCCGATCCGTCCATTTTCCTGGTGCTGCAGTCGCAAAGCGATACCCCTGGCGTCGATACGCTGGATTTCGTGATCTTTCCGCCGCGCTGGCTGGCGGCCGAAAATACTTTCAGGCCGCCCTGGTTCCATCGCAACGTCGCCAGCGAGTTCATGGGACTCATCCATGGCGAGTATGATGCCAAGGCGGCAGGCTTTCGCCCGGGCGGCGCCAGCTTGCACAATTGCATGACCGGACACGGTCCCGACGGCGCCACTTTCGAGAAGGCCAGTCAAATCGACACCAGTCATCCAAGCAAGGTCGACGACACCATGGCGTTCATGCTGGAGACACGTCAAGTGATCAAGCCGACACGCTTTGCGCTGACCACACCAACACTGCAAAAAGAGTATTACCAGTGCTGGATGGATATCAAAAAACATTTCAATCCGGAGCAAGCATGAGCATCGTATCCACCGACCTACCCGTACTCAATGCCACCCACGCTGTTGATTTGCGTAGCTGGGTGATTTCGGCGAATCAGGCCAATACGCCGTTTCCGATTCAGAATCTGCCTTATGGCATCTTTCGCCGTGCCGGCAGTGATGAGGCGTTTCGTGCCGGCGTGGCCATTGGTGAAAGCATTCTCGATCTGCCGGCAGCTTTTGCCAGCGGCGCCTTCGGTGGTTTCGGCGAGCTCACGCATCGCGCCATTCTGGCTGTTACGGCAGGACCCAATCTGAACCCTTTGATGGCACTGGATGCGGCATCCTGGTCAGCCTTGCGTTTAGCTTTATCGTCCTTGCTGCGGGAAGGCTCGGTACATCAATCGCAACTGGAAGACTACCTGGTGGTGCAGGCCGAAGCTGAGTATGCGCTGCCGGCTCAGATCGGCGACTACACCGATTTTTATACCTCGATTCATCACGCCACGGCGGTAGGCAAACTGTTTCGTCCCGATAGTCCCTTGTTGCCCAATTACAAATGGGTGCCGATCGGCTATCACGGGCGCGCATCTTCCATCGGCGTGTCGGGTCAGCAATTTCGCCGCCCGCTGGGCCAGACCAAAGCTGCCGATGCCGACATCCCGGTATTGGGACCTTGCAAGCGCCTCGACTACGAGATGGAAGTGGGCGTTTTTATCGGCACCGGTAATGCGCTCGGCGAGGCCGTGACAATTGAGCAGGCTGAAGCGCATGTGTTCGGCCTATGCTTGTTGAATGATTGGTCGGCGCGTGATGTGCAGGCGTGGGAATACCAACCGCTGGGACCGTTTTTGGCGAAAAATTTCGCCTCCACCATTTCACCCTGGATCGTCACACTTGAGGCGTTGGCGCCTTATCGTGCCGCATGGACGCGCGAGAGCGCCGATCCGCAACCTTTGCCCTATCTTGATTCGGCGGCCTTGCGCAGCAGCGGCGCCTTCGATGTGCAACTGGAAGTGCTGTTGCTCACACCCGCCATGCGCGCAGCCGGGCTAGCACCGCAACGGCTGTCGTTGGCCAATTTCAAGGAATCTTACTGGAGCGTGTCGCAACTGGTGGCGCACCATACAGTGGGTGGCTGCAATCTCTGTCCGGGTGATTTACTGGGTTCGGGCACCCAATCCGGTGCCAGCCCTGAGGCAGCTGGATCGCTGCTGGAACTGACTGCCGGCGGCAAGCAGACCATCTCCTTGGCCGGCGGCGAAAAGCGACTGTTCCTGGAAGACGGTGACACCATCATCATGCGTGGCTGGGCCGAACGGCCGGGATTGCCGCGCATCGGTTTCGGTGAAGTGGCGGGCACCATTTTGCCGGCACGCAGCGTCTGAAATAAAATTTGAGCAGAGATAGAACCAGGGAGACTTGCTGTCATGACCATGCAACTTTATAGCTATTTCCGCAGTTCAGCTTCATATCGCGTACGCATCGCCCTGCATCTGAAAGGACTGGCCTACGAGACCGTGCCGGTGCATCTGCTCAATCACGGCGGCGAACAGTTTGCGTCAGCCTTCAGTGCGCTCAATCCGCAGTCGCTGGTGCCGGTGCTGGAAGAAGATGGTCATCATACTACGCAGTCGCTTGCCATTCTTGAGTATCTGGAAGAGCGCTATCCGACACCGCCGCTGTTGCCGGCTGCACTGGCTGAGCGTGCGCAGGTACGTGCGATTGCCCTGGCGATTGCCTGTGATATTCATCCACTCAATAACTTGCGTGTGCTGCGTATGCTCACGCAAGAGCTGGGTGTGAGCGAGGAACGCAAGAAACAATGGATAGGGCATTGGATCAAGCTCGGTTTTGCGGCGCTGGAGACGCAACTGGCAACTGCGGCGCAAGGTAGCCGTTTTTGCGTTGGGGCGACACCGACCATGGCCGACTGTTGTCTGGTGCCGCAGATTTTCAATGCACGTCGCTTCGACGTCGACATGAGTCCCTATCCAACATTGATTGCCATTGAACAGGCTTGTCAGCAGCTTGATGCGTTTCGTCTGGCCGCACCTGACGTGCAACCGGACGCGCCCTGAAAATCGCGCAGAACGCGGGTTCGCTGCCTTGCGAGGCGCAGTTGCGCCCCCTTGTCCTCTACCTCCGGCTGCACTATGTCAGCGCGCGCGGTTTATCTTTGCATTACTTTGCAAGCCCCACAAATACCTGAGGATACCTGTAGTCAGGACAGATTTTAGGCTAAGCTAGCGGTCTTTGGATTGGCAATACAAGTACAACTGCCAGTGCTGCTTCTGTAGACCAGTTTTCTTCGCTAGGATTTAGGTATGCAAGTGGTTGGCCGACAACATCGTTGGGCAATTTATAGTTTGCTGGTGGTCGTGATCACGGCCGGCGTCATTCTGTTCCTGGCTCTTTCCGGTACGATCCGCGATATTCGCGCTTCGACCGAGCCGATGCTTAACGAGAAAATTCCGACTTTGCGTCATCTTGCCGATTTTGAAAGCGCCTTGTTGCGCCATCAATTGGCATTGAATAGATATGTTCTTGCCACGATAGAGCGCCAGCATTTTGAACCCTTGAGCGGGCAGGCTGCCGCTCAGATGGCACAAAGTTTTGCCGTACTCGGGAGCGATTTGCCCGAGCTCAATCGGATGCAGGCGTTATCAGGCAATTTTCAGGCGGTATTGGCGATGGGGCCGGCGCTGGAAAATTTGATGTCGCGGCCCACGCCAAATATTTCGCAAGCTGGCGCGTTGTTGGCGGAACTCAACGAACGCACCAATGCAATGCACGATGTGCTGGCAGTGACCGGCCACAATGTTGAGGCATCGCTCTATCTGGTCAGTACCATGACCAACGCCGGGATCGATAAAATTGCGCGACTGGTCAATCTCTATTGTGTCGGCATGCTGGTGGCAGGCTTGTTCATGCTTTATCACGTCTGGGCGCGCTTTCGATCGGAAAATGCGTTTGCCTATCAGGCCGCACATGATCCGTTGACCGGCTTGGCGCATCGCGGTTCGTTTGAGCGACGCCTCAAGAAAATGGCAGATCAACCGCACATCGTGGTATTGGGCATGATTGACCGTTTCGAACGTGTCATCGGTGGCTTGGGGCACGCCTTTGGTGATCGTCTGATGCTCGAATTTGCCAAGCGCATTAAGGATGTCGCTGCCTTGCATGGCGGTGAAGTGTTTCGTCTCGATGGTGCCAATGTAGCAATTTTGTACAAATCGTCCGGCGACCAGCGCCATTTCCTGGAAGGATTATCCAGTTTGCAGGAACACATGCGGCAACCGTTCGAATTCGGCCAGCATGAAATTTTTTCCAGCATGAGCATGGGCGGCGCTGAATACCCGCGCGACGGCGCCGAGCCGGTCAATTTATTGCAAAATGCCAATGCCGCCTTGGAGGCGGCGCGTGAATCCGGCGGCGATTGTTTCGTGGCCTATTCACATGCCTTGAATACGCGTGCACAGGAGCGTTTGGCGCTGGAGTCGCAATTGCGTCATGCGATTGAACGCAATGAACTGGAATTACATTACCAGCCGCAACAACGCATGGCCGATGATTGTCTGGTTGGCTTCGAGGCCTTGGTGCGCTGGCGCCGCAATGGTGCGTTGATTGCACCGGCTGATTTTATTCCGCTGGCCGAAGAGTCCGGCCTGATCGTTCCTATCGGTGACTGGGTACTGGCCGAGGCTTGCCGTCAGGCCAAGGTCTGGAGCCTGGAGTCGCCGCGCAAGTTTTTCATCGCCGTCAATATTTCACCGCGCCAATTCCATCATCCCTCATTCCTGCGTCGCGTCACCAACACCCTCGCAGAGAGCATGATTGATCCATCCTTCATTGAACTGGAAATCACCGAGGGCATCGTCATGCGCGACGTTGAACGCACCATCGAATTGCTCAAGGATTTGCGTGGACGTGGACTGACGCTGGCCATCGACGATTTCGGCACCGGCTATTCCAGTCTGGCTTACCTCAAGCGTTTTTCCATCGACAAACTCAAGATCGACCAGTCGTTTGTACGCCATTTGCGTGCTGACTCGGAAGACGCGGCGATCGTGCAGGCGGTGATTAATCTGGGGCATCATCTGGGTTTGTCAGTGATCGCCGAAGGGGTGGAAACTGCCGACCAACGTGCCTTGCTCAATAGCTGGGGCTGCGATGAAATCCAGGGGTATTTTTACGGCAGGCCCCTGCCAGCGGACAAGGCCACGCAGTTCATTTTCGATCACTGATCTGCGCGGCTATTCATGCACTTATTGAGGCTTGCGCGGCACCAGTAAATTGCCGGTCATCACCAGCACTGCCTGATCATCCTGATTGTAGGTCGTGACCCGGTTACGCAGAAAACCTTGATGCGGCTTGGATTGCGAAAATTTCAATTCCAGAATTTCGACTTCAATGCGCAGCAGGTCACCCGGGCGCGTGGGCCGTGGCCAGCGAAACTCATCAAAGCCAGCGCCAATTACACCCCCCTGAATTGGCAGCGCCTTGACCAGCAGGCGCATGGTCAGCGCCGCCGTGTGCCAGCCGCTGGCAGCCAGGCCACCAAAAAAACTGCGTGCAGCAGCGGCTTCGTCAAGATGGAAGGGCTGGGGATCGTAAGTGCCGGCAAACTCCTTGATGGCGGCCGCACTGAGTGCTTCTTCAGTGCTCGCACTGAAGCGCTGGCCGAGACTAAAATCTTCCAGATAAAGCGGGGTGGACGTCATGACGGTCTCCGTGATGGTGTTTTATAATGTCAATTGCAAGATGATAGTAAGTTCAATGATAATCAGCTAACTGGAAGTTGTCTATGGAACGAAAAAGCTTTGGCAACATGCAATGTCCGATTGCACGCACGCTTGAGCGTGTCGGCGAATGGTGGAGCATTCTCATTCTGCGCGATGCGTTCCACGGGCTTACGCGCTTTGACCAGTTCCAGAAAAGCCTCGACATTGCGCCCAACATGCTCACGCGCCGACTCAACTCGCTGGTGGAATCGGGTCTGCTGGAGCGTCGCCAGTACAGCCAGCGGCCGCCGCGCCATGAATATTTGCTGACCGATCTGGGACGTGATTTTCGCCCCATCCTGATACTCCTCACTACCTGGGGTAACAAGCACTTCGCGCCGGAAGGACTGAGTGTGTTGCTGGTAGACGCGACCACCGGACAAGCTGCCGAGCCGCTCATGATCGACGGCAAGAGCGGCAAGCCATTGACGTCACCGGACTTTACGTTTGTGGCAGGACCACAGGCCGGCGAGGCCGTCATCAAGCGCATCAACTTTGCACGTGAGCGCGGTGTTGGCGCGGCCAACGACGCTGTGCCAACTGCCATTCCCAAGGTCAAGAAGGGCGTGCGCGCAGCAAAGTCAGACAAGAAGAACATCGACGAACACGTCTGAATTACCTGCACTGGTGATTGTTGCCGCTGAGCCGCAGTTTTGCGTTCAGCGATTTTTCCTCCTTGACAGCGTTCATGTCGATCAATAGTATGCATATACATCGATGTATATGCATTTAAAATTCTGGGGCACCAAATAAGGCGGTCATTTCCATGTTGAATCAATGTGCCTGCACGCCGTTGCGCCGCCTGACGCGGCGTATTACTGCCATTTATGACCATCATCTGGCGTGTGACGAGATCACCATCAGTCAATATTCCTTATTGTCCCTGGTCGGGCGTCGCGGTCCGATTGCCAATATTCATCTGGCTGCGGAGATGGGTATGGAGCGCAGCACCCTCAGTCGTAACATCAAGCCTTTGCTCAATGCGGGGTGGATAGCCACGGTCGATATGCCTCCCGGAAAGCAGCTCGACAAGCGCTCGTTTGCGCTGCAACTGACGCCGGCGGGCAAGGCCAAAAGGGAAGCTGCCTATCCACACTGGCAGCAGGCGCAACTGGAAATCAATGCCTTGCTGGGCGACACGACGCAAGAGCAATTGATGGGTGTCATCAATGCTGCCTATGAAAAATTGCGGGTGATGGCACCAACCTGAGGTGTGCTGATAGTTAACTGAACAGAATGATCTTATAAGACGAGCAACATCCATACGCTGCGCATGGATGTTTTTTTATTCACCTTTTACAGACCCAGTGACATGAATAAAGTGACACAAGCCATTGCCGCACGCACCTC